>ENA-UOJA01000284-UOJA01000284.1-human-gut-metagenome-genome-assembly--contig:-C19-NODE-284-length-51922-cov-7.810072_pt1 | contig 51922 bp, 47 predicted proteins | sample MGYA00242337_ERZ723884 | MGnify/ENA metagenome assembly ERZ723884
TAAAAATGGTTGAGCAGACTGCAAACAGCATCACGGCAAAAATTGCGATTTTATATTTTCCGATGTATTTCATGAGTTTTCCAATGGAGCCTTTAAAATCCTTTGCCTTTTCCCCCGGTGCCATTCTTCCCGGTCCGCCCATCGGACTTCTTCTGCGCCCCTGCATTTTTCCTGTCTCGTTACTCATGGTCAGACACCTCCTCTTCCTTTAGCCCAAGTTCTTTTGCAGATAACTGTGACTTTGCAATCTCCTGATACGTTTCGCAGGTTGCAAGCAGCTCCTCGTGTGTTCCTTTTCCCACGATTTTTCCATCGTTTAACACAAGAATCTGTTCTGCATGAAGTATCGTACTGATTCGCTGGGCAACAATTAAAACCGTCGCATCTTTTACCTTCTCTGCAAGAGCCCTTCTGAGTGCGGCATCCGTCTTTAAATCCAGTGCGGAAAAACTGTCATCAAACACATAGATTTTCGGGTGTTTCACAATCGCACGTGCAATCGCAAGACGCTGCTTCTGCCCACCGGAAACGTTTGTTCCCCCCTGTGCAATGGAACTTTCGTATTTTTCTTCCTTTTCTTCGATAAATTCCTCTGCCTGGGCAATCTGCGCCGCCTCTCTCACCTCCTCATCGCTTGCCGTGCGGTTGCCAAACCGGAGATTTGATGCAATCGTACCGGAAAACAAGACTCCCTTCTGCGGTACCATACCGATTTCCTCGCGCAAATCTTCCATCGTAATGTTACGGATATCGACTCCATCTAATGTAATTCTTCCGCCCGTGACATCGTAAAGACGTGGAATCAGATTGACAAGCGTGGATTTTCCGCATCCGGTGCTTCCGATGATAGCCGTTGTCTTTCCGGGTTCTGCCACAAAATCAATATCGGAAAGGACATCTTCCTCGGCTCCCGGATAACGGAAGTTCACGTGTTCAAACCGTACCACTCCGTTATGACTTTCCAATTTCTGCGGATTCTCACAGTCTACAATGGAAGAATCCGTGCGAAGCACTTCGTCAATACGGTCTGCTGCTACGGCTGCTCGCGGAAGCATGATGGACATTGCCGTAAGCATCAGAAATGACATGACAATCATCATCGCATAAGTAATAAATGCGGTCATTGCGCCTACCTGCATGGTTCCGGCATCAATCTTATGTGCCCCTACCCATACGATGCCAACGGTAAGTACATTCATAATCATCATCATTCCCGGCATCATAAAAGTCATGACACGGTTGGTAAATAACATGGTCTTTGTGAGGTCACGGTTTGCACCATCGAAACGCTCCTCTTCCTTTTTCTCTCTTCCGAAAGCACGGATGACAGAAAGTCCGGTCAATATTTCTCTTGAAACCAGATTGATGCGGTCAACAAGCTGCTGCATCAGCTTGAATTTTGGCATTGTAACTGCCATTAAAGCTCCAACATATCCTAAAATCACAAGCAGTGCCAGCACGATAATCCAGCCCATGCCCGCGCCGGTATGTACTACTTTTATAATTCCACCAATTCCAAGAATCGGTGCATAGGCAATCATACGGATCAGCATAATGGAAACCATCTGAATCTGCTGGATATCGTTGGTGCTTCGCGTAATTAACGATGCCGTTGAAAAACGGTCCATCTCTGCGTTGGAAAATCCCACAACTTTTTTAAACACACCGTCTCTTAAATTCATACCGATTCCGGCACCGACTCTTGCTGCAAAGAAGCCGACCAACACCGTCACAACACCCATTAAAAGTGCAAGACCAACCATCTTTAAGCCCGCTGTCCATAAATAATGCGTCTGAATCGCATCTGCATCGACACCTGCCGCCGCATCACAGCTTTTTGCATATGCAACTCCCATGGATTTCACAAGGGAGCTTCCCATCGTATCAATCGTCTCCTGTGCCTTTTCCCGCACCTGCAAAATCGTCTCTTCGTCAAGCCCTGCCATCTGCATCGCCTCCGGTGATGCCGTCATATCCCCGGTCTGCGCCATGCCTTCCGCATCGGATGCCGTTGTCATCTGATACACCATCAAAAGCGGCAGAAGAAGCTGTTCGTCGAGTTCCTCAAGCTGTTTTTCATCTGTCTCGGTGCGCTCATAAATATCACCGTTTTGTTCGTAAAGACTGCTCCACAGTTCTTTTTCTTCCTCTGTCATAAAAATCTGTGCCATGGCATAATCCTGCCCTGTCAGCGCCTCCGGTAAAACATGTTCTATACCGTTGTTCTGGATTCCGACGTCAATGATATCGGACGTGTATGCCGGCAGTGACAAGTCACACCACGCCTGCACCAACAGCAACAGAATAATGACAAGAATGGTTTTCCAGTACGGCACCATATTCTTAAAAATTCTGCTCATTCTTTTTTCCTCCTGCTTCTTTTTCTACTTTTCGCAGTTTAATTTCTTCCACTGCTATCTGATAGGTTTCATCAAGAACCTCTATCATCCTTTGTACATCCTCTACCTTTAGACGGCTGACAACCGCCTCGCCAAACGAATGAAACGTATCCTCTATCTCGCGTGTCTTTTCTTTTCCCTGCTCTGTCAAAGCGACATACGTATTTCTACGGTCCTTCGCATTTATCATGCGCGCTATATAGCCTTTTTCTTCCAGTCCCTTTAAAATTCTTGAAATTGCAGAGGGCTTTGACTTTGTAAGGTCTGCCAGCTCCGACACATTGAGTTTTCCTTCCTCTTTCCTGTCTGACTTGGCAAGTACCATTAATGTCACACATTCCCCTTTGCTGATGTCCTCAATCATATCGCCGATTCGCAGCTTATGAAACTGTTCCATCGCGCGAAACACCTGTTTATACAGCTCGTTCAAATTGTTTCACCTCGTTAATATTTAACATTGTTATCTTTTTTCGGTTTCCCCATAATAACACCGGGAGATTGCAGCGTCAAGCAATCTCCCGGTAATTTATGTTTTTTTCATATTCTGTTTTTATTTTTTAAAATGTTTTTAGATTTCCTGATTACTTTCATGAATTGTCGTCAAGATATCCTGCAATTTGTTCATCTCAAACTGCCCCGGCGCGCTTGCCGTTTTGTGTGCGCCAAATGTGACACAGGAACCGAAATTTTCCCCGCAGAGGCGGCTGATACAGCCGATTTTTCCCATCGACATCGTAATCACCGGTGTATCCGGGTTTTCCTCTTTAAATGCCTCCGTTACTGCCAGAAGATTTAAGACATCCTGCGGGTTCTTCGGCATCACTGCCAGCTTCACAATATCTGCACCGCCTGCACACATCCGGTCTAAGAGCATCCGCATCACCTCCGGTGTCGGCGTCTCTTGAAAATCATGATGTGACGCCACAACCTTCATCCCCATCGAATGCAGCCTGTGCAGTGTCCGAAGCGGATTTTTCTCCGCAAAAAATTCCATATCCACAAGGTCAACACAGTCTGACTCCGCTGCCAGTTCGTGCAAATCACTCAACGTCTCCGGCGTAATCTCCGCTAATCCGCCCTGCTGTCTGCTGCGAAAAGTATATAAGAAAATTTTATCCGTCAAAACTGGCGCCGTCTGCTCAAAAACGGCTCTTACCGCATTGCAGTCACGAAAATGCTCAAACGCATCCACACGCCATTCAATCATGTCCGCCCCGCTTTCAGCAAGATATTTTATTTCCTCTACAACCGCCTCAATACTGCTCTCCATGACCGGCACGCAGACAAGCGGTTTTCCCTCTCCTAATGTTTTTCCCTTTATGACAAGTTTCTCCATCAAAGCCCCTCGCTTCCCGTACAATTTTAACTTTATTATATTGCAACCCTCACGTTTATGCAAACTATTGTTTGACATCCCAATTGATTTCATTTAAGATAATTCCAGAAATATCTCAAACGGTATTCCACTACTACAGATAGATAGAGAGGTTTGTTATGAGTTTTACATTTTTAAACCAGCTTCCTTCTCCGGCGGAAATCAAGGAAAAATATCCACTCTCTGACGAGTTGAAAGCTTTAAAGAAACAGCGTGATGCGATGATTTCAGATGTCATCACCGGTAAAGATGACCGTTTTCTCGTTGTCATCGGTCCATGTTCCGCAGACAATGAAGATTCTGTCTGCGATTATGTGAGCCGTCTCACCAAAATTCAGGAAGACGTTGCCGAAAAACTTATCATTATCCCGCGCATTTACACCAATAAACCGCGTACAACCGGAGAAGGTTATAAAGGAATCGCTTCCCAGCCGGACCCGGAGAAAGCACCGGATATGGTAGAGGGATTAATTGCAATGCGAAAAATGCACATCCGCGCCATTGAAGAAAGTGGGCTCACCTGTGCAGACGAAATGCTCTACCCGGAAAACTGGGGCTATGTAGAAGACCTTCTCTCCTACGTTGCCATTGGTGCACGTTCCGTTGAGGATCAGCAGCACCGTCTGACTGTCAGCGGCTTTGATGTGGCATCTGGTATGAAAAACCCAACCAGCGGTGACTTTTCTGTAATGCTCAATTCCGTGTACGCCGCACAGCATCCACATCATTTTGTTTACCGCGGATATGAGGTTGAGACCAGTGGAAATCCGCTCTCCCATGTTGTACTGCGCGGTGCTGTCAGCAAGCACGGCAATACCGTACAGAACTACCACTATGAGGATTTAATCCGCTTGTGTGAAATGTATGACAAGATGGACCTTGTAAATCCTGCCGCCGTCATCGATGTGAATCACTCCAACTCCGGCAAGAAATTCAAAGAACAGATTCGTATCGTGAAGGAAGTACTGCACAACCGTCAGGTATCCTCTGACATTCACAAGATGGTCAAGGGTGTTATGATTGAAAGCTATATCGAAGAAGGAAGCCAGAAAATCGGTGACCATATTTACGGAAAGTCTATCACAGACCCATGTCTTGGCTGGGAAGACTCCAAAGATTTAATTTACACCATTGCAGATATGCAGTAAAATAATCCGGATAAATAAAGTATCTACAGGCATAACAACCTTTTTTCTGAGGTTGTTATGCCTGTTCTTTTATCTGTTTCCAAGTATCCGTTTTACCTCTTCCACCGGTCTGCCGGTCATCTCGGCTATCTGTTCCAGTGGATACCCGGATTTCTGGATACTTTGAAGAATTAATTCGATTCCTTCGCTCCGACCCGTCTCTAATCCAGCCTCATATTCTGCCTTCCTAAGCTTCTTTTCTTCTACTTCCTGGTCATACTCAAATATACTCCACATCTTAACCTCCGAGCGATTTTTCTGGAGGAAATCCGCTAAGACTCCCTCTTTGATACATTCTTCGATTGCCTTATTTACTGCATCCTCTAATTCCATCTCTGCCGCATACTTACGGACTCTCGCCACATAAATAGCATACTCTTTTAAAATCTGACAATGCCTGTGCTTCCTGCGTTGCAGATGTTTCCTGCAATGTACTCATATTCAATTTCCCCCTCTTTCAGGAGGTTCCATTCAGTCCTCCTGCTTTTGTAATGTGTGGATAAAAGCATAGATTTCTGAATTTCTGATTTGAATATAGAAGGATGGCATCGACTTGGCTGCCTTATCCTGTTTGTCGGTGCATTTGTCGGACAATGCACGCAAGAAATATGCTTTGTTATAGATTAGCACAGGCACCGCCACTTACGCAACAGTGCCCGAAAATTTTTGTGCAATATTACCAAATGCCTTTTATATACTCATAAATTTCTATAAATGTCCCAGCAGATGTGGTGTAATCTCTACCCCGATTCCAGCTTTTCTGCCGTATGTCTTAAGCAGCTTCCAGAATCCCTGACGGCTCATAGCACCACCGGAACAATTTGGAAACAGGCAGTCACACTGCATATCCGCAACCATCCCGCTACGCCCACGCTCCATATAAACTACAAGTGCCTCTTTTGCAACGGAACCAAACGGCACCATGCGCTGCTCCTGTCCATCTGTGCAGATGACATACTCCATTGCAAGATTGACATCTGAAACCTTTAACGCAATCAGTTCCGAAACGCGAAGCCCTGTCGAATACATCAATTCTAACATCGCCTTATCCCTAAGTTCCTTAGGTGAATTGCCCGCCGGCTGGTTTAACAGCGTTCTGATTTCTTCCTGGCTCAAGCTCACCGGAACCTTTTTTTCAATCTTTGGCGGCTTTAATCCTTCGGAAGGGTCCTCTGTCATCCGTCCCGTTTTGCACAGATACTGGAAAAAAGCCTTCATGGAAGCAATACTTCTGGAAATCGTTGCCGGTTTTCTGCCTTCTTTTTCTAAATACGCTACATATAATTCGAGACTGTCTGCAGTAACGGTATCCGGATAAAAAATTCCCTGCTTTTCCAAAAACAGGCTTAACTTCCGCAAATCCCGTTCATAAGAAACCTCTGTGTTCTGGGATGTCTGTTTTTCCTGATGAAGATATTGAATAAAATCACAAATATCATCCTTTGTCATACTCTAACCTGCCTGTCTCAAAAAATCTGTAATATCTGCATCTTCCGACAAGATACATCCCATATTATAATCAGAACAGACCGGAAATGCAATGCGTATTTTTTCACGAAAATCCTTGTTTTTACGCGGAATACAAGATATCGAATCCCCGCCTTTTTTCTGCACCATATCTTGTCACATTTTCGCAAAATTTTTTTAAATTTACCGGTTCTTTTCTTCATTCAGGAGGTTTTTATATGCAAGAATCGCAGACACCGTCTTTGCATCCTGCAATTTTCCTGCGTAAATCATCTCGCAGAGCTCATCCACATCGTGTGCTTCCACGTCGATAAATTCTCCTTCGTCTAAGTGCTGTTTGCCTGGTTTTAAATCTCTTGCGAGATACACATCAATAAATTCATCACAAAATGCCACTGTTGTTTTTAACGACAATAAAAACGTGAGATTGTCACTGCAATATCCGGTCTCTTCCTCTAACTCCCTTGCCGCACACACTCTTGTCTCTTCTGTGACACTGTCCCTTGAACCCGCCGGAATTTCGAGTGTCATCCGTTCAATCGCATTGCGGTACTGGCGCACCATCAAGATTTTTCCATCTTCCCGCACCGGTACTACTGCCGCTGCTCCCTTGCGGTGTGAAATAAAATCCCATTCCTCTGTCTTTCCATTTGGAAGCTCCATCGTGTCGGTATAAATATCAAGAATCGCTCCCTGTCTCAATAACTGTCTGTTAATCCGTTTTACCTTCTGATCCATTGTCTCCTCCTATACAAAAGAAGCCCCAGAACCTAGCGTTCTGGGGCTTCTTGTTATCCATGATAATAAAATGTTGGCAGAACGCGCATTCTATTATTTCGCATACTCTGTCACTCTGGACTCACGAATAACGTTTACCTTAATCTGTCCTGGATATTCCAGTTCGGCCTCAATCTGTTTTGAGATGTCACGAGCAAGTAATACCATATCTGCATCGCTGACCTGTTCCGGAACAACCATAATACGAATCTCTCTACCTGCCTGAATAGCAAAAGACTTATCGACACCCTTAAATCCGTTTGCGATGTCCTCTAACTGTTTTAATCTGTTTGAATATGTTTCCAGAGTTTCACGTCTGGCACCAGGTCTTGCCGCACTGATTGTATCAGCAGCCTGTACGATACATGCAATCAATGATTCCGGTTCTACATCACCATGATGGGCTTCCACTGCATTAATAATGATTGGCGACTCTTTGTATTTTCTACATAAGTCTACACCAAGCTGGATATGGGAGCCTTCCATATCATGATCCACGGACTTACCGATATCATGCAACAGACCTGCACGCTTTGCAGTTCTGACATCTACACCGATTTCCGCTGCCAGCAATCCGGAAAGCTGGGCAACCTCGATAGAATGTTTGAGTGCATTCTGTCCATAACTTGTCCTGAACTTCATACGTCCAAGCAAGCGCACTAATTCCGGATGAATTCCATGAACTCCAACCTCTAAGGTTGCAGCTTCTCCTTCTTCCCGAATCATGTTCTCGACTTCTTTCTGCGCCTTCTCAACCATTTCTTCGATTCTTGCCGGATGAATACGTCCATCCACAATTAATTTCTCCAACGCAATTCTTGCAACTTCACGTCGGATTGGATCAAAGCCCGACAAAATAACAGCTTCCGGTGTATCATCAATAATTAAATCCACACCTGTCATTGTCTCTAAAGTACGAATGTTTCGTCCCTCACGACCAATGATTCTTCCCTTCATTTCGTCATTCGGAAGCTGCACAACTGAAATCGTCGTCTCAGCAACATGGTCAGCCGCACATTTCTGAATTGCGGTTACCACATATTCCTTCGCCTTCTTATCTGCCTCTTCCTTTGCTTTGTGTTCCATTTCTTTGATTAATTTCGCAGTATCAAGTTTTACATCTTCTTCAACAGTTTTTAAGAGGTATTCCTTTGCCTGTTCGGAGGTTAAATTGGAGATTCTTTCCAGTTCCTGTATACGTTCTTCATTGAGTTTGGCAACTTGTGCTTTCTGCTTATTGATTTCTTCTTCTTTGGCAGCAAATCCCGCTTCACGTTTCTCGATAGCCTCCAGCTTGCGATCCAGATTTTCTTCCTTCTGAACAACTCTTCGTTCACTTCTCTGGATTTCCGCTCTGCGTTCCTTTACCTCCTTGTCCAGGTCATTCTTCACCCGGATGGATTCTTCTTTCGCTTCAAGTGTCGCTTCACGTTTCTTTGTCTCTGCTGCTTTCACTGCCTCATCGATAATCTCTCTCGCCTTTTCTTCTGCATTTCCAATCTTGGCTTCGGTAACCTTCTTGTGATATGCAGTCGTAATCAGGTAAGTGACGATTGCGGTAATGATAAGAGTCACAACAACAGCAACAACAATCCCAATGTCCACAGGAGCACCTCCTTTATTAAATTTTCATTGTACATATAACATATAACATAAATAAAATCTTGTTTTCTGTCATAATTTACAACATATAAATTTTATTCTATTTTGATAGGGATGTCAAGTATATTCATTGTACATTATGCATAATCTTGAATTTATTTCCCAGTGGAATACTACATATTGTACAAATACCCGCGGTTAGAAATTGTCCGGATCCCGCATCACTTTTAGGATATCGCTGCTCTTAAAGCCCCGCCGCATCAGAAACTGATAGCAGCGCTGCCGTTCCTTCTCGTCACATTCTGTGGCATCAAATCCACGTTTTTCGAGCAGACTGCGAATCTGTATCCGCTCGTCTGCCTGAAATTCTTCCTCGAGTACTTCCTCTATCAATGCCCTGCTGACTCCCTTGCGCAGCAAATCCTGCTGCATCCGAAGTCTGCTCTTTCTGTCCTGATAACAGCGGATATAATTAGACGCATAGCGCCTGTCATCAATGTAGTGATATTTTTTCACATACAAAATGGCATTGTCAATACACTCCTGAGGATAACCGCTCTGCAACAATTTGTCATAAAGCTGCTTTTCTGTCCGGTCCATGCGCTCCAAAAGGTGCATGGCACGCTTCTTTGCCCGCAACCCTATGATTTCGTCCATAATCTTACGATAAAGTTCCTCCGGAAGTTCCATTTGCCCAGAGAGGGAAAGTGCACGCAGCTCGCTCCGGTAAAGTATGAGTTCTTCCCCGTTATCGAGGATGAGTGCAGACTTTCCCTTCTCCAAAGGTTTTATTTCACATATATAAGGCATGGATTATTCTGCACTCTCTGCTTCAGCAGCTTCTGCTTTTGGTTCCTTGCCCTTTACAGGTGCCTTTGCTTTTTCGTTCTTGTCAGCATCCTCTTCGGTATCTTCCGCTCCGTCTAATTTGTAGTGGTCGCGCACCTTTACTTCAATCTCGTCGCAAATGACCGGGTTCTCATGCAGATAGTTCTTTGCATTCTCTCTTCCCTGTCCAATCTTCTCACCGTTGTAAGCATACCAGGCTCCGGATTTATTCACAATGCCAAGGTCCGAAGCAAGGTCTAAGATATCACCCTCTTTGGAAATTCCCTTTCCAAACACAATATCAAACTCTGCTTCCTTAAATGGCGGTGCCACCTTGTTCTTGACAATCTTGACACGGGTATGGTTGCCGACAACCTCACCGCCCTGCTTTAATGCTTCCACACGTCTGACATCCAGACGGACAGAGGCATAGAACTTTAATGCACGTCCTCCGGTGGTCGTCTCCGGATTACCGAACATCACACCAATCTTCTCACGAAGCTGATTGATAAAAATTACGATACAGTTAGACTTGCTGACAATGGAAGTCAGTTTACGGAGTGCCTGGCTCATCAGACGTGCCTGCAGACCCACATGGGAATCTCCCATGTCTCCGTCAATCTCTGCCTTCGGTACTAATGCTGCAACAGAGTCCACGATTACGATATCCACGGCACCGGAGCGCACCATTGTCTCGGTAATCTCAAGTGCCTGCTCTCCACTGTCCGGCTGTGAAATGTAAAGATTATCGATATCTACACCGATATTCTTCGCATAAACCGGGTCAAGAGCGTGCTCCGCATCGATAAATCCTGCGATTCCGCCGCGCTTTTGTACCTCTGCGACACAGTGCAGTGCAACTGTTGTCTTACCACTGGACTCCGGTCCGTAAATCTCAATGATTCTTCCCTTCGGAAGTCCACCAAGTCCTAATGCGATATCAAGGCTTAAAGAACCTGTCGGTATCGTCTCCACATTCATATGTGCGGATTTGTCTCCCATCTTCATGACGGAGCCCTTTCCGTACTGCTTCTCAATCTGTGAAATCGCTGCATCGAGCGCTTTTAATTTCTCTTCTTTGGTTGTAACCGGCTCTTTGTACTTCTCTTCCTTTGCCATTGCTTTCCCTCCACGCGAACTTATGTTCGTTTTTCTGTTTTTAATAGTAGTATAATTTCAAAGGATTGTCAACCATAAAATCATACTTTGTTCTGTTTCTTTTTCCATCAGTGTACGGGAATCATACATTTTTCTCAAGTTATTTTTATATTTTTCCGATTTTTTTGTGCAAATTGTCCATACAACATTGCAGCTGGTTCCTGTTATAATCGTTTCAGACCTTTGCATTCTGCCCGATAGGGTTTTTGCTCTATAGGGAACATAGCTTTCATGTTTTAAAGTATCACAGTGTTTCCTATAGAGTAAAGAAATGAGGATTTTTATGGAAAAGCTCTTTTTATTTCACTGTTCCGAATTAACTGAATTTAAAATCAGACAGGCGGCCGCAACCCTTAAGATTCCCTGCACCGTCGTGCCGGATGCGGACTATTCCAAAACCCTCGGCGCCATCGCTTCGGGAAAGGCAGCACCGCTTATCACACCTTATACAAAGGAAGTGCCGCCTGAAAGCCTGCTGCTCCTCTGCGGTCTCGCAGACAAACGGCTTGATAAACTTTTGGCTGCCTTAAAAAGAAATAACGCTGTCGTGGATTTTAAAGCTGTTCTCACGCCCACAAACGAATCCTGGACCGTCTTAAAGCTTCTATTGGAAATGCACCGCGAAAAAGCCGCCTATGAAAACTGACACAATAAAGTGTCAGTTTTTCATCCGGCGGCTTTTCGTCTTTTTGATTCTTATTCTCTGATTCTTATTTTACTTCCTCAAGCATTGCAAGAATCTGCTCTCTGCTGCTTAATCCGACGGTTTTCGTCTGGAACAGACCATAATTCATTACAACGAGTGTCGGGATGTTCATAATCTGATATTTGAGTGCAAGCGCTGCTTCTGTGTCAACGTTTACTTTTCCAAATTTTACCTTTCCGTCAAGCTCTTCTGCAAGTGCCTCAATCACCGGGGACTGCATCTTGCACGGGCCACACCATTCTGCCCAGAAATCAAGTACAACCGGTATCTTGCTCGCCAATACTTCTGTATCAAAATTATCACTTGTAATTGTAACAACTGCCATTTTTTTACCTCCTGACTGTTCCTTTGTTTTTCTTATTAATCCCGTCCAAATTCGGAAAGTTCAAGTCCCTTGTTGCGGTCTAATACCATGCCAACACTCCATGCATTGACAAATAACAATAACGGACGTCCCTTTAAGTCCTGTATCTTCTTCATATCGGATGTTCCAACCAGCTTGTCCATATCCACGTCCGGATTCTCAATCCAGCGGATGTGCTCATACGGAAGCTTGTCCATGCGGATTTCAACGTTGTATTCGTTTTCCAGACGGTACTTTAAAACATCAAACTGCAAAACACCTACAACACCCACAATCACTTCTTCCATACCCATATTGTATTCCTGGAAAATCTGAATTGCACCTTCCTGGGCAATCTGCTGCATTCCCTTCATAAACTGCTTGCGCTTCATCGTATCTACCTGACGCACTCTTGCAAAATGCTCCGGCGCAAAGGTCGGGATTCCCTCAAACTGGAACGGTTTTGCCGTTGTCAGCGTATCTCCGATGGAAAAAATTCCCGGGTCAAACACACCGATGATATCTCCGGCGTATGCCTCGTCCACGATATGGCGCTCCTGTGCCATCATCTGCTGTGGCTGGGACAGCTTAATCTTCTTGTTGCCGCCCTGTACATGGGTTACTTCCATGCCCGCCTCAAATTTGCCGGAACAGATGCGCATAAACGCGATTCGGTCTCTGTGTGCCTTGTTCATATTTGCCTGAATCTTAAAGACAAATGCAGAGAAATCTTTTCCAAACGGATCAATCTCTCCCACATCTGATTTACGCGGCAGCGGAGAATACGTCATCTTTAAGAAGTGCTGTAAAAAGGTCTCCACACCAAAGTTTGTCAGTGCGGAACCGAAAAATACCGGTGAAAGTTCTCCCTTTGTCACAAGCTCCATGTCAAATTCTGCACTCGCGCCGTCAAGCAGCTCAATTTCTTCTAACAGTTTTTCTTTCGCTGCTTCACCGATTTCTTCTGTCAGCGCAGGATCATCGATATGGATATGCTTTTCCGTTCCTTCTTTGGTTCCTTTTAAGGTGTCTGAGAACGTCATAACCTCTTTTGTGTTGCGGTCATACACGCCCTTAAATCCCTTTCCGGAACCAATCGGCCAGTTAATCGGATACGTTGCAATCCCCAGCTCTTTTTCAATCTCATCGAGAAGGTCAAACGTATCATTCGCATCCCTGTCCATCTTGTTGATAAACGTAAAAATCGGGATATGGCGCATCACGCAGACCTTAAATAATTTTCGTGTCTGCGCCTCAACTCCCTTGGAAGCATCAATTACCATGACGGCTGAATCTGCCGCCATTAAGGTACGGTAGGTGTCTTCGGAGAAGTCCTGATGTCCCGGTGTGTCGAGAATGTTAATACAGTATCCGCCGTAGTTGAACTGAAGCACGGATGAGGTGACGGAAATACCTCTCTCCTTTTCAATCTCCATCCAGTCGGAAACTGCGTGGCGTGCGGTTGCCTTTCCCTTTACCGAACCGGCAAGATTGATGGCTCCTCCGTATAACAGGAACTTCTCCGTAAGAGTAGTTTTACCTGCATCCGGGTGAGATATAATCGCAAATGTGCGTCTTTTTTCAATTTCTTTTCTTAAGTCTGCCAAAAAAATGTCCTCCAAACTATCTTGATTGCTGTCACTTCCTGTCTTTTCCGCGCAATTTAATGTGGAAACTCGATGAGACTCGTTCCTGCGCATTCCGGTTTGATTCCGAAGTAATTCAAAATTGTTGCCGCAATATCGGAAAAACTGTCACGGGTTCCATAATTAACGCCTGCCTGTATCGGTTTTCCATACATCACAAGAGGTGTATACTCTCTCGAATGGTCAGTAGACGGCGTGCTCGGATCACAGCCGTGGTCTGCGGTAATCATCAGGATATCCTCATCGGAAAGTTCTGCAAGAAGCTCCGGCAGACGCTCATCAAAATAGGTCAGCGCCTTTGCATATCCTTCCACATCGTTGCGGTGTCCGTAAAGCATATCGTAATCTACAAGATTCGTAAAGCAAAGTCCGTTGAAGTCTTTTTTCATGTATGCAAGTGTCTTGTCAATACCGTCCGAATTCCCTGTCGTGCGGACATACTCCGTGATTCCTTTTTCTGCAAAGATATCGATAATCTTTCCGACAGAAAGAACATCAAATCCATTTCCGGAAAGCTGGTCTAACATGGTTGTCTTCGGCGGAACCAAGGAAAAGTCGTGACGTCTTGTCGTTCTTGTGAAATTGCCCGGTTCGCCGATAAACGGTCTTGCAATGACACGTCCTACGCCATGCTCTCCCGTAAGCATTTCTCTTGCAATCCGGCAGTACTCATATAATGTCTCAACCGGAACTACATCCTCATGTGCCGCCACCTGGAAAACAGAATCTGCAGATGTATACACAATCAAATCTCCGGTCTTCATGTGCTCTTCACCGTAATCTCTGATGACATCCGTACCGGAATACGGTTTGTTGCAGAGCACACCTCTTCCGGTTCTCTTAGAAAATTCATCGAGAATCTCCTTCGGGAATCCGTTTGGATAAGTCGGAAGCGGTGTCGGGGAAATTACACCTGCAATCTCCCAGTGTCCAATCGTTGTATCCTTTCCTTTGGAAGTCTCCGTCATGCGGGCAAAGGAACCAGCAGGTGCTGCTTCCTTCTCCCCGATTTCTACACCGTCAATATTAAAAAAACCAAGCTTTCTCATGTTGGGCATGGAAAAGTATGGACTTTTGGAGGCTGCCTTGATGGTGTTGCTGCCTGCATCTCCGTATGCAGCCGCATCCGGCATCTCACCGATTCCAACACTGTCCAGAACAATTAAAAATACTCGTTTCATCTGTACCTCATTTCTACACCGGAAATCCGGTGCCTGATTCACATTTACTGCCTAATTAGCATAAACCGTAAACGGAAGAAAATCAAGGAAAAAATCTACTCTGCCGCCGTTTGTTCTACCGCAATCGGCGTAATTACAATCTTTTCAGCAGAGACATTTGTCTTACGTTTTACGATATCCTCCACCTGCGCACGCTTTGCATCCGTAACTTCTCCCATATTTAATACAACGTCACAGCTGTCTTCCGTAATGCTTACCACAACATCGGAGAATCCCTTTGCCTCAAGAAGCATCTCCGCAGCAGCTTCCCGCTCTGCAATGTCTGTCATCGCAATCATCTTATTGACGGCATCCTGTTTTAAATCCTCGGAGATTGCGGTGTTGTTTACGATTTCAAGCAGGGATTCCTTGTTTTTGGAGCGAATCTGTTCCCGGTTTAATTTCATTTCAGCAGCATAATCCATATTTGAAATGGTTGTGCTTGTAAGTACCGCCTCCCCCGGGTTTTCGGCATCTGCCGCGCTCTCCGCGGTATCGGCTGTCTCCTGTGCACTGCCGGCTGTCTCCTGTGCGTCCCCGGTCTCCTCCGTCGATTCTGCAAACACCAGTTCTTCTCCATCACCTTCATCCGTAAAGATTTCTCCTTCTAAGATGGTGTCCTCATCCGAAATCTCGTAGTCATCTTCGAGCAGATTGACATTCGCACTCGCGGCAGCTGTACCATCCTCATCAATATTATTATTCATGTAGCTGAAATATCCTGCCACTGCAATCATAAGTGCAAGCGCTGTAATCACTAACTGGTTCTTACGAAAAATTTTTTTCACTTTCCGTCCTCCTTGGAACTCATCTTTACTACCATAATTTTATGTGCTTCTACCGGAAATAATGCCTCTACCGCCTTTGAAATATTGGAAACCACGGTGGGATTTCCAGCCCCCTCTGCTACCACAACGACTCCGGTGACCGTCGGAAGTTTTTCTTTTTTTATGTAAGGATATTGTTCCCCCGACAATTCCACATAACGTGTCTCCTGCGTCTCCTCCCCCTCTGTCACGGTCCGCGTCCCCCCGTCTCCGTCACTCTCCGTTGTTGTTGACACCGTGCTTTTTTCGTCCTTCTCCACCACCTTCTCCCCGGTGTCCTCCACGGTAATCATCACCTTTACCTCTCCAACGCCTTCCATATCTGCAAGAATCTGCTGTAACTTTTCTTCCATTTCTTCTACATATGTCTGTTCACTGTCCGTCTCCTCTTCCAATGCTGTCACTTTTGTTTCTGTCTCTTCCGTGGGCAGGGCATTCTGGGAGGATTGACGTTCTGTCGGAACCGCCAGAATCAAAAGCAGCACACCGATTAATGCCAGAACCGCCCAGTCACTTTTTTTCATTTTCTGCCAGCCTTTTTCTTTCCAAAAACGAACGATGCGCTCCTTCATTCTGCACTCCTTACAATTGCTATTTTGTCATCTTCCACCCCGTAATATTCTGACAGTATCTTTGTAAGCTCCCGCTTTTCGTCCCAGCCCTGTTCCTGTTCCTCCTCAGACAGCAGAATTTTTCCGATAATAATCTCCTCCCCGTCCTCCTTTAGCACGACAGAAATCCTCTTTATCGTATAGTCTTCCGAAAGTTCCACATTCACAGTGTCCACCGGATAGCCATACTCCTTCACTTTGTTTTGCACATCCGCTGCAACCGCGTCCTCGTACTGCGTCAGATAATAATCATTATGCAAAAAAGAAAGTTTTCTCGTATCAAGGGTCAGTTGTTCGAGCTCTTCGGAAAAGGTTTCATAATCCAGCAGCTTAAAAAAATCCTCACTGCCGAAAATTCCGTTTAAAACCGGATAGAGAAATCCCAGTACCAGCACAAGCTGCGCAAAAAAACGGATATATTTTTCAAACTGCTGCCGCGGAACCATCGAAACTAACAGTGTAAGTACCAAAAACAGCACCGCAAAGCTTTTGATATGTGAAAGTATCGCCGTCATTTCACCCCCGCCCTTACCGGATAAATGCAGACGCTGCAACCGTCAGTGCAATCGTCGTAAATAAAAAAAGCAGTGAATAGCCGGTAAGTTTCAGATAAAGCACACCGCCCTGCGCCATTCCTTTTAAGCATCCTGCAATCCGCCTGTCCGTTATCGGCTCTGCCACTGCTGCCGCTAATTTATAAAAAAAAGTGAGGCAGGCTATCTTTGCCATCGGAAGAAATCCTATCAGTAGTAAGAGCAGAAGAGCCGCAACGCCCACACAGTTTTTGATGACCATCCCGGCTCCCACAAACAGGTCGTTGACACTGCCAATCACGTTTCCCACTCCCGGAATAAGTGCCGCCGTCCGCACAAATGCCCCGTTGACTAACCTGTCTTTTGCGGGTGCAATCAGATTTTCCACAACGCTTAATCCGGCAACCACTCCCATTGCCAGTTTCATCCCCCACCGGATGATATCCCCCAAAAGCTCCGAAAGATTTCGGAATTTTTCTTCCGGGAAAAAATGATGAAACAGTTCAAACAGCACATACACATGAATCATTGGCAAAAACACCTGCACAAACAGCCATTGAATCAAAAATATGACCAGAAATGCAAGCTGGTAAAATCCTGCCGAGCTTGCTGCTCCGGAAGAAAATACCATCGTCATACACAAGGTCGGAAGCAATGTCTTTAAAAATTCTACGTTCTGGTTTAGTGTCTGTTCTGCAATCTCATGAAAGTTCAGAAACGATTCCAACAACAGTACTGCTAACACACAGTAAATCAGTAGAAAGCATAGTTCTGAAACATACGCAGACTGAAACGCCCCTGTAAAACTGTTTAACACCGAAAATCCGACTGCAAGCAGCAAAATTTCAATAAAAAGGATGCGGTTCTGGGATATTTCAGAAAAAAGTGCATCCTTTCCCCACTGAAAAATCAGGGAATAATCAAAGGAAAAAATACCGTCTTCAAGCAGTCCCTGCACAACATCTGAAAATGATACCGCCTTCTCCCGTTCCGCAAAGAAATCATCCAGCTCCGCAAAATCAAGTTCCTCCATCATTTCTTCCAGATATTCCCTGGTATCATCCTCCGTTTTTTCTGCTGCAAATATCTTCACTTCTCCTTTCAGAAGTACCGCTCCAAATACCAGAACTATGCACAGAGCAAGTGCTGCCCTTGTCCTTTTTTTCATAAAAAATTCTCCAGTACATCTAAAAATGTGCCAAGCACCGGAAGGCTTACGACAAGAATTGAAAGCTTTGCAAACAGTTCAATCTGTCCCGCAATCGCACTGTAACCTGCATCTTTACAGATATTCATGGCAAATTCCGCCACATAGGTAATGCCAATCATTTTTAAAATCAGGGCAAAATAGCGGTTGTCGACAATCACCCACCCGTCCAGTTTCCCGATAAATGCAAGCAGCGTCTCCACCTTCGTGAGAATATAGACAAAAATACAGATGCACACCGCAAGACTGATAAATGTACTGTACTCCCCCCTTTCCTTTCTTAGAATCAGGGCAAGAAACACCCCTGCAATTCCCAGTATTCCGATTTTTAAAATATTCATTTTTTCCTGCCTTTACAATGCAAATAAAGACTGCATGGTTTCAAACAGCTCATATATGTACGGAACAATCCAGAACAGAACGATAAGCAACCCGGCAAGGCTCGTCAAAAACGCGTGTTCTTCCCTGCCGCTGTGTTTTAACACCTGACTGATAACCGTCACTAAAATCCCCACTGCGGCAATCTTAAAAATCAAATTTACACTCATTTTCTTTCCCCTTTCTGTCAAATCAGAAGAATAATCAACATCATTCCGCCAAGAATACTGACTGTCTGATACACCCGCTGTTTCTCCTTCTGTTTTGCCCGGACTGTCTCAATCATGAAATCCATCTGTTCCAGATATAATGCAAGCTTCCGCTCGTTTTCTTCCAGATTTTTTCCAAAAAATGCACTCCCCGCCTCCGCTGCAACCTGCAGCTCCTCCTTTGTAATGCCAAGCTTTCTCCCCTGTCTCAAAAAGCTCTCCTGCCAGATTTCTTCCGGGGCTTCTCCCTGTCTTACAGTAAGTTCTTCTGCAATCTGCGCACAGATTTCCACAAGCCGCTCATCCCCCTTTATCTCCCCAAGAATCTGCTCCATCGGAAGCAATGTCAGCTTCATCTGCTGTTGAAGTTCCACGAACATTCTGCGAATCCCATATAGCATTTTCAACTGTAATTCCAGTTCTCCATGAAACCGGTATGCAATGCCGAATGCTGCTGTTAAAATCAGACTACTCCCCACCAGTTTCAGCATATTCTCTCCCTGTTTTCATCATAAATCCGGTAATACCGTGTCCCGTCTTTTTGCCGTGTGATAGAAATAAATCTTGCAAACACCTTTTTTTGCATCCAACAGGAAAGAAACGGTTTGTCCGAAAGTTCACGAATATCTCCCATGTGAACCGTCCCGAGCACCCTGCTGCCGGAATAGACCGCCTCTTCCACCATATGATAATCCGCTTCTCCGCCAAGCTCGTCTACCGCTAACACCTGTGGGGACATTGACCGGAGAACCATCCTCATCCCCTCGCGTTTTGGACACCCGTCAAGTACATCCGTGCGGGGTCCTAAATCATTCTGCGGGACCCCAAGGTGACACGCCGCAATCTCAGAGCGCTCATCTATCACACAGACTCTCTTGCCAGGCACACCCTTCGTTCCCTGCGATATCAGGCGGATGCAGTCCCTTAAAACGGTTGTCTTCCCGACCCCCGGTTCTGAAAAAATCAGGGTATTATAAATGCTGTTTTCCTGTTGTATATAAGGAAGCAGTTCTGCGGCACACCCTTTTTTTTCATGGGCAATTCGTATATTGAAAAAAGAAATATGGTGCATTCCGGTGATGTTTCCGTCATCAAGCGCGACAGAGCCACAGACACCGACCCGGTGACCTCCGCGGATTGTCAAAAAGCCCTGCCGTAACTGCTCCTGGTATGCATACAAAGAATAGCTGCTGATAAAGGAAATCATCTGTGCAACGTCCTTTTCTGTCATCCGGTAAGCGGGATTAAAAAGTGTGCTTCCTGCTGCTGTCACAAATTCAACCGGCTGCCCGATGCGGACCCTGATTTCCTCAACGCCCGCCACATTCAGTTCCCGCCTTACCGTCTCCCGCAGATGCACCGGAAACAGGCACTCCAGCTCGTACATAAAAAAATCCTCCTTTCTGCAATTGCCCATGACTAATTGTATGAAAGGAGGACTTATTTATGACTTTATTTTTTATTCTTCGGTTCCGAGTTCTTCCGTACTTAGCTCTTCCGGCTCTTCGGTCTCTGTATCTTCTTCTGTGAGAAGGTCGGATATGTTCTTTGTGCAGGCAGATGCCACTGTGCTGCTCACAAGATACACCTTGTCATCACCGTCCTTTTTCAGGTAATAAGAACCGGTAATGGCATTACGGTTGCCGATGAAAAGCGTTACGGTCTCTTCGTCTGTCGTGAGTGTAATCTGTCCGGAAGGAGCATCCAGACCATAGGAATCGAGTGACTCCGGCTCACTTAAGCATTCGTCTGCCGTGATGGAAGCAACTTTTCCAAGCATGGTTTCTATCACACTCTCATCGAGATTACAGCTTGTATCGCCATCGTAAATCCACTCATCCCCGCTCTTGGTAAAGGAGAGTGTCTCTCCGGTAAGCACATAGGAAAACGCCGTGATATCTTCGACTGCATCGTTTGTGATATAAATTTTTTCTGCCTCTTCTTTGGCACTTTCCTTTTCTTCCTGTTTCCCGTTGTAGATATGGATTGCCAGGTAAGCAATCACTAACACAAGTAACAGAACTGTCAGAATCAATACCTGTTTTTTCTGTTTCTCCATTATCTCTTTCTCCTTGCTGCCCAGATAATAATTCCTGTCAGAAGCAGGATAATCGGTATTATAACTGCCGCTGCCAAACCACCGATAATTGTATGGATAGATGTAATTGTAATATTGCTGTAGCTGTAATCTTTTACCGGAATGATACTCGTAGTTAAGGTATCATCACCCACCATATGCGACAGAATTTCCGTAAACATCGTTGCATTTGCGCCGGAAACAACCTGGTCGGCAGAATCGGTAAACATTGCACAGCTTCCCAGTACAACCATCTGCATCGTCTCATCATCCACCGTCTTCTCTACCGCAATTCCAAGTGCAAAGGCGCCGCGGATATCACCATCCTCATATTCCGGTGTCGTTGCGTTTGCACTGTCAGTCTTGGAAACAGCGTCTTCTGTTGTCGTAAGAAGTTCTGTTCCGGTAAGGCTCTCATCCTCAGACGCAAAGCTCAGTCCCTCTGCGTAAGGTGCAAAAATGTATTTCCCGCTGACAGAGCTTGTGTAAGAACTGCTTGCTACATTTGGAAGGATGTAAAATGGATTATTGTTGTAGTAATACTGTTTGTTATTCTCTGCCACGATTCCATCCACACGATTTACACCATAGGTACTTAAAATCCGGTTAAAATTCGTCAGATCCTGGTACTGATAATCTGTGATAATCAATGCCTTTCCGCCTTTTTCTAAGTACGCAATGACCTTATCCGCATCATCGTCGGAAAAATCGCTCGACGGACAGTTGATGACAATGGCTGCCGCATCCTCCGGCACTTCATCTTCTGTTAAAAGTGTCAGCTCCCCGGATGTAATGTTTGCTTTTTCTACCGCTTCAGCAAAGCCACCGTCTAAGGAAAGCTCACCGTGTCCGGTCACCTCATATAATACCGGAAGCTCGGATGCATCCATCGTGACATACTGAATGGCACTCGTAATCTGTCCTTCTGCATCATATCCGGTAATCGTGCTCGAATATGTTGTGTAATCCATCTCATACTCGTAAATATCGTTGTAGCTGATGACTCTTGAGCGCTCATCGGATGCCACAATCAGACTTCCTGATGTCGGGGCACTGTCCGTGTACTGTAAGTAAAAGTCCGGATAAAGGTTTGGATTTTTATACTGCACAGTCACATGGCCTGACAGGTCTTCATAGCGCTTTAATGTTTCCTGTACGGTTTCATCCGTGCTGTCTTCGGATGCAAGCACATAAATCGTAACATCCTTGTCTAACTGTTTTAAGTAGGTTTTCGTGTCATCCGTAAGGGAATAAAGCTTTGTGGAAGTCGCATCCACAGAGGTTATCGTGGATGGCAGTTCATTTACCACCAGATTTATAACAACCGCTACTGCCACTGCAATGGCGATAGTTCCGACGCTGAATACGCTCGTTCCGATTTTCTTGGCACTGAAGCAGAAACGTCTCTTCTGAATCACCTGGCAGGACAAAAACAGGCACAGTCCAATCACAGTCAGAAAATACACGGTTCCGGTCAAATCCAGACAGCCGTTCATGAAGTTTCCAAACGGTGTATACAGGTCAAAGCAGTTCAAAATCGTTGTCAAAAGATTTCCGGATTCCGAGATAAGCCCTGTGATTCCATTCATCATATAGCCAAGGAACAATACGGCAAATGTCAGTACTGCTGCAATCACCTGGCTTTCCGTCAGCGTTGAAATCAATAATCCGATTGCAATACATGCCGCACCAAACAGCCAGAAACCAAACACTGCCACATAACTCTCACTGAGTGGAACCGAACCGTATATTCTTAAAATGAGCGGCGTAACCGCAATCATTAAGATGTCAATTGAAAAAATCGTAAGCATTGCGAGATATTTTCCGATAACGATTTTTCCAAGTGAAACCGGTGCTGTCAATATGAGCTGGTCGGTCTTGCTGTGTCTGTCCTCTGCCATACTGCGCATTGTCAGAATCGGCACCGCAATCAGCATAATAAAACTGATTGCCTGAAGGGAATATGAAATATACGGATATCCTGCACGCAAATTGTATGCAAAAAAGTATAAGCCGTACAACGCAATGACCGCTGCAATAAACAGCCAGCCGATAACCGTCTGAAAATAGGATTTCAGTTCTCTTTTATAAATTGCTATCATGCCTTTTTCGCTCCTTTCTCCGTCTCTGCGCCGCCGGTAAGCTCTAAGAATACGTCCTCTAAGGATTTCGACTCCGGACGCATCTCAAGAATCGGCAACTGTGCTTTCGCACAGGCGTAGAAAAGTGCTTCCCGCACATCACTGCCCTTCTTTGCCGTCACATGAACCCGGATGGTTTCTGCATCGCCCGTCGTTTCACTCTGCTCGCAATGTTCCACCTCCGGCAAAGTCAGGATTGTCTTTTTCATTTCATCCCACTCGCCCTTGACTAAAAGCTCAAGTTCCAATGCTCCTGCCATGCTCTCCATCAGATGTTCGGTGGAATCGCTCGCAACCAGTTTTCCCTTGGAAATGATAAATACGTGGTCACACACTGCCGAAATCTCGGTCAGAATGTGAGAACTTAAAATGACGGTATGTTTCTTTCCAAGTTCTTTTATCAGGTCTCTGATTTCGATAATCTGCTTCGGGTCAAGTCCTACCGTCGGCTCATCTAAAATGATAACCTCCGGATATCCAAGCACCGCCTGTGCAAATCCGACACGCTGTCTGTAACCTTTTGAGAGATTGCGAATCATACGTCCTGCCACGTCCTTCGTCTTCGTAATCTCCATCGCCTCTTCCACATATTTACTGCGCAGACCCTTTTCAAGCTTCTTTAATTCTGCCACAAAATCCAGATATTCTTTTACGGTCATATCCATATAAAGCGGCGGCAGCTCCGGCAGATAGCCGATACATTTCTTTGCTTCCTCCGGATGCGTGAAAATGTCAAATCCATTGATTTTGACCTCCCCGGATGTTGCCCCCAGATAACCGGTAATAATATTCATGGTCGTCGATTTTCCGGCTCCGTTTGGTCCGAGAAATCCATAAATTTTTCCCTCCTCAACGGTCAGGGAAAGATCGTCCACTGCTACATGGTCACCATATTTTTTTACCAGATGACTAATCTCAATCAAAGTGACTCCTCCTTTAATTTCTATATTTTCCAGAATTTAGATTACGGTAGAAATGTGTTCAAAGGGGGATGATTCTGTGATATTTCTGTGAACAAAAAATAGGCTGCCTTTCTTCTGGCAGCCTATTTTTACAAAAAGCCGTCGGCTTTTTGCCCCTGTGGTGCTTATAGCTCCACTCCATATTCTTTTAGCTGCTGCAATGCCTCCTCGTAGGTGGTAAACACGATTCCATTCCACCCCAGGCGCTTTGCAGTCTCAATGTTCTCCGGCTTATCGTCCAAAAAGAGACATTCTGCCGGATTTAATCTGTACTGTTCTGTCAGTGCTTCATAAAGCTCCGGCTCCGGTTTAATCCTATGTTTTTGAAAGGAAAAAACTGCTCCATCCACATCCGAAAGAAAGGACAGCGCTTCCCTTGTACAGTCATACGTATGTTTTGCATAATTTGACAGAATATAGACCCGATAGCCTGCCTGCTTCATCGCTGCAATCCAGCCCCTTGCGTAAGGGAACTGGAAAATCGGAAGTCCCATATTATCCCAGAACAAGCGGATTTCTTTCTCGTATTCCGGTGCCTTGTGGATGAAAAAAGCAAGCTGCTCTTCCTCGTCTAAAAGACTTCTGTCATATTCGTTCCAGTCCGCAGAGCGGACAGTCGCGTCCGCCACTTCGTTCAATGTTTTATCATCGAACCCAAGCTTGCGGAATGCGCTGTCACAATCCCACTCTACTAAAACTTTTCCCACATCAAGAATTATATTTTTAATCATTACGCTCTCTTATTTGTTGCGGTAAATAATGTCTTCTCTTCCCGGTCCGTTGGAAACCATGGTAATCGGGTAACCAATCTGCTCCTCGATAAACTCTACATACTTTCTGCAATTTTCCGGAAGGTCTTCGTACTTCTTGATTCCACGGATATCGCATTTCCAGCCCGGCAGCTTCTTTAATACCGGTTTTGCCTTCTCAAGCTTTGAGGTGGTCGGGAAATCAGTTGTTACTTCACCGTCAATCTCATAACCAACACATACCGGAATCTCATCCAAGTAGCCAAGTACATCAAGTACGGTAAATGCTACATCTGTGGTTCCCTGTAATCTGCATCCATACTTGCTGGCAACACAGTCAAACCATCCCATACGTCTCGGACGTCCGGTTGTTGCACCGAACTCTCCGCCGTCTCCGCCGCGTCTTCTTAACTCATCTGCCTCGTCTCCGAAAATCTCGCTGACAAATGCACCTGCTCCGACTGCGGAAGAGTATGCCTTGCAGACTGTTACAATCTGCTTAATCTCATATGGTGGAATACCTGCTCCGATTGCACCGTATGCTGCAAGTGTGGAGGAAGAGGTTACCATCGGGTAGATTCCGTGATCCGGGTCTTTTAAGGTTCCAAGCTGTCCCTCTAACAGGATGGTCTTTCCCTCTTTGATTGCCTTATCAAGGTAGCTTGATACATCACATACATAAGGTGCTACCATATCACGGTACTCATGTAACGTCTCAAGAAGCTCCTCCGGCACGATTAACGGTTTATGATACAGATGCTCTAACATAACGTTCTTGGTTTCTGCAATGCGGACTACCTTTTCTTTGAGCAGCTCCTCGTCAAACAGCTCGCTGACCTGGAAACCAATCTTTGCATATTTATCAGAATAAAATGGTGCAATACCGGATTTGGTAGAGCCAAAGGATTTGCCGCCTAAACGCTCCTCCTCATACTGGTCAAACAGAATGTGATACGGCATCACCATCTGTGCACGGTCAGATACCAGAATTTTCGGCATCGGTACTCCCCGGTCTACAATTGACTGAATCTCCTTTAACAGCACCGGAATGTTTAATGCCACACCGTTTCCGATGACGCTTGTGGTATGTCCGTAGAACACACCGGACGGAAGCGTATGAAGTGCAAACTTTCCATAATCATTGACAATGGTATGTCCCGCATTCGCGCCTCCCTGGAAGCGGACGATAATATCTGCTTCTTTTGCGAGCATATCGGTAATCTTTCCTTTTCCTTCATCGCCCCAGTTAGCTCCAACTACTGCTTTAACCATTTTGTTCATCCTCCTAGTTTTCATCCCGCAAAAAAACAGCCTGCCGCTGTCTTCCTGCTTCTCATTACCTTTTACTTCATGATTATACACGATTTACTGGTATAAGTAAAATTAATCTTCATTATACCTTATATAATTTGTATTTATCTCATTTTGGCGTCTGCATCATCGCAAGCAGCTTTGAAGCCGCCGCAGACATCGGAATCCGCTCATCGGACACGATGCAGAACTGCCGGTGTGGAACTGCTTTCTCAAATTCCAGCAAAAAAAGCTCGCCGTTTTTTAAATATTCGTCCGCAAAATCTGAAACCACACTTGCAATTCCAAGGTTACGGATGGCAAACTGCACTAACATATCGCTTGTCGGAAGCTCGAATTCCGGCTGAAGTTTCACCTCGCGCTCCCGCAAAAATTCTTCCACGTAGCTTCTCGTCGAGGTATTCCCTTCTAAGCACATCACCGGATAACCGGTAAGTTCCTGATAGGAAAGCCGCCTGCCCTTTAATTCTTCAAAGCGTCTGCCCGCCACAAACACATCCTGAATTTCCTTGACCGGAAAAAAACGCAAATCATTTTTCCCTTTGACCGGCGTGCTGACAATTCCAAAATCAATCGTTCCGTCTGCAAGATGCTTTAACGTCTCCGGTGTCGGTGCATTCGTGACCTTCACACGAATTTTCGGATAGCGCTCATGAAACTGCTCAAGATACGGAAGCAGATAAAATTTCAACGTCATATCGCTTGCGCCGATGCAGATTTCACCCTCTTCTAAATTCAACATCTCTGAGAGTTTACGCTCCCCGGAGAGAATGGTCTCATATCCTCTCTGGACATAAGAAAAAAGCACTTCCCCCTCCTTTGTCAGCCGGACACCTTTCGAGGTGCGTACAAAAAGTGCACAGTTTAAGTCATTCTCAAGATGCTTTACCGCCTGACTGACTGCCGGCTGGGAAATTGCGAGCGTATCCGCTGCAAGCGTAATGCTCTGATAGTTTGCCACATAATAAAATATTTTATAATATTCGAGACTTACATTCATTTTAGTTCTCTAATTCCGGTAATATTTTGGAACATGCCACTGCAAGCGCCCCCGGTCCGATATGGCAGGAAACACTCAAAGAAAGCGGGTCCATATGAATCTCCATTCCAGGAAATGCCTCCTGTACCTCTGCCTTAAACGCCTCTGCTGCTTCCTTATCATGCGTATAAGCCATCTCCAGATGAATATGTTCTCCGGTTGGGTCGTTAAAACGCTTTGCGAAGTCGTTTTTCATCGCTTCAATCATAATATTCTTTGCCTGTTTTACGGTTCTTGCCTTGGCAAACGCATCTAATTTTTCGCCCTGAATCTGTAAAACCGGTTTTAATTTTAAAAGTGTTCCAAGTGCTGCTGCCGCCGGTGTGATTCTGCCGCCTTTTTTCAGATAATACAGCGTATCCACCATGATATAAATGGAAGATTCAAACTTGTCACGCTCTAAAATTTCTTTGATTTCTGCCGCATTTTTTCCAAGTTTGGCAAGCTCCATGGCATCCATTACCGACTGGCGCTGGGTAACCGAAATCCGCTGATTGTTTACCACCTGCACTTTGCCGTCATAGTCCTGTGAAAGCATGATTGCCGTCTCACAGGAACCGCTCAGTCCGGAAGACATCGGAATGTGTACGATTTCATCGTACTCCTCTAATAAACGATCCCAGGTGTCGGTCACATTCCCGACAAGCGGCATGGATGTGGAGATATCAATATTGTCGGTCAGAAGCTGGTAAAACTGCTCCTGATTCAAATCGATATCCTCATAGTAGGTCTTGTCACCTGCAAAGAAAGGCATGGGCAGAATCGTCACACCCAGCTCCTTTGCCTGTGCCTGTGTAATGCCGCTGTTGCTGTCCGATACAATTGCTACTCTATTCATAAAGTAAACTCCTCCCGGTTTTGTTGTTCTGCATTATATTTTCTGTAAGTTCACCGTGCAAGCAGGAAAAACCGCTGGCTGGCACTGCTCATTGCTATTTCACATTATACCATACCCTGCTTTAATGTTCCAGAAAAAAATAAGACGGTCAGATTCCCGTCTTATTTTTCATACATCCTTTAGTCCTTTTTTTCTACTAATTTTCTCATTCGCTCTGAAATATCAAATATTTCATTCAATACATTATTCATTTCATCCAAAGAATCCATACTCCTGTCACACATTTCAAGGCTGTTCTCAGAGGAGGCCGCAACCTCCTCACTTGTAGCAGAGAGATTCGTAATACTGTCATTAATCTGTGTGTTTGCCTCAAGTATTTCTTCCACTCTGCCTGTAAGACTCAATACAGAACTGTGCAGTGCATCCACATTATTCTCAATCAATTCAAATTTTTCCCGGGTCACTTCAATCATTTCATTCTGTTTATCAGAAGTCTCCGCTGACTTTTGCATATTAGCAGACGCCTTTTCTGCATTAACTGTCAATTTTTCGATAATATCTGTAATCTTTCCGGTTGATTCCTTCGTCTCCTCAGAAAGTTTCCTGATTTCATCCGCAACCACAGCAAAACCTTTTCCTGCTTCTCCGGCTCTCGCCGCTTCAATAGAAGCATTCAATGCTAACAGGTTTGTCTGATCTGAAATACTTAAAATGGTTCCGATAATAACCTCAACCTCTTTAATCCGGTCATTTAATTCAACAGTTGTAGTCTTTGTCGACAGATTAATCTCAGCCGTCTCAACCGCCTGCTCCTTCAATTCCTGAATAATCTTAGCTCCCTCACGGATGGCATCCTGCGAAGTCTTGGACGCTGCCTCCATTTTCTCAGTCTCCTTTTCCGCATTCTGAAGATTATTCTGGATACTTCCAGTCATCACCGTCTGATGTTCTACGGCTTCTGCTGTAAGTTTCACGCTTTCTGCAATCTCACCTACCGCATTATGGCTGTTTCCCATTGTTTCCGTCAATTTTTCTGACTTCTCACGTGCAATATCAAACTTCGATGCAAGCTGTTCCGACATCTGGATAATTTCAAATGCTGCCTTTTCACTCGCATCCATCTGCTGCGTAATCAGTTCCACCGTTTCTTTGTTGTGTCTGCTCTGCGTTTTCACCACAATATACGCAATCACACAGCTTGTCAGTGCAAAGAATAACTGCAGCACACAAATTGCCGCAACACCCCGGTCTCTGACACAGTTCATAATACAGCTGATAATGTTTAATACAGACGCCGACACAATTCCCCGGACGACATAGCGTATATCAATATACAACATAATTAACAGCATAATCGGGAACATTAATGCGTAATATGCAACCATATCACGATTTAAAAACAGCATCACAATATAGGCAAGTGTCAGTACTATCAGGCAGATATGTACAAACGTCTCTTCCGCTTTAAATTTAACATATCCGGCAATCAATATAATCAGCAGAACCGCATCAATCACCAGACGGATTGTTGCCATATCTTTCCGTGTTGTTGCAGACAAATACGGCAGCAGATTAATTATTTCTAATACTGCAAGAATAATCACACTGATAACAAATGCAATATGATTACACTCCATTCTCTGTTTTGCTTTTAATTCCATCCCTGTACCTCCAACCTTATCGGTGTTATAGTCCCTTATTCCTAATGTGATTAAAATAATACCATTATTTTTATAAATTTGCTATCAATTTTCAGATTTTTTTCATATTCCAGCTTCCGTTTCCAAAAAACACCCGGAAAATGTGAGAGTCCAATCTCTCTGCATTTTCCGGGTGTCCCCGTTTTATTTATGCGGTTTTGGAGTGATGAATTACATCATTCCCATTCCACCTGCTCCGCCTGCCGGCATAGCCGGTGCATCTTCTTTGATATTTGCTACAACGGATTCTGTTGTAAGCAGTGTGGAAGCAACGGATGTTGCATTCTGTAATGCTGTTCTTGTTACCTTCACCGGATCAAGGATTCCGTTTTCTACCATGTCTACATATTCTTCGGTTGCTGCATTAAAGCCGACACCCGGTTTGGATTCTTTTACTTTATTGATGATAACAGCACCCTCTAATCCTGCATTTGCAGCGATGTAGTAAAGCGGTGCCTCAAGTGCTTTTAAAATAACCTTTGCACCGGTCTTCTCATCACCTTCAAGTGTCTCTGCAAGAGCTGCAACTTCTTTGGTTGCATGGATGTATGCAGAACCGCCTCCGGCGATAATTCCCTCTTCTACGGCTGCTCTTGTTGCATTAAGAGCATCTTCCATACGAAGTTTTGCTTCTTTCATCTCTGTCTCTGTTGCAGCACCTACACGGATAACTGCAACACCACCTGCTAATTTTGCAAGACGCTCCTGTAATTTCTCTTTGTCGAACTCAGAAGTGGTCTCCTCAATCTGACCACGAATCTGTTTGATACGTCCCTGGATAGCATCCTTATCACCGGAACCATCTACGATAACGGTGTTCTCTTTCTGAACTTTTACAGATTTTGCACGTCCTAACTGATCCATGGTAACGTCCTTCAGTTCAAGTCCTAAATCAGAACTGATAACCTGACCACCGGTTAAGATTGCGATATCCTCAAGCATTGCTTTTCTTCTGTCGCCATAACCCGGAGCCTTTACTGCAACAACATTGAAGGTTCCACGCAGTTTATTTACGATTAATGTAGTCAGTGCTTCACCCTCAATATCTTCAGCGATGATTAACAGTCTTGCACCACTCTGTACAATCTGCTCAAGTAACGGAAGGATTTCCTGAATGTTGCTGATTTTCTTATCGGTAATGAGGATATATGGATCGTCAAGGACTGCTTCCATCTTATCCATATCGGTGCACATATAAGCGGATACATAACCGCGGTCAAACTGCATACCTTCTACTAAGTCAAGCTCGGTCTGCATGGTCTTTGACTCTTCGATTGTGATAACACCATCGTTTGATACCTTCTCCATTGCATCTGCAACCATATTTCCTACGGACTCATCACCGGCAGAGATTGCTGCAACTTTTGCAATCTGGTCTTTTCCGGTTACTTTGGAAGACATCTTAACGATTGCCTCTACAGCGGTATCGGTTGCTTTCTTCATACCACGACGAAGGATAATCGGGTTAGCGCCTGCCTCAAGGTTCTTCATACCTTCCTGAACCATTGCCTGTGCTAAAACAGTTGCGGTTGTAGTACCATCACCAGCTACATCGTTTGTCTTGGTAGCAACTTCTTTTACAAGCTGTGCGCCCATATTTTCAAACGGGTCCTCTAACTCGATTTCTTTTGCGATTGTCACACCATCGTTGGTGATAAGCGGTGCGCCATAAGATTTATCGAGTACTACGTTTCTCCCTTTTGGTCCAATTGTTACTCTTACTGTGTTTGCCAGTTTGTCAACGCCTGCTCCTAATGCTGTTCTGGCTTCTGTTCCATATTTAATTTCCTTTGCCATAATTCGTTACCTCTTTCTTTTTGATTTATTCAACAACTGCAAGGATATCATTCTGTTTTACGATGATATACTCTTCCCCGTCTAATTTCACTTCTGTTCCTGCGTATTTGGAGTAGATAACCTTCTGTCCTGCTTTTACCTGCATGGTAACTTCTTTTCCATCAACCATTCCGCCCGGTCCAACTGCAATGACCTCTGCCTCCTGTGGCTTCTCCTGTGCACTGCTGGTAAGGATGATTCCGGATTTGGTAGTTTCTTCTGCTTCACACTGCTTCAAAACAACTCTGTCGCTTAATGGTACTAATTTCATTTCAATTCCTCCTTGTTTCCAATCTATTCTGATTTATTTCTTTTGAATAATTTATTAGCACTCAATTAACTTGAGTGCTAACTGATAGTCATATAATAGATTTTTCTCATTTGTTCTGCAACCGGATTGAGAGCTATTTATGACCGATTATTTTTATTGTTTTTGTCTTTTTCTCGTTTTTTCTCGTTTTTTTATATCTTATCTTCTTTTCGCAATTTTCATACTTTTTTTAGATTTTGGTGAAGAAGCCTTTTTTATGCTGCGCAGTGCCGGTTTTATCTGATGAAACAGCCAGACAGCATGCTCCTTTAACCAGTTCCATGCCACACCCTTCTTTTTCCAGCAAAAATGAATAAAAAGCGCTGCGCAAATGACCGGATAAACAAGCAGCAGGATTTCTGCCACAAAAAGGGCACCCGTAATATCTTCAAATGCTCTTGCACGGTTTTCCCAGTACGGATATACGATTCCATCCGTGTTCATCGATCTTGTACCAAAATTCTTTAAGATGGCAAGCCGGCTTAACAGCCCGTAACGACTGCTGTTTTCTACCAGTACATAATCGCCTTCCTCCATTCCCAGATGGGTTTTCAGCAGGTTTTCCACCGTGTCATAACCAAATTTTTTCACCGGATTTTTGGCAAGCACTTCCAGATTGCCGACCGTAAGGGTATTGTCCTCATCTCCCTGCTGTGCAGCAAGAATCCAGTACGGGACATAGACCGTAACCTCTGTTGCGCCGGATTTTTCCGCATATATTCCTTTTTCGCTTTTTACCACTCCGCTGACAATATAGCTGGTATCTCCGATTTCTACACACATTCCGGCTACATCTGTTGCACCAAAGAGCTGCCATGCTGCATTTTCATCCAAAATGACCGTATTTGCATCTTCTCCGCGTCCCGCAAAAGAAGTATTTCCGGACACACATTTCAATGGATGAAACAAAAAGAAATCATCTGACACACCGTAGACAGTTGTCGTAATACTGTTTTTGTTTCCTGTCAGCGTAATTGTGCTTCTGGTACTGTATGCACAGACATAATTTCTTCCATTTGCACTGTCCGCCTCAACACCCGCCTCGTCTAGTGCCTCCTTGAGCTGTATCGAGAAAGGAAGCATCTGCGATTCCGTCACATTTGTTTCCGGGGTAAAAAAGGCTGACACCTGGGCATAAGTGCCATCCTCAGACCAGCGTGATGCCGTCTGTTGGGACGACAGGCTTCCTGTCATCCCACGAATCACAAGCTCTAAAATCAGAACGAGAAGCAGCATAACGGCAATGCAAAGCAGCCTACGGCATCGCTTTAATTTTTCCATATGAAACCTCCATTTGCTCAGTCATGCTGTTATTCCTGTTCGTTTGCAAGCCGCACCTGCTGACCTGCCTCAACCGGTTTGGTTGTCGTTGTAATGACATAAACACCATAGGAATCAAGTGCACCGGATACCGCAGACTGGGAATCGTCGGAAGTGATGACTTCCACATCCACACGCTGCGCATAGTAACGGTTTCCAAGCGGCGTACTCTTTGCCCGGATGGTCAGAATAAATTTTCCGTTGGAGTCCTCTCTGATAGCACTCGTTGGAACAATATAATCATAGTTTGCGCTCTGTTCGCCAACGGAAAGCGTGTAGCTGTCACCGGAAGATACATCACCGGACATCGTGCAGACGATGGTACAGTTCTGTTTATCCTGCGGGTCACGGCGGATAGAGGATACCTGGGCAGAAATATTTGCTCCATACCAGTTATTTAAAATCTCTGCCTTATCACCAACCTTTAATTTCTTTGCCTGATTTGCAGTTGCGGTAAAGCTTAAGGTAAATGCTTTATTCTCCGGCTGAATCTGTGCAATTGCCTCATCCGCAGCAACCGTCTGTCCTGCTGTATAGGCAATCTCTGTGATGGTACCCGAAATCGGGGAAGTGATTACCGCATCAATGCTCTTATCCTGTAAATCATCTACCACCTTCTGCTGTTCAAGAATATCGCTGTACTGGGATGCAAGTGTAACCTCTGTCACTTGTCCTTCGCTGATTTCTTTTAACGCTGCCTCTGCATCTTCCTGTGCCTTCTGTGCCGCAGTCAGTTCCTGATTTGCCAGTGTAAGCTGATTGTTAATACTGTTTACCTGTGAGGTATTGGAGCTGTCTCCGCTCTCTTTCTTGCTCTCAAGTGCGGCAGTTGCCTGTGTCACTGCCGTCTTACAGTTCTCTAAATCCTTCTTTGCCTTTGTAAGATCATCCTTTAATGCAACAAACTTCTTGTATGCCTTTTTGTCATCGCCTTTTAACGCAGCAATCTGTTCGTCTGTGTAGCTGTAAAACTTGTTGCCTTCCACGTCAATCGTAAGAAGCTCCACTTTATTCTCTGCACTTGTCTGTGCTGCAGTGGCATCATTCAATGCTTTCTGCTCAGCAGAGGTATCTACGGTTGCGCTCTCCGCCTCTGTTTTCTTCGCTTCAAGGTCGTTTACCTTCGTCTGTGCTGCGGTAACTGCTGCCTCCGCATTATCGACTGCCGCCTGAAGGGAAGAAAGCTGGTTCATCTTATCCTTAAGGGAAGTAGTCGTTCCCTGCTCGATTGCTTCAAGCTCGCTTATCGTCAAACCGGACTGCAACGCTGCGGTCTCATAATCCTTCTTTAAAGATGCCAGCGACTTTTCTGCCTCCTGAAGTTCGGAGCTCTTTGCATCCTCTAATGTAAAAAGGGTATCTCCGGTCTGTACCGTGTCACCGGTTTTTACTTCCACCGTTGCAATTTTACGTGACTCACTGATGGTCACTGCATATGTTTCGCTCGCTTCCACTGTGCCGCTTCCACGGACCTTACTGGTAATCTTTCCGTTTGATACCATCTGTGTGCTGACCTCTACCAGAGAATAGTTCATAATGGTATTAGAAAAGAATGTCAGCAGCAACATGATAATCAGAAATATGATGGCAACATTTTTTATTTTGTCTTTGCGCTCTTTCATTGTAATCTCCTCACTCCGTTTTCGTTATTTTAACCTTTTACTCCGCCCTGATAGGTAATTCCTTCTACGAGCTGGTCTTCTCCATATAAAAATACAAATAAGCTTGGCAGCATGTAGATGGTCGCTACCGCAAACGCCAGTCCGATTTCCCCTTTATTGATTTTGGAGAGAAAAATTGACAGCGGATATTTGTCCGTATCCGTGAAAAACAGCAGCGGCTGTTCTACCATATTCCAGTAATCGATGAATACCAGAATTGCGCAGGAAGCAATTACACCCTTGCACAGCGGAAGACAGATTTTAGAGAAAATCTGCAATTCTCCGGCGCCATCCATCTTTGCCGCCTCGATAAGCGGTGTCGGAATACGCTTCATATATTTGGTAATCAGGTAAACACTAAACGGTGAAAAGATACCCGGCAGCCAGATTGCCCAATTGGTATCCAAAAGTTTCATCCAGTTTAACACCAGATAGTTTGGCACCAGGGTTACCTGATATGGCATCAGCATCAGAATAATGTATGCAAAAAATACGATTGCAGAAGCCTTTCCTTTGGTACGGGTAAATCCATATGCCGCTAACACCGCTACCACAAGCTGGAAAATCACGATTGGGACTACAAGAATCATTGAATTCCAGAATTTCAACAGATAATCCGGGCTTTTAAATAAAACCGTTACATACTGGGAAAATGTCACCATGTCCGGAATAAATTTCAGATTGACCATCTGTGACACATAACCTTTTCCACCTGACTCCGTCGTTGCAAATAACGCACCGTAGTTCGCATTAATCTCGGATGCTGACATAAATGAGTTTGTGATTGTCAGCACAGTTGGCAGCAGGAAAAATACAGAACATAAAATCGCCAGTATGGTAAAACAGACAGCCTGCCGTTTCTGCTTCTTTTTCTTTGATTTTGCTTTCATTCTTCCTCCACATCCTTTCCAAACCGATTTTCAACCCAGAACAGCAGTCCGATAATGACAATCATCACAAGGGACATATAAATCGCCGCCGTGGAAAGCTTCTGATAATCTGCGGAGGCAAACGTATTGTTCATATAATGCTGTAACATATAAAGCGACTGGTCCGGATATCCTCCGGTCAACAGGTATACCTCCCGGAACACACGGAAGGAATTGATGATGGACAAAATCATGACGAATAGGATTGCCGGTGACATATAACGGATTTTTACGTGCCAGAATACCTGCATGGTACTCGCTCCATCCAACTCTGCTACTTCGATGATATCCTGTGGGATATTCGCAATCGCAGACATAAAAAGAATCATATCATATCCGAGATTCTTCCATAAGAAAAGTAAAATTACGACCGCCATGCCCCATGACGATTTCAGCCAGTCTACCGGTTCCGCTCCGAAATAACTTGTGATGTGGTTTAACATTCCGTTATAGTCAAATACGACCTGCCAGATCAATACTACCGATGCTACCGGCACCATGAGAGGGCTTAGGAAAAAGCTTCTAAACTGGCTTTTAAATGGAACCGCTGTATCCATCATGAATGCCATCAGCATAGAAAGCACCATGACAAGCGGTACTGCAATCAGCGAAAACAAAAGCGTGTTTCCAACCGCTGTCCGGAATGCCTGATTTTGTATCACATTCACATAATTCTGAAAACCAACAAATTCTCCATTGATTGGATTATCAACAAAAGAATAATAAATTACAACAAAAAAGGGCACTACAAAAAAGGTCAGTACCCCCAAAATACTTGGTGTCAGGAAAAATCCTGACACCCTTCTTGTATTTTTATCAAGCCTCTTACTGCGTTTTATTTTTTTCATTATTTCGTCTCACTTAAATAAATCTGTACACGGCTCTGAATGGATTCTGCTACTTCCTGGGCTGATTTCTGTCCTGCAAAGAATGCTGCAGTATCCTCTTCTATAATGGATTTCACATCGCTTGTAAGTGCTCCGTAAACAGCCGTCGTGTTGTTTAACAAATCTTTGACTGCATCGATATCTTCCTGGGTTGCCGGTTTAATCTCGACATCAAAGCTTCCCCAGCCCCAGCTGCTTCCGCCGTTTTCGTCCTCTTTCATTGCGTTCTCGCAAAACTTATCGAAATCGCTCTGACGTACCGGGAAGTTGTAAAGCTGCTGTATTTCTTCATCGGATTTTGCAGTATAGAACTGACGCATGAAACTCCATGCAGCCGCCTTGTCACTGCAGTTTTCGGTGATTCCCATCAAGCTGCTTAAGTTCAGCATTGCCCCGTTTCCTTCATTGGTCGGATAACCGATATATGTCAGCTCTCCTCCAAAGATTTCACGATACATCTGAATCTGGTCAAAATCAGAAATTCCATAAGCAGAAAGAAGCACTTTTCCAGTATTTAACAATACTGTCTCATCTACATCTTCCTCATACTCGAAGTTTTCCGGGAACATTGCTGCAAATTCAAGCACATCTACAAAATCCTCGTTATCAAAGGAGCAGGTTGCATCTTCCATATTGATAAACTCTTTGTAACCAAGGTTTAAGCAGAAATCTAAAATATCTGAGCGGGTCATTCCATAGAATAACTGTGTTCCATCCTCTTTGGATGCTAAAAGTGCTTTCACATCATCCAAGGTCCATCCCGGTGTATCTCCGACGTCAGATGTTCTTCCTACAACTGTATTGATAGAAAATGTCTGTGGAAGTGCTACAAGTTTTCCGCTGAATTCACAACTGCTCAATACTGATGGAATAAAGTCTGCCTTTGTCACATCACTGTCTCCGTCCATCAGTGCATAAAGGTCTGTCAAAAGTCCCTTGGATGCATAATTTGCCATCTGTGCATAACTGTCAAACACTACCATATCGATGCTCTTATCGGAGGCAACGGCTGTGGTAAAGTTATTTACCATATCTTCGTATTCCATGTTGTCATCAAAATAACTCTTAATGCTGATTTTGGCATCCTGACTCTTCTTATTGAACTCGATGACACGCTCCTCTAAATCGGAATCGATATACAGGCATGCAACATTAATCTTTGTAGATTCCGGAATTTCTGACTTGTCTACCTCTTCAATCAGTGCTACTTCTGTCTCCGTCTGGTTCGTACGATTGCTCCAGTTGCGGGTTAAAACTGCCATTCTGCCATCTGAAAGACTTCCAAAGGATGTAACGCTTGAGCTTAAGATGTTGCAGTCTACCCATGTCAGATATTTTTCTTTATCTCCGGTTTTCACATTATACAGATAAATGCTGCTTCCGTCAGACACATACATGGTATTTTCATCCTTGATTCCTTTGAAATCAGAACCAATTTCTATCTTCTCGTCGCTAAGAGCCATTGTATCTTTGTCTATGATGTCAATTTCACGGCCGGTATCTCCATAACTGCTGACACCGATTCTTCCATCAGATAACATTACAAGTCCATCGCTCCAGTTATCCAATGCAATCTTTCCTTTATCTTTTCCATCTTTATCTAATACTTCGATAAAATAGCTGCTGTCATTTTCCCCCCAGCTTTCTAAGGAAAGATAAGCATTTCCGTCTGCATCTGCAAGAATCGAACTGGTATTTCCGTTATCACCGATCAGTTCCGATAAGTCTGCATCATAAATCTGATTACCGTCCGCATCATACGCCTGCACGCTGTATTTGGATTTGTATTCTCCGTACATATTGTCTAAAAACTGTTTGTAATCCGGATTACCGTCCGCATCCGTATAATCTGATGCATAGTACTCATCCCAGTCCTTCTGTGCAGCATCCGTGCTCTCGTAGCCCCATTCCTGCACCATGTAATTTAATACATCATCAAGCGTAGCATTTGAGGTATCCTCTGTCATATTGCTGGTATCAATCCAACCAGTCTGCACTGTCATATAAATATTTCCGTTATCGGATACATCAAAACAGCTCACATTCTGGCTGTTTCCACTGCTTGACTGGCTCTGCCAGAGTGTTTTCTCCTCGCCGGTCAGAATATTGTATGCATACAGTCCAAAATTGGTATAGGCATCATCATAAGCACCATAATAAAGAGTATCGTTCTTTATCACTCCTTCGCCGCTCATATTGTTTCCTGCTGTCGCCGGAAGACTATCTACGAATGTTGTCTTAAAGTAATGTTCTGTATCGTCACTGCCTTTTCCATTGCTGGCGGTCTGGGAATCTTTTCCTCCGCAGGCACTAAGTCCTACTGCCATACAGCCGGACAGCATCAGTGCCGCACTGCGTTTTACAAATTGTTTTGTCTGCTTCTTTCTCATTTCTGCCTCCCATTATTTACTACGTTATATACAATGATAAAAGAATTTCAAAAAAAAGCAAGCGGATTTTTTTTAGGAAATTCTTAAGGTTTTATTTAGATTAGAACCCATTTTTTCACGTCTGGTCTTCTGCACGCTGCTCCACAAAAGACGCATGGCGCGTCCAAACAGCTTCTGTGTCTGTTCCGGAAGCCGGCTCTTTGCGCGCAGCAGCTCCTGAATCTTTTTCCAGGTACTGTGATAAAAATCGTCCACTGTATGAATATCTGCCTCTTCAAGCATTTCAAATACGGTCTGCACAATCTGTTCCCGCTCTTCTTCTGTCAGCTGATAAAGCCAGTTTTTCAATGTTTCATCGAGAAGAATGCTCTGGACTGCAACTCCCTTTACATGGACAAACGAAGTTCCAAGCACCTCCCAGGACATTGCGTCATGCTGCTGGATGAAGCTCTGACTGCTTTTTACCACCTCGAATGTCTCCTGGTGTTCTAACAGCATTCCCACGACGGAAGACTCCGGCAAAATCGTTGTGATTCGCGGAAGCATCTTCTGATATTCGCTGCTTTCCACCATCTCCGTCTTAAATCCCGGTCCGTCGTTACTGTAGACATGAACAATCTTTTCCTGTATCTGCGGATTACACTTAACAGAAGCATACACGGAGAGATTTCCTCCTTTAGAATGCCCGCCGACGCGTACAACCGTATCCTGCTCTGTCACCGTACGGTTCAGATAGGAAACCGCCTTTAACTGTCCCGGCGTTTCTGCTAAAAATCCCATATTAAAATTTTCACGCCAGCCGACAATCGTATTGTCCGTTCCGCTAAACGCAATATAAATGCTTTCATCTTCCAGGGTCACTTTCACGACCGAAAACTGAGACTGCTCCTCATCACTGATATCATTGACGTATTTTGAGAGCCGGATTTTTTCAAATCTGCGGGTACGTGCCATCTCACGCATTAAAAACGGTGCACTCTTTGTCATGGAAACTTTCTCTAAAATTTCTTCTTCCGTATGTTTTTCCCAGAATATCCGCGAGGCCTCCAAAAGGCTTATTTCTTCTTCACTGTCCTCTCCCGGAACAACTCCTTCAAAATCTACATACACAAGCTGTGACAAAATCAGGTTATCCACCTCATTAAAAGGTGCCGCCTGGATGGATAAATCGCCCCTCCATTCCAGATAATCCAATACATTTGCCATTCTTTCTCCTCCCTAAATCAGTCCATAATGTGCCAGTCCGTTTTGAATTCCATCCTCCCACAGCGCATCCGTGATATATCCGGCGCTTTCCTTTGCCTCCTTTGTTCCGTTTCCCATCGCAATTCCGTGCGCTACATAGCGAAGCATTTCCAAATCGTTTGCACTGTCGCCGAACGCATAGGTATTTTCAAGCGGAATATCAAGAATTTCACATACTTTTTCAATCCCGGTTGCCTTCGAATACCCGGATGGAATAATTTCTACGACCTCTTCTTCATGATAAATTCCGGTAAATTCTTCTCCAAGTTCTAAAAGCAGCTGCTCCATCATTTCTTTTTTCGCCGCAATACTTAACTTATTGATTACAATTTCGTTATTTCCGTGAATTGGTTTTAAAAATTCTCCGAGCTCTCTTCTAAGATAAATGACATACGGGTCATCTTCAAAGCTGTCCTCATCCACATATATGTACTGTGGTCCCTCAAGTACGGCAAGAATTCCATGCTCATCAAGCACATTTAAAATGTGTGCCACCTGTTCCTTTGAGAGAAGTTTCTCAAAAATCGTTTCTTTATGAAAATCAATATGTGTCCCACATGCTGCCACAACACCGTCGAATCCAAGTTCTAAAAGTCGTGGACTGCGAATGTTCGAGCGGCTTCTTCCACTGCACAAAAACGCATAATGTCCGTTTTCCCGAAGACGTTTTAACGCTTCTTTCGTGCTCTGCGGAATCTGCATCTTTTCATCCCAGAGTGTACCGTCTATATCAAAAAATACTGCTTTTCTCATCGCCTTTTTCTCCTTTTCCTTTCTATGTTCTCATAAACTGTAAAGAAGCGCAAGCAAAAACCCCCGCAGACTGTCAAAAAGTCTGCGGGGGCTCTATCTCTATTCACGATATACACTTAATCACGATGCATTGAGAAGCTGTCCATCTCGTATTTTGCAATATTCTCGTGGATTCCACGGCTATCAGCCTGTGCAATCAGCGCATCACGGGACTTCTTGCTGGAAATCTGGTCACAGAATGCGCTCGGTCCGCCGACACATCCGCCTTCACATGCCATTCCTTCGATGAAGTCTTCCGGGAGTCTTCCTGCCTTTAATAAAAGCAGTGCTTTCTTACACTCTGCTGCCCCGTTTGCCTTGCATACAGTTGCCTCAATGTTTTCATCTGACTCTTTCAAGCTCTGCAATACTGCTGCTGTTACACCGCCGGATTTTGCAAATTCTTTTCCGTATACGGAAGATTCCTGATAATCATTGGTATCCGGCTCTAATGTGACACTCTTTGCCTTCATCATTGCGCGGATTTCACTGTAAGTCAGTACGTAATCTGCATTTCCTTCAATCTTTTGATCCTGTACTTCGGATTTCTTTGCAATACATGGTCCGATAAATACAGTCACTGCACCCGGATCTTTTGCTTTAATCATACGGGATACTGCACACATCGGAGAAATCGTTGTGGAAATTGCATCACTTAACTCCGGATAATGTTTTCTCACCATATTGACAAATCCAGGACAGCAGGAAGTTACTTTCTTCTTTCCTTCCTTATAAGCCTCAGCCCACTCCTCTGCCTCATAAGCAGCGGTCATGTCTCCGCCGAGTCCAACCTCAACGAGATCTGTAAAGCCAACCTCTTTCATAGCTTTCTTCCAGCTGTTCATTGTGATATCTGCACCAAACTGTCCCTCTGTTGCCGGTGCTACCATTGCATACACATGCTTTCCTTCTCTGATTGCATTGATAATGCTTACCATATAGGTCTTAGATGCGATTGCACCAAACGGACAGCTATGGATACATTTTCCGCAACGGATACATTTCTTCTCGTCAATTACGGAAATGCCATGCTCGTCATATGTAATTGCATTGACCGGACAACTGAATTTACACGGTCTCTTTAAATGTGCAATTGCATTATACGGACATGCCTGTGCACACTTGCCACACTCTTTACATTTGGAAGCATCAATATGGGAACGAAGACGTCCCGGCTCAATTGCGCCAAATTTGCAGGCATTGATACATGCCTTTCCCAGACAGTTCTGGCAGTTCTCCGTAACAGTATAACTGGAAATCGGGCAGTCCTCACAGGCAGAGCTGATAACCTGGATAACATTTCCATCATCTACAGGTCCCGGTGCCTTTCCTTCAGCCAGTCTGACTCTCTGGCGAATAATCTCTCTTTCCTTGTAAATGCAGCAGCGGAACTGCGGTGTCGGTCCCGGAATCAGTTCAAACGCGATCTGGTCTCTTTTCTCCTCTAACTCACCTGCAAAGGCAAGCTTTGCAACCTCATACAGCACGTCGTGTTTGATCTTAATCACATTTTCATCAGCGTACATCGTGTTTTACCTCGCTCATCTCTAACTTGTTAATTTTTTAACCATCTTTGACATTATATATGATTTGTAGGGAATTGCAAGTAGTTTGCATGTATTTCTTTATGAACACACGCTGTTTTTCCAGAAATCCACCGGCTCATAGTCCTGAAGCTTTGCTAAAAATCCCATCTGCTGTAATTTTTCCTGAATCAGATTCAGAATTTCTTCACTTTCCGCCCGCACCGTATGATAATGATAGCCGGAGGTCACATTTTTAAGCAGACTTGATTTGCCGCTTTTGATTTCCTCCATATATCGTTCAATATCCATCCGGGATTTGAGGTTCATATCCGCCCGGAGCACTCCGTAAACCTTGTGGTACACAAACACATCCACGACTTTGCCGCCCATGTCTATTATCATGGTCAGTTCCTTCCTTGCATCCTCATCGGAATGAACGACCTTAAAAATGCGTTCCGCTTCTTTTTGCGCTCCCTGCTGTAACAGATAACCCCGGTTCGTTGAAATGATATCACAACCGTTTGCGCGTAAAAGTGCCATATCCTGTACAATGACCTGACGGCTCACTGCAAACTGTTTTGCGAAAGCCAGACCGGAAACGGGTTTGTTCGTCTTTTGTAAAGCTGCAATAATTTCTTTTCTCCTGTCCTCTCCTGTCATTTGTCCCCATGCCTTTCTTTCAAATCAAGAATGATTCTGTTTTAGACCGCGTGCAGATGCTTTAACGATAAATCAAGGATTGGTGCGGAATGGGTCAGTGCCCCGCTTGAGATATAATCGACGCCTAAATCCACCAGACGTTTAATATTTTCTCTGGTCACATTGCCGGAGACCTCGACTTCTGCTCTTCCTGCGATGATGCGCATTGCCTCCTCCATATCCTCGTGGCTCATGTTGTCTAACATGATAATGTCGGCGCCTGCCTCCACCGCTTCTTTGACCATCGCAAGCGTTTCTACCTCAACCTCAATCTTGCGGACAAACGGTGCATATTCTTTTGCCATTGTGATGGCTTCTTTTACGCCGCCCGCTGCCCCGATGTGATTATCCTTTAACAAAACACCGTCTGACAAATTATAGCGATGGTTGTTGCCGCCTCCGACGCGGACCGCATATTTTTCAAAAATACGGTTGTTCGGGCTGGTCTTTCTGGTATCGAGAAGCTTCGTCTTGCTTCCTGCAAGAAGCGCTGCAACTGAATGGGTGTAGGTTGCAATTCCGCTCATCCGCTGCAAATAGTTTAAAGCGGTACGCTCGCCACACAAAAGGGTCCGGATATCGCCGTGCACCTTTCCGATAAGCTGTCCGTTTTTGACCTCATCTCCGTCTGTCACATAAAACTCTGCTGTCACTTTCTCATCTAATAAGGTAAAAGTTTTCTCAAACACCTGAAGTCCGCAGATAATTCCGTCTTCCTTACAGATTAAATCCACTTCTCCTTCTACGGCTTCCTTCATTACACAGTTTGCGGATACATCCTCACTGCTGATATCTTCTTTTAATGCGGATAAAATTAACGGCTCCACATTTAATTTCATTGTCACTGGATCGTACATCGTTTTTCCTCTTTTCTTTTTCTTAAATTATGCACTGCGTTCTTTCTTCATCTGCTCGTTCTGGCGCTTTTCCTCTTCCCTTGCGCGTTCAATTTCGGCACGGACAAGAGACGCATACTCCTCGGAAATTGCTTCCTCATCCTCATATGCTCTTAAATTCGTCTCTGCAAAAACTTCCTCGTCTTTTTGAACCATCGGGTACTGAAGCTCCATGTCTTTTGCCGCACGTTTGGCAAACACAAGGCTTTCAAGCAGTGAATTGCTGGCAAGGCGGTTTCTTCCGTGAACGCCGTTGCATGCGGTCTCCCCGACTGCATACAGCCGTTCCATGGAAGTGCGGCTTCTGTGGTTGACCTTGATGCCGCCCATAAAATAATGCTGCGCAGGCACAACCGGAATACATTCCCTTGTTACATCATATCCCATTTCCATGCAATGTGCCACAATATTTGGAAAATGATGTTCTAACTCTTCCGCCGGAATCGGCCGTAAGTCCTCCCATACAAACTCGGTTCCGTCTTTTTGCATCTGTTCATGAATCGCATCTGTGAGCAAATCACGCGGCAGCAATTCGTTGACGAACCGTTTCATATGTTTGTCATAGAGCTTTGCGCCCTCCCCACGGACTGATTCGGAAATCAAAAAGCTTCTGTCCTCCGGCTTCTTGGAATACAGTGTCGTCGGATGAATCTGAATATAATGGATATCCTTTAATGCCACACCGTGCTTTAATGCAATGGCAAGCGCATCTCCGGTCAGATGTTTGAAATTGGTGGAATAACGGTAAAGTCCACCGACTCCGCCGGTTGCAAGCACCGTATAATCAGCTTCCACCTTCTCAATTGTTCCGTCCTCTTTCCGGATGACTGCGCCGTAACAGATATTGTTTCTGGAAATCACATCGACAATCATCGTATGTTCTATCAGCGTGATATTTTTTCTCTTGCGCGCCTCTGCTAACAATTTGCCGGTGATTTCTTTACCTGTAATATCCTCATGGAATAAAATCCGTTTTCCGGAATGGGCGCCCTCTCTGGTGAATGCAAAGGAGCCGTCTTCATTTCTCGCAAACTGCACACCGTATCCGACTAAGTCCTGTACAACATCCCGGGAAGAACGAATCATAATGTCTACCGACTCCCTGTCGTTCTCGTAATGTCCTGCCCGCAGCGTATCTTCAAAGTAGCTGTCATAGTCAGCATCTTCTTTCCACATACACATTCCGCCCTGCGCAAGAAACGAGTCACTGCTCTCGGCATCGGATTTTGTGATGATTGTAATCTGCTTTTCCTCTGGCAGATGAAGGGCACAATACAGTCCGGAGCACCCGCATCCCGCAATCAGAATATCTGTTTTCATCTCTGTTTCCTCCCTCTTCCGTAACCAAAGATATGACACATTATAGCACTGCATTTTACATCTGACAAGACAGTTGTTGTAAAAAATGTTTACAGTTATTCGTGACATAGGTGGATAATATTTTTTAGCAAAAAGGAGCACCCATCCGACAGTTGCCGAATTAGTGCTCCTCACTTTGCATTTGTTCCTCTTGGCGGATTCACTCTTTAGAATTTCATCACCTCATCTGCGATTCCCATCGTGGATTTCCGGTGCGACACTAAAAGAATCGTCTTGTCCGCTTTCTGCTGTTCGAGTGCACGCAGAATCATTCCTTCGTTTAGGCTGTCGATGTTACTTGTCGGCTCATCGAGGAAAAGGATGTCACTCTGATGCAAAAATGCACGCGCGATTCCAATCCGCTGTTTTTCTCCGCCGGAGACGGAATCTCCAAGTTCCGCAAGCTTTGTCTCGTAACCGTTTGGCAATGATTCGATGAAATCATGGATGGATGCAGCCTTTGCAGCCTCCACAACCTCTTCTCTCGTCGCCTCAGGTTTTCCAATTTTGATATTATTTTCGATGGTATCCTGAAACAGAAACGTCTCCTGCGTCACATAGGAAATCCGCTTCCGCAATGCCATCGTATTGATGTCGTTTACATCCGTATCTCCGTATGCAATTTTTCCTGCATCTGTCTCATAGAAACGCATGAAAAGTTTCAGCAGAGTTGATTTACCACAACCGCTCTTTCCGAGGATTCCATGAATTTTCCCGCAGGCAAATACGGCGTCAAATCCATCCAGAATTTTTTCCTGCGTATCCGGATACGTAAATTCCACCTGCCTGCAGGAAATCTCTCCGTCAAGGCTGTCTGTACCGTCTGTCACCTCTTCCACAAGCGGTTCCTCCTCCAAAATATCAAGCACGCGGTTTCCACTCGCAAGCGTATGGTGCAAATTGTTGGAGAGCGAGGAAAGCGCCGCCGTCGGTCCAAAGGAGCTCATCATGGCGATGACTGCAATCATGCTCTCATAGCCCTCTATCACGCCCTGTCTGGTCAAATCTGCCGCATATAATGCCATGAAAACTCCCGCAAATAAAATGGCAGCGTCCGTCACAATCCGGGATACATTTTCACTGCGTTTTAATTTCCGGTTGACCTTCTCAAGGTTTTCGGTAAGGAATGTCATGCGCTCCATCCGCACCTTTTTTGCATCGTACTGGATAATTTCTTCAAGTCCGTAGAGGTTATCAAGCACACCGGCATTTAACGCGCCAAAGGAATCCCGGTATTTCTTTCCGTCTGCCCCGCCGATTCTTCCGTTTACAAGCGGGATGACAAGTCCCACTAAAAGATACGCCAGAAACGCCGGAAATGCCAACAGCGGGTGAAGCGATGCAAAATATAAAATCATGAAGACAGATGTCAGTACTGCAATTGCCACCGGTGAAATCGTGTGTGCATAAAATACCTCGAGAAGCTCGATATCACTTGTGATAATCGAAATCAGATTTCCCTTCTGGCTTCCGTCAAGTTTTGCCGGGCAGAGTCTGCGCAATGCGGCAAATACCTGATGCCTGATGCGCGCTAATAATTTAAATGCAATAAAGTGGTTGCACGCCTGTTCCGCATACCGCAAAAATCCGCGGGCAACGGCAAATACAAGCACAAGAATCATCACTGTCCGAAACGGAATCCCGTCATAAATCCCTGTCACCGCAAGAAGTCCGTATCCGCCAAGCACCGTGAGAAAGGTTGCCATCAGATTTCCGATGCAGCCCATCAAAATGGCAAGAAGCATAATCCCTAAAAGCGGTTTTATCATTCCAATCAATCCCAGCATTACCTGGAATCCACTGCGTTTTTTCTGATTCATCCTATCATTCCCTCCCCTGTGGCATAGCGTTCCAATTCTTTCTGTGTCTCGTAAAGGTTGTGATAGTAGCCGTTTTCTGCCAAAAGTTCCCCGTGGGTTCCCTGCTCGCAGATGGCGCCGTCTTTCATCACAAAAATGCGGTCTGCCTTCACGACATTGGCAAGCCGGTGTGAAATCAGAATGATTGTCTTTTTCTTCGCCAGCTCTCTGATGACTTCCATAATCTTATTCTCGCTATCCGCATCAATGTTAGAAGCCGCCTCGTCAAAAATATAAATATCACTGTCATGTAAAATTGCTCTTGCAAGTGCAAGGCGCTGTTTTTGTCCACCGGAAAGGTTTTCGGCGCGCTCTGCAACCGGCATGGATAAGCCACCCTTTTCCTGCACGGTCTCCCAGAGTTCTACCTGACGCAATACCTGTTCCATCTCCGCTTCCGTGGCATCCGGTTTTCCCATCTTTAAATTCTCTTCCACCGTTCCGCGGAACAGATAGCTGTCATGGCGGACTCTTGTAACTTTATGATATAAAACATCCTGTGCAATCTCACGCACCTCCGCACCACCCACACAGACACTTCCGGTGTAGTTTCGATTCTCTCCCATTAAAAGGGATGCCGTGGTGCTCTTTCCACAGCCGGAGACGCCGACTAATGCGACAAACTGTTTTTCCGGCACCGTAAAGGAAATGTCTTTTAACACCTGCCTGTCCCCATCATAGGAAAAGTTTACATCCGAAAATGTGATATCACTGTCTTTTACTTCACGGATACTGCCTTCTTTTATCTCCGGCGTATCCAAGAAACGGAAAATCTTGTCTGCCGCCGCATTTCCATTCATTGCGATATGGAAAAAAGACCCGAGCAGCCGAAGCGGAAGGAAAAATTCTGCGGATATCATAATGATAAAAAAGCACTGTGCAACGGAAATATTTCCGCACGCAAGCTCCCTGATACTTAAAATAATTCCGACTGCCGCGCCGCCGTATGCAACGATATCCATAACGCTGATGGAATTTAACTGCATGATAAGCACCCGCATCGTAATTTTGCGGAATTTCTCTGCCTCCTCATCCATCTTCTCTGCATAGCGCTCATCCGCCTGATAAATTTTTAACGTTGTGAGTCCCTGCAGATTCTCTAAGAAAGTATCTCCTAACTCCGTATAGGTTCCCCAGTATTTTGCCAAGAGTTTTTTGGCAAATTTCTGCACCGCAACGATTGACATCGGAATTAACGGCACACAGATTAAAAGGACAGCCGCCACCTTAAGGCTCATGCTTCCCACAATGACAAATAAGGTCAGTGGTGCCAGCAGACTGTAAAAAAACTGTGGCACATATTTTCCAAAATAAATTTCAATCTGGTCCACACCCTCTGTGCTGACCTGTACTGCCTCTGCCGTCGTAATCTTCTCACGGTAAGATGCACCTAACCGCATCAGCTTTTCATAAATCAGCTCGCGCAGTCTTACCTTTACCTTAGAGGATGCCGCAAAAGACAGCCGGCTGTTTGCCGTGGACGCCGCCATGCGCAAAACTATCGCCGACGCAAGTGCAATACAGACTTCCCTCATCCCAACTACTGTAACCCGGTCTTCCACGACCGCTGCAAGAAACGATGCCACTGTGAGAATCAGCGCCACATTTGCAAGCAGAGAAATCCACTGTGACACCACCATGCCGATGACACAGCCCCGATTATCGGAAAACTCCCGTAACAAACGCTTATGAAACATCCTATGCCGCCTCCTTTTTCTGTCGTATTTTTATCAGGGTCACGATTCCGTGACGGATGGTGAGTACGGGGTGTGAAAACAGCATCCTTGGACCCGCATACCGCATCACCGCTTTAATCTTCGCCTGATTGTCCTTCGTATAGCAATGCACCTTACAGGCGCTGCAAAATGTTTTGGTCTCCATAAACGGACACTTGTTTGTCCGAAGCGTCACATAACCACGCAGTTTACTGCACTCCTCACAGAGTGTTCCTCTTTTGGTCTTATGTACGCCATGACAATAGATTCCTATCATCGCAGAAACCGTGGCAATCTCCTGCTGCCTTTTCTGTTCGATTTCTGCCCCGCTTAACTTCTTCATATTATAGTACCTTTCCATGTTAGTTTTTTCTAACTTTTTCATGGTAAGTCTACACTAACAAGTCTTTCATTGTCAAGGAATTTCCCGTGTTTCCATCTAGTGCCAACGCGCGTTTTCCTCTTCCTTTGGCTGCTCCAATTCCCGTTTTGTCCTCTCCCTTTCTCCCCCGAAAAGAACACTTGCCGCAATTAAAAGTTCGTGCGCTAAAAGCGGCATTGCAGCTAATAAAAGCAGTTTTGCCCACTCGGCGAAACTTAACCCGCAGGTTCCGAACAGTGTCACAAAATATGGCACCTCGGTTACCAAAAGCTGTAAGCCAAGCCCCACGATAACGGCAAGTATCATCAGCTTATTTTCCAGATGGTTCATCCGGAACAGCGAGGTCTCCACATCCCGCATCCCGACGGCATGAAAAAGCTGTGCCATGCCAAGCACGGTAAACGCATAGGTCTGACTGCGGCTTAATAACTCCGGCTGTTCTAAAAGCGCTTTGATTGCCGAAAGTGTGACAGGAAGCTGCTCTTTTAACAGCAGCTCCACCGGAAGCTGTAAAAAAGCCACCGTACTGATGGCGGCAATCAGAACCCCGTAAAAACACGTACAGCTCCATCCGCCCCCTGCAAATAAGCTCTCATCTTTCCCGCGCGGCGGCCGGTCCATAAAGTTTTTCTGCTCCTCGATATCGACACCGAGTGCCAGTGCCGGAAGGGAATCCGTAATCAGATTAATCCAGAGGATATGGCTGGATTTTAGCGGTGCCGCAAGTCCCATCGCAACCGCACACAACATCGTAATGATTTCTCCAAAGTTTGAGGACAGCAAAAAAATTACAGATTTTCGTATATTTTCGTAAATACATCTTCCCTGCGCAATCGCTCTGGCAATCGTCGCAAAATTATCGTCGGTTAAAACAATATCCGCCGCATTTTTTGCCACATCGGTTCCAGCCATTCCCATTGCAATTCCGACATCCGCCGATTTTAGGGAAGGGGCATCGTTGACGCCGTCTCCCGTCATTGCCGTAATCTCGCCGTTTGCCTTGCAGGCGGACACGATGCGAACCTTATGCTCCGGTGATACATGTGCAAACACACGCAGTTTTGGCAGCCTTTTCGCAAATTCCTCATCTGACAGGTGGTCAAGTTCCTCCCCCGCCATACATTCTTCCATCCGCTCCGCGATTCCAAGCTCCCCTGCAATCGCAAAGGCGGTGTCCATCCGGTCTCCGGTAATCATAACCGTCTTGACTCCGGCACGGGCAAATTCCGCAACCGCCTCCTTTGCCTCTTTTCGTATCGGGTCCGCAATGCCGACCATCCCAAGAAAGGTAAGACCATTTTCCTCAAGGGATGCCACTCCTTCCTTCATTCCAAGCGCCAGCACCCGGAGTCCCCGACTGGTAAAATCCGCAAGCGCCTGTTCCACATTTTTTCGCACTGCCTTCGTAAACGGCCTTTTTTCTCCCCCCAGATAAATATAAGTACTCCGCTCTAATATCTCGTCCGGAGAACCTTTTGTATAAGAAATTTTTCTTCCGTTCTCCTCATGTAATGTCGTCATCCGCTTGCGCGCAGAATCAAACGCAATTTCCCCGATACGCGGAAGTCTGTGCTCCAAATTTTCCCGCTCTATTCCAAACCTTGCCGAAAAGTCAAGCAGTGCAAGCTCCGTCGGGTCTCCAATCCGCTGCCCATCCTGAAGCGTCGCATCATTGCAGAGCGTATACCCTTCCAAAAAATGATAATCCCGCCCTTTTTTCAGTTCTCCCGGCTCCTGGCATCTGCCGTCCGTGTAGCAGCGCACAACCGTCATCCGGTTCTGGGTTAAGGTTCCGGTCTTATCCGAGCAGACCACACTCACGCATCCAAGTGTTTCCACGCTTGGAAGTCTTTTTACAATCGTGTTGACCTTTACCATCCGTGAAACGCTGAGCGCAAGCACCATCGTGACAATCGCCGGGAGCCCCTCCGGGACCGCCGCCACCGCAAGTGAGATTGCCGTAATTAACATTTCTCCCATATTGCGGTTCTGGAGTACTGCAAGAAGAAACAGTATCACGCATAAAACTACAGAAACCGTACTGAGTATTTTCCCCAAATCGGCAAGGCGCTTCTGCAGCGGGGTCAGCTCTGTTCCGGTATTTTTTAACATCTTTGCAATCTTACCGATTTCCGTATCCATCCCGATGGCTTTCACAACCCCTTCGCCTCTTCCGTAGGTTACATTCGTAGACATATATGCCAGGTTATTTTCCGCCACGTCCTTTGACACCGGAACAGACTCCCCGGTCAGCGCCGCCTCTTCGATTTTCAGGTTGACTGCCGTTATCAGCTTTAAATCTGCCGGCACCTGCCGCCCCGCCTCCAGGCACACGATATCGCCCGGTATTAAATCCGCGGCGGCGATTTCTTTGATATGCCCGTCCGCCTCCCGTATCAGCGCATGAGGGCTTGTCATCTCCTTTAACGCATCGAGCGCCCGCTTTGCCTTCCCCTCCTGCACCACGCCGATTGCAGCATTTAGCAGTACCACTGTCAGAATAATCACCATGTCCCCATATTCCCGCAGCAACATGGATATCGCCGCAGCCACAAACAGAATAAAAATCAACGGATCATTTAACTGCTCCAAAAAACTTGTCACTACAGACTTTGGCGCTTCTTCCTCCAGAATATTATTTCCTCTGTTCTCGCTCTGCTGTGTCATGTCCCATTTTTCTCCCATCATTCTATTTGAAAGCTTCCCCGTAATATCCATGGATAAGCCTCCTGCTAGAATATATGAAAAAACCGCGGCGTTTATGCCGCGGGTTTTTCCCCGGATACAGAATGTTTCTTCCTTACGATATCATTGGCAAACAGCGCC
>ENA-UOJA01000285-UOJA01000285.1-human-gut-metagenome-genome-assembly--contig:-C19-NODE-285-length-51909-cov-357.285590_pt1 | contig 51909 bp, 35 predicted proteins | sample MGYA00242337_ERZ723884 | MGnify/ENA metagenome assembly ERZ723884
ATAAAAAAATGATGTTCGTCTATAAAGGTACAAAAAGGTTTGTGAGGCTACCAACTTTTTTATGAACTATTCTTATCCCGAACTGGGGTAAGAATAGTTGCAATAAAACAGTATACAGCGGTTTTGTTTATCCCCAAACCTTCTCAGCTATGCGCTTCACAAGCTGGAGTTTTGCCCACTGCTGCTCCTCGGTTAGCTTGTTGCCGATGGCACAAGAGGCGAAGCCGCACTGCGGTGAGAGCGAGAGACGCTCAAGCGGAATGTACTTAGCAGCCTCGTGAATGCGGGCTATAACGGTATCCTCGTCCTCGAGTTCGGGACGCTTCGTAGTGATAAGTCCGAGCACCACATGCTTGTCGGGACTCACCTTAACCAACGGCTCGAAGCCGCCAGAGCGCTCGTCATCGTATTCGAGATAGAGCACGTCGACATTCTCGCGGGCGAACACCCAATCGGCAACAGAGTCGTAGGCGCCGCTGTTGAACCATGTGGAATGGTAATTGCCGCGACAGATGTGTGTAGCCACAACAAGGTCGGCAGGACGGCCTTCGAGGGCGAGGTTATTGACACGGAGGAGTTGGTCTTTTACAAAGTCGAGATTGCAGTTGAGGTTCTGGTAGCGCTGTGCTGCTGCGTCGCCTACGACGGCTCCCCATGTGCAGTCGTCGAACTGCAGATAGCGTCCGCCGGCTGCATAGAACTGGCGGATGAAGTCCTGATATAGGGCGGCAATGTCGCGTATAAGGTCGTCGGTGCTGGGATAAATGGCCTTTGTGCCAAGGAAGTTCTGGGGAATGGTGAGCTGCTGGAAGAACTGTGCCGGCGAAGGGACAGTGAGCTTGGCGATATGGCTGGCATCCTCCAACTGCTTCAGACGCTTGTAAGCCTCGATGAAGGGATGGGGCTGCGCTGTGAGTTTGCCTTTGAGGTAGACGCGGTCGAGGCGCGCTGTCTCGCCGTTGAAGGCTACGTCGCCGCCAGTCTCATGAGTTACGCCGCCGAAGCCCCAGAAGAAGTCGAGATGCCAGAATGTGCGGTTGAACTCGCCGTCGGTGAGAAGCGTGTAGCCAAGCTCTTTCTGCTTCTGCACAAGACGCGCTACATACTCGTCGCGATTGGCGTCGGAGAGGTCTGCCGGACGAAGGAAACTGCCTACTAAATCGGCTCGCTGCGGAACCTGAATACCGTTGATTGTCTTTGTCATAATCGTTGTTTTTTATTGTCTTTACTTGTTTTGTTCTGCTTGATTCGATTGCAAAGGTATGAAGACGGCGTTTACCGACAAAGAATATTTTGCACATTCGGGAAATTATACTACTTTTGTGCTCGGTTTACCACTTATCACAGAATATTATTCGGCGAATTATGAAATTTTCGGAACTTGACGACACCGACCGCAAGATATTGCGCATACTACAAGAGGACAGTACGCTCACAGTAAAGGAGCTGGCAATGAGGGTGAATCTCTCCACTTCGCCCACCTTCGACCGCCAGAAACGACTGGAGCGAGAGGGATTCATTCAGGGCTATCACGCCATAGTGGACGCAAAGAAGACAGACAACGGCATCACCGTGCTGTGCAACATGCGCCTGAAACGCCATTCGCAGATGCTCATGGACGACTTCATGCAGGCCATACAGAGCATCGACGAGATTACGGAGTGCTATAACACGAGCGGCGAATACGACTTCACGCTAAAGATTCAGACGCGCGACATGGACACGTATCAGGAGTTCATGCGCACAAAGCTCGGAAACATCGACAGCGTGGGCTACTTCCACAGCGTGTTCGTTATGAAGGAGGTGAAAAATACGCACGGCGTACCGATCAAGTGAGCGAAAAACAAGCCAGCTTGTTTTGAATTGTCTTCGATTTGCACTATCTTTGCACACAGAAACTAAAACTCAGCAGAATTACTGATACATTTAAATAATGGAAAACTTGAAAACATACACTTTCGACGAGGCTTACAAGGCTTCGCTGAACTACTTCGCCGGCGACGAACTGGCTGCTCGCGTATGGGTGAACAAGTACGCGATGAAGGACAGCTACGGCAATATCTACGAGTGTTCGCCAGAGGATATGCACCATCGTCTGGCTAACGAGATAGCTCGCATAGAGAAGAAATACGAGAACCCGATGTCGGCAGAGGAGATTTTCGAGCTGCTCGACCACTTCCGCTATATCATTCCGGCAGGCAGTCCGATGACGGGCATCGGCAACGACCACCAAGTGGCATCGCTCAGCAACTGCTTTGTGATTGGCATCGACGGCGACGGCGATTCGTACGGCGCCATCATGCGTCTCGACGAGGAGCAGGTGCAGCTGATGAAGCGTCGCGGCGGCGTGGGTCACGACCTCTCGCAGATTCGTCCGAAGGGAACGCCGGTGAACAACTCGGCTCTCACGTCGACGGGTCTGGTGCCGTTCATGGAGCGCTACAGCAACTCTACCCGCGAGGTGGCGCAGGACGGCAGACGCGGCGCGCTCATGCTCTCGGTAAGCATCAAACACCCGGACAGCGAGGCGTTCATCGACGCGAAGATGACAGAAGGAAAGGTGACGGGCGCCAACGTGAGCGTGAAGATTGACGACGAGTTCATGGAGGCTGCCGTAGCCGACAAACCATACACACAGAAGTTCCCTATAGACAGCAGCAACCCGCTCGTGGAGAAGCAGATTTCGGCGAAGAAGCTGTGGGGCAAGATTGTGCACAACGCATGGAAGAGCGCCGAGCCGGGCGTGCTGTTCTGGGACACCATCATACGCGAGAGCATCCCCGACTGCTATGCCGACCTCGGTTTCAAAACTGTATCGACGAATCCGTGCGGCGAGATTCCGCTCTGTCCGTACGACTCGTGCCGTCTGCTCTCGGTGAATCTCTACTCGTACGTGGAGAATCCGTTCACGAAGGAGGCGAAGTTCAACTTCGAACTGTTCAAGAAGCACGTAGCTAAGGCGCAGCGCATCATGGACGACATCATCGACCTGGAGCTGGAGAAGATTGACCTTATCATGTCGAAGATAGAGAACGACCCGCAGTGCGACGACATCAAGCACGCCGAGTATCACCTCTGGGAGAAGATAAAGAGCAAGAGTTCGAAGGGACGCCGCACGGGTGTAGGCATCACAGCCGAGGGCGACATGATAGCGGCAATGGGTCTGCGCTACGGTACGCAGGAGGCTACCGACTTCAGCGTGGATGTGCACCGCACACTGGCGCTGGCAGCATACCGTTCGTCGGTAGAGATGGCTAAGGAGCGCGGCGCATTCGAGATATTCAGCGCTGAACGCGAGGCTAACAACCCGTTCATCCTGCGCATAAAGGAGGCTGACCCACAGCTGTACGAGGACATGCTGAAGTACGGCAGACGCAACATCGCCTGTCTGACCATTGCGCCTACGGGAACAACGTCGCTGATGACACAAACAACAAGCGGCATCGAGCCGGTGTTCATGCCCGTATACAAACGTCGCCGCAAGGTGAACCCGAACGATGCCGACGTGCATGTCGATTTCGTTGACGAGGTGGGCGACTCGTTCGAGGAGTACATTGTTTATCACAGGAAGTTCCTCGAATGGATGCGCGTCAACGGCATCGACACCGAGAAGCGATACACACAGGAGGAGATTGACGCCCTCGTAGCCCAATCACCTTATTATAAAGCTACGGCTAACGATGTCGACTGGCTGATGAAGGTGCGCATGCAGGGCGCTATACAGAAGTGGGTGGACCACTCAATCAGCGTAACCGTGAACCTGCCGAACGACGTAGACGAGGCACTCGTGAACAAGCTCTACGTAGAGGCTTGGCGTTCGGGATGCAAGGGCTGCACCATCTATCGCGACGGAAGCCGTTCGGGAGTGATGATCGCCGTGTCGAAGAAGGACAAGAAGAAAGCCGACAAGGAGAAGGAGGGTGCTACGGATATGCCTGTGAAACCGCTGCCCAACGTTGTGGAGGTGCGACCGAAGGAACTGGAGTGCGACGTGGTGCGCTTCCAGAACAACAAGGAGAAATGGGTGGCTTTCGTGGGTCTGCTCGACGGCTATCCGTACGAGATATTCACCGGTCTGCAAGACGACGAGGAGGGCATCGCCCTGCCTAAGACCGTGACGAAGGGCAAGATTATAAAGCAGATTGAGCCGGACGGAAAGCGCCGCTACGACTTCCAGTTCGAGAACAAGCGCGGATACAAGACGACGGTTGAGGGTCTCTCGGAGAAGTTCAACCCTGAGTATTGGAACTACGCGAAGCTCATCTCGGGCGTTCTGCGCTACCGCATGCCTATCGACCACGTAATAAAGCTCGTTAGCTCGCTGCAACTGAAGGACCAGAGCATCAACACATGGAAGAACGGTGTGGAGCGCGCGCTGAAGAAGTATGTAGTTGACGGCACGGAGGCTAAGGGTCAGGTATGTCCGGTATGCGGACACGAGACACTTGTGTACCAAGAAGGCTGCCTCATCTGCAAGAACTGCGGTGCATCACGCTGCGGATAGTTTATTCGGTTGAAAGTAGAGAATTGAAAACAAACTGTAGGAGCCTACGACATTCTTGCCGTAGGCACTACAATTACTTTGTTGCAATTTCACCCTTTCTACCTTTTTACTTTTTTACCCTTTTACTTTTTTTTGTTAACATGCTTCTCACCGAATCATACATTTACGTCAACGACATACGCCTGCACGCTCTGCACGGCGTGCTGCCTCAGGAGCAGCTCACGGGCAACGACTACATCGTGAACATACGCATCGGCTACGACATCAAGAAGGCATTCGAGACAGACGACGTGGCAGACACGCTCAACTATGCTGAGGTGTACAACATCGTGAAAGAAGAGATGGGCGTGCCGTCGAAACTTATAGAACACGTGGCAGGACGTATAGCAAACAGGTTAATGGCAGAATACGCCAAAATTACCTCAATAGTGCTCCACATCACCAAATGCAATCCGCCGATGGGCGCCGACTGTCAAGGCGCTGGCGTAGAAATACATGTAAAGCGTTAAAAACTATTTTATTGTGCACGGTTTTTCAATTTATTTCCTACCTTTGCACGTAAAAAGATTAATCTCTTATTAGCTTAACGCACAGATATATGGCTAAAAAGATACTGCTCATATTAATACTCATCATATCGTTTGTGTCTGGAATGGCAGGCGCAAATAAAAAATTCACACTCGTTATCGACCCAGGACACGGCGGAAAGGACGCCGGAGCGCCTGGCACTTTCTCTGTAGAGAAGAACATTAACCTCAACGTGGCGCTGGCTTTCGGACGATACGTGGAGCAGAACTGCCCCGACGTGAGAGTGGTATATACACGCAAGACCGACGTGTTCATTCCGCTGTACGAGCGCGCCAACATAGCGAACAACTGCAAAGCAGACCTCTTCATATCGGTACACACCAACGCGCTGAAGGGCGTGCACACGGCGCGAGGCTTCGAGACATACACGCTGGGCGACGGACGCTCGCACGCCAAGGAGACTAACCTGGAGGTGGCGAAAAGAGAGAACTCGGTTATCTATCTCGAGAAAGACTACAAGCAGCACTACGTAGGCTTCGACCCTAACTCACCGGAAAGCAACATCGTGTTCGAACTGATTCAGGACAAGAACCTCTCGAAGAGCATCGACTTAGCAAAGATGTTGCAGAAGCATGTCTGCCGCGATGCAAACAGACCGAACAAGGGCGTTCACCAGCAGAATCTGGCTGTGCTGCGTCTCACTTCGATGCCGGCTTGCCTCATCGAGTTGGGCTACATATCCACTCCAGACGAGGAGCGTTTCCTTAACAACAAGCAGAGCATCGACATCATGGGACGCGCCATCTACAACGCCTTCGCCGAATACAAGAACAAGTACGACAAGGGCATCACGGTGCCGTTCAAGACTATGTCGGAACAGCTGCCGGAGCCTGCAGCAGAGCCTGCTAAAGCGCCGAAGACAAGGGCCACTGACTCAACGCCAGACAATGTGGCGCAGCAGAAGCAGGAAGATAACATAGTTGTTCAGCCGTCCACAAACGAACCTCGCCCCACCCCGCGCAAGCAGGTGGAGAGAAAGCCGGAGCGCGTGCAGAACAATGCGCCTATCGACAACAGCCGACCGGTCTTCAAGATACAAATTCTCGTGAGCAAGAACAGATACAAGGCTGGCGACAAGATATTCAAGGGTCTTGAAGATATAGACTGCTACGAGGAGAACGGCTTGTACAAGTACACTTGCGGCGCATCAAACAACTACAACAGTGTATACAAGCGACTCAAGGAAGTGGGCGAAGACTTCAACGGAGCCTTCATTATTGCCTTCAAAAACGGCGAGAAGATCAACGTGAACGCCGGCATACGCGAGTTCAAAAACAACAAATAAACAAGAGTTATAAACATTAGAAACAAAACAACCCAAAGATATGAAAGCACTGACAAAAGAAGTAAAGATTGCATTGGTTGCAATAGCTGGAGTGATAATACTTTTCTTCGGCATGAACTTCCTCAAAGGATTGAATCTTTTCTCGTCTACCGACGACTATTTCATAGAGTTCAAAGACATCAGCGGATTGTCTTCGTCATGCCCCATCTACGCCGACGGTTTCAAGGTAGGCACAGTGAAGTCGGTTATCTACGACTACTCTAACGAGCATCCTACACGCGTAGTGGTAGGTCTCGACAAGCAACTGCGCATACCAAAGGGCAGTACGGCAGAGATTGAGAGCGACCTCATGGGCAACGTGAAGGTGAACCTCCTGCTCGCCAACAATCCGCGTGAGCGTGTTATGCCGGGCGAGACAATCAGCGGCACCATTCAGAGCGGCGCTATGGGCAAAGTAGCGGCAATGGTGCCTACGATAGAGAAGATGCTGCCTAAGCTCGACAGCATTCTCGGCAGTCTGAACGCTCTGCTTGCAGACCCGGCTCTGGCTCAATCGCTGCATAACGTGCAGACCATCACGGGCAATCTCACCACTTCTACAGCCGAGCTAAACACACTCATGCGCACTCTCAACAAGGGCGTGCCTACACTCATGACAAAGGCTAACGGAGTGCTCGACAACACTACAACACTCACAAGCAACCTCGCTGCACTCGACCTCGCTTCTACTAAGCAGCAGATAGACCAAACGCTGAGCAACGTGAACGAGATAACAAACAAGATGAACAGCAAGGACGGCACAGTAGGCATGCTGCTCAACGACCCAGGCTTGTATCATCGACTCAACTCTACCGTCTCGCACGCCGATTCGCTTATGATCGACCTCAAGCAACACCCGAAGCGCTACGTTCACTTCTCTGTTTTCGGCAGAAAGGACAAGTAAAGCAGCTATAACATGGCGCAAATTGTACTATATATATAATGTATAGCAAACAGAAACAAGGTAAGTGAAGCACTTAGTATTTAGATTTTATACAAATTAAAATACATAAGTGTTTCACGCTCCTATTTAACGTACAACGTTGTTTTTCTGATATATTTAGTTGTTTCGGGCAAAATGTTTCACCAAATTGCGCAACAAACAGCATAAAAACAATTAACTTCCACGAAATCAACAAGTTAACCAGTTTGAACACCAGCAACATGCAAGTAAAACAAAAGAAACGCTAACTTACAGATTACTAATTAATTACGATATATAATATAAGCAATTAAGTGAAAGTTATTTGCTCACCTCAAAAATAATGAGTACCTTTGCAAACGGAATTATAACAACATGGTCGAAAGACTTCTTTTAAAACAATATTAATAGCCGATGAATGTAAGTCCTAATGTGCTTTGGGACAAATGTCTTGCGCTCATTCGCGAGAATTTATCAGAGCAACAATACAACGCATGGTTCAAGGGAATCGTCTTTGAGTCCTTCAACGAGGAAACAAAGACGGTGCTGTTACGCGTACCGAGTCCTTTCGTGTACGAGTACCTTGAGGAGAACTATGTCGACTTGTTGCGCAAGGTCCTTACACGCAACTTCGGACAAGGCATCAATCTTTCGTACCGTATTGTTACAGACAACGAAAACAAGAAGACACAAACCATTGAGAGCGACGAGCCTACCGACGAAGCACTGAAGCCGCGTCAGCGCGAAGGTGCAAACCAGGCTCCTACAATGCTTGACGCTTCGCCCGTACAGCAAATCGATTCACAGCTTAACCCACATCTCACCTTTAATAATTATCTGGAGGGAAGCAGCAACAAGCTGACACGCTCAATCGGTTTGTCTATCTCGGAGCATCCGCAGATGACCAGCTTCAACCCGTTCTTTGTTTTCGGTCCGTCTGGTTGCGGAAAGACTCACCTCATCAACGCTATGGGTGTAGAGACAAAGCGCATGTACCCGGAAAAACGAGTGCTGTACATCAGTGCACGTCTGTTCGAGGTACAGTATACAAACGCTGTGCTCCGCAATACTATCAACGATTTCATCAACTTCTACCAAACCATCGACGTGCTCATCGTAGACGACGTGCAGGAATGGGAAGGTAAGACAGGCACTCAGAACACGTTCTTCCACATCTTCAACCACCTTTTCCGCAACGGAAAGCGCATAATCCTTGCTTGCGACCGTCCGCCGGTTGAGTTGAAGGGAATGAACGAGCGCCTTATAACACGTTTCTCAAGCGGTCTTATCGCCGAGATGGAGAAGCCTAACGTGCAGCTTTGTGCAGATATCCTGCGTCGACAGATAAAGCACGACGGGCTGAACATACCGGAGGACGTTATAGAGTTCATCGCTTCAACAGCTAACGGATCGGTTCGTGAACTGCAGGGCGTTATAAACTCGCTCATGGCTTACAGCGTTGTATACAACTGCGAGATAGACATGGAACTTGCGCAGCGCATCATCAAGCGTTCGGTGAAGGTGAACGAGGAGCCGCTCACTATCGACGAGATTATCGAGAGCGTTTGCCAGCACTACAATGTAACAACAGCAAACGTAAACAGCCGAAGCCGAAAGAAGGAATACGTGATGGCACGTCAGGTTTCGATATACCTTGCACAGAAATACACGAAGCTCTCTGCAAGTCGCATCGGCAGAATGGTTGGCGGACGAGACCACGCCACGGTGATTTACAGTTGCAACCAGGTGGAGCAACGACTAAAGATAGACCAGAAGTTCTCAAGCGAGATTTCAAGTATAGAGAATTCATTCAAAATGAAAAGCTGACAATTCGATTGCAAAAGCAATTTGAATTGCCAGCTTTTTTTATGCTTACACTTTTTGTTTATGCATTGTTAAGCAGTAGACAGCTATCTGTTTGAAAACTATCTACTGCTTCTTATTTCTTATTCCACAACAAGCTCCATAGTTCACGTATCCAAAGCACGAAAGAAGAACCTACGATGATTATAAGCCAGTCGAGCGGTTTGAGATTTACTACGTTGAAGAAGCGCTGAACGCCCGGCAACTCCACCATACAGACCTGCGTAACGAAGATAAGTGTACTGATGAAGATGAGCCCCTTGCAGCCTTTCAGATGCAATGCGCTGCGATGCGTAGCAAAAGCGCGGGCATTGAAGAGGTAGAAGAAGTGGGTCATCACGAAGATAGTGAAGAGCAGTGTCAGTTCGTACGGCGTTACGGTGCTGCTCTCGCCTATCTGCACACGCACTATGTCGGTGAGCTGCTGTATATCGGTATGCTCAAAGATATAAAGCAGGGCTACGAGCAGGGCGAAGAAGAAGCCACCTACGCCCACAATCTCAGCAAGCATCGGTCGGTTGATAATAAATGCACGACGGTCGCGAGGTCTGTCGTTCATAACCGCCTCTGACGGCGGAAGCGACGCAAGCGCCATTGCAGCGAACGTATCCATGATAAGATTTATCCACAACATCTGCGTCACCGTAAGCGGAGCCTCCGTGCCCATCAACGCTCCGCAGAGCACAAGCATACACGCCGTAACGTTCACCGTAAGCTGGAACAAAAGGAAACGCTGTATGTTCAGATAGAGCGAGCGTCCCCACATCACTGCCTTGCAGATACTCTTAAAAGAGTTGTCGATGATGGTTATGTCGGACGCCTCCTTGGCCACAGATGTGCCGTCACCCATAGACAGTCCGACATGAGCCGCCTTCAGCGCAGGCGCATCGTTAGTGCCGTCACCCGTTACAGCCACAACCTGATTCTTGCGTTGCAACGCCTCAACAAGACGCTTCTTGTCCATCGGACGTGCACGTGCTATTATTTTAATATCCATAACCAAAGCATCGAGTTGCGCATCTGTAAGCGCAGCAAACTCAGGTCCGCTGATTATGTTTCTATCCGTATCCTTATCTGTCCACAACCCAACCTGGCGACCGATTTCCTTAGCCGTTTCGGCAGTATCACCAGTTACAATCTTCACGCAAATACCAGCATTCAGACACTCACCTATCGACTCCGGCACCTCGTTGCGCACAGGATCGGCTATCGCCGTGATTCCAAGAAAGCGTAGTTTGTCGGTGTGTATGGTTCCGTCTACAATCACTTTCTCGTCACCAATCTCCTGACAAGCGAAGCCAAGCGTACGCATGGCACGCTGCTGATACAGCTTGAGCTGCGCATCGACAGCAGCCTTCGACGGCACGCCGTCTGTAGAAGCACAGAGATCGTAAACAATCTCTGGCGCTCCCTTCACATAAAGCATTCGTTTGCCAGGCATAAGAGCCGACTCAACAACGGTAGCCATATACTTGCGGTCGGTTGTGAACGGCAGTTCCTCCACCTCTTTCACCTCCTCACGCAGCGCCTCATAGTCAACGCCCTTTGCGTGCAGCCACAACAGCAACGCACCCTCGGTAGGATTGCCCAATACCGAAGGCGCTGCAGGATTAGAAAAGTCGAGCGACGCAGTAGAATTGACGGCGATGCCCTCCTTTATCTCGTTTGAGAAATCGGAAGAATCAAGCAATATCTTGTTGGCGTCGACAATAGACTTGCAATCTTCGCCGCCACTATAGAAACAAGCCTCTTCAACGCTCATGCGATTCTGCGTCAGTGTGCCCGTCTTGTCGGTACAAATGACGGTAGTAGCGCCCATCGTCTCACAAGCATGCATCTTACGCACAAGATTGTTGGTCTTAAGCATACGGCGCATACTGTAGGCAAGACTCAGCGTGACAGCCATCGGCAAACCTTCGGGCACTGAGACAACGACGAGCGTCATAGCAATCATTAGCGTCTGCAAGATGTAGGCAATGAAAGCGAGTGTGTCCACTTCGGCAAAGCAGAAGTCGTACTGAGCCAGATACATCACGATGCGCGCCACGACGACAGCCACACCAATGCTGCACGAAAGACGACTCACCCACAAGCCGAGCCAGTCGAGCTGCTCGCTGAGCGGCGTTTTCACGCTATTGTCTATCTGCGCAGCCTTGTAAACTTTGCCGTTCTCGGTGGCATCGCCCACAGCCTTTACCTGCATGAGAGCGTACCCCTCCATCACCTTCGTGCCACGCAGCACGCGATTGCTGGGATAAGTGGCTTTCAAGTCGAACAGCGCTGGGTCGGTGGTCTTATGGCAGAGAGGTTCGCCGGTGAGTGTCGACTCGTCAACTGATAGTTGCGTAGCAACCAACAATTCGCCGTCAGCAGGTATCTCACATCCTATACCGATGCGTACAATATCGCCAACAACCACATCGCGCTTAGCAATCTGCGTATGGTTGCCCGAACGAATCACCTCCACCGGCTCGTCGTCGTTCACCTGATTGAGCACGCAGAACTCCTTGTCGGCTTGCGTTTCGAAGTAGAAGGAGAGTCCGGTGGCGAGGAATATAGCCACGAAGATGCCTACTGGCTCAAAGAAGACCTCTGCGCCCTGATGCAGTCCGATGTACTCGTATATGGAAATGGCAACAGAGAGTACGCCGGCAATAAGAAGAATGATGATAAGCGGGTCGCGGAATTTCTCAAGAAACTGTTTCCAGAGCGGCGTAGTGGGCGGAGGCGTGAGTACGTTAATGCCGTACTTGGCACGACTGGCAGCTACTTGCTGATCTGAAAGACCGCAAAAATGATGTTGTGGGTTCATTGTTGTATTTGTTTTGCTTGAACAATCAAAATACAAAATTACAACAAATAATTAAAAAATTGAGAGTTGAAGGTTGAAACCTTCAACTCTCAATTAACGAAAGTATTAGAATACGAGTTTTACGCTCTGCTTGCCAACCTTAACAACGTATTTGCCATGAGCTGCAGCCGGAAGAGTGACAACCTCTGCACAGCTGTTGTCAGAAGCAACGAGCATACCGTCGAGTGTGTAGAGAGCAACTGCAGCCTTCTGCGGGTTGTTTACAACGATGTTGTTACCAGCAAGACTTACAGTAGCGCCAGAAACGTTCAACTTAGCATCGTTCACACCGTTTGTAAGCGGACAGAAACCAACCTTCTGGAGATCAGAGAAGCGGCTCTCAAGGAAAGTAGCGCCAGAGAACTGGTCGCCTTCAGCCTTTACGCGTACCGACTGAGCCTGATGATAGATTTCGCGCTCATAAGCCTTTGCCGGAATAGTTACTTCTACAGATGTAGTCTCGCCAGTGCCCGGAACAAGCCAGTTGAGATAGTGGAACGGATTGAGGAACGAGTCGCCCTTCTTGTAGTTCTGGTGGATAGCCACATCGCTAAGATAGAGGTTGCCCGGTGCCCATGTGCCGTAGATGCCCACGATAGAACGTGCAGTACCGGTTGTGAAGTCGCAGTCGTAGCGCTTCCAGTCGCCGTTTACGGTCTTGTCGCCAGCATAAATAAGCTCGCTCTGAACATAGTCGCCCTTCTCCTCGTCGTAATTGAAGAGAGCCACGGCAGCCTGCGGATAAGCCTCGTAAGCCGGCAAATACTCTGCACAAGCTCTGAGCTTAACACGGAACCTACCGTTATCCTTAGAAAGATCCATCTCCGGCGAGATGAGACCTGCGTCGCTCTTAGCCTCAACAGTCCAGAATGCGTCGATGGTGAGCGCGTCCTTGTAGATAGCATAATGCTTTACAGTCCAGCCTGCCTGACCAACTTCGTCGGCAAGTGCGCCACGATCCAATGTATAAGAATTAGGATTATCTACAGAATACTCCACCTCCATATCATCGCTGTCATACTTCATGCCAACAAGGTTGAGCTTAGAAACCTCCATAAGGCAGTCCTCGGTAGCCTCCTGCTTGAAGTAAGAGATGTAGTTGTAGCGCTCTGCGCCGCCCACGTTCTTCCATTCTGCCGTATACTTGTCGCCGTTGATAGGACTTGAGACGCTGAGAACCGGCTCAACGATACCCTTCACCTGCACCTCTACAGACGGCATAGACACATGCTCGCCCTTCTTGGCGCTGACGGTATAATAATAGATAGTGCCGGTAACAGCGTTGTCAACCGTGAACTTGTTGTCCTTAACCTCTACATCCTTCTGGATATAGTTCTGCGGTTTACCGTTAGCATCCTTGTCGTAAACGTTCAGCACATAGCTTTCAGCTCCGTCAACAGCGCTCCAGCTAAGGTCGAACTTGGCTGTGTTGTCGTCTACACGAGCGTAGTTCTTGTGTGGGTTAGGTGTCGGTGTTGCCACATACTGGTCTACCTGGAATACGCGAACATTGTCGATGAGCACCGGAGCCGAGTAGTTCACGATGTTGAACAGCGTATACTCGCCGCCCTCGTAGAACTGTATGGTGTATGTCTGCCAATCGGTAGTGAGCTGCGGCAGCTGGGTGTTGCCCAGGAACTTCCAAGACGGCTGCATGTTATATGTCTCGGCAGCCTCCACCACAACCTGCTCCACTACCTCGTTGTCCTCAGGCACACGAGCGTCGAACTGCAGGAAGCAGATACCAGAGTTGCGCGACACGTTGAGCATCGGAGTGTTCAGCTGACCCTGAGTCTCGTTGTCAGCCTCAAGATAGATAGCGCCGCCAGCCGAATAAGCATTGTGCGAGCCCCAGCCCGGAGTCTGCGTAAAATCGTTGAGCATATTAATCCACGCATTGTCATACATTTCATAATCGTTCAAGTCGGTGTCGTAGTCGGGTGCATCCTGCGAACCCGTCGTCATCTTAGCGAAGTCCTCCTTCACAATGTCCACCTCCTTGCCATAATCAGCAGGAGCTTTCTTCACGCTCACCAGACGCGGTGCTCTCTCAACAGATTTCGGTGCTTTCATCATCGAAGCTACGGTTGTAGACGGGAGAGTAGCCGCAGAGCGGTCTCTCATTTGTGCACCGGCTGATGCGGTCAGCATAGCGAGCGCACCAACGAGAAATACTTTCTTGGTAAAGTTCATCATATTTTTCAGGTTTTTGGTTGAGAAAATTAAGAACTTGTTCTGCGAAGCCGATGCTGTGCCGAGACTGCATGCTTTGTGTCTTGCCCCGACACAGCACCAACCCTGCAAAATCCTTATTTCTTTATAAACTTACTTATCTAATTATTCTGTTTCTTTTCAAGACTTTCCTTTTCAAGCAGTCTTGCAGCTTGGTTTATGTCGTTGCGCAGAATGCTTATCGCTTGATAAGCTTCTTCGTTACGGTCTGGTTGCCGGCAGTAGCCTTCACGATGTACATACCCGGAGCGAGGTTGCTGTTAGAAACCTCAACGCCGTCGGCTGTATAGAGACGTACTGTGCCAGCGAATCCGTCAACGTTCAGACGATCGCCGCTGAACGAGAAGTCGGGTACTACAACCTTCTCAGCGTCGCGGATACCAGTTGTATGCTCGCCGAGAGCCACCTTCACGCCATTCTCTATTCTGCCAGTAGCAGCATCAATAACGAGGACTACGAGGTCGCAGTTGTCAGCATTCTGAATATTAGAAGGCACATCCAAAGTTGCCTCGTAAGTAAGAGTCTTGTCAGCCTCAACATCAGCAGGGATACTACCCTCAATACCATTATAGCTATAGTTCATGCGTGCCACATGATCCATGTCTACAGCAGCAGGATTGCCGAGCTTTTCAAAGCCACCCATTTCTACCGAACCACCAGCATAGTTGTTAGCCTGTGTATAGCCCTTCACGCCATCCTCAATAAGCACGAACGAGAGGCGGTAGTCAATGCCCTTATGTTCGCTAACAAACGTTGTCAATGCTTCAACAGAAATCTTCGACTTGGTAGCGTCGGTGTATTCAGCGTTAGCTTCAACTCCCATCACCGGAACCCTTTCAGACACACTGTTGACAGCCGTCTTGAATGCATCAAAAGAAGGATCGATCGACGACTTAAGGTTACGATTGATGTAACTGCTGGGATAGCCATCGAATTTTAGTTCTGCGTAAGAGTTCGTCTCCATCGCATCTTGCCTATGTACAGCAATACCGATGAAGCGTTCAGGGAAAGCCTCAGAAGCCTTATGTACAGCTACGATACCTCTCGGACAGTTCGGACACCACGTGCCGGTACCCTCCTCCACTATGATGCGCTGTACGGGCAGCGAGTTCTTCACGTTAAGACCGAGAACAAGCTCGCTGTTCGGAGCGTATGCATCGTCCTTGCCGTTGATGCTTACCACGCGCATCTTCAGCGAGTGCTTGCCAGTAGTGCTGAAACCTTCGTGCTCGATAGCAAACGACTTGTCGATGTTCGAACCCATTGTTGTCTTGAAGTCGCAAACGGTCTCCTCGCCGCCATCAATCGAATAGCCCACCTGCAGATTGCGCACAGCTACAGAACAGAGGTTCTTCACGCTGAACTCTAACTTGCAAGGCTCGCCCTTCACAACAGCATATTCGTGAGTGTCGGTGTAGAGCATAAGGTCGAGCGGGAGGTTGTCGCCCGTGATTCTTGCCTGGATAGCAAGCGCCTTTGCCGACTCGCCCTTCTGTGTAGCGTAGTTTTGCCAGCCGTCGCCGAGGTCAGCCCAGCAGCCATTCTCAGAGAAAGTGGTAGTCATGCCCAAAGACACAGCCGAACCAGTATAGCTATAGCCGATGTAGAAGCCTTCGCCGTCAATCTCGTAAGGCGTAGTGAGCGCCACTTCGTTCCATCCCTTGTAAGCAACCGACGCCTTCTTTGTAACGATAGGGTCGGCGTTGAGATCTTTCGTTACGAACACCTCTACGTCGTCAGCCTGCGCAGCCAAGCCATATTTCACGGCAGAAACGGTGAAGCCCTTATAAAGCTGAGCCACTTCAGCCGGAATATAGATTGCGCCCTTCGCAGCAGTCTTTGTGCCGAACGCCACCGGGTCTACGCCGTTGCAATAGCCCCAATAGGTCTTAGCCGCATTGATAGGCAGACAGAACATCATCGCCAGCAAAGCGACAACGGCTATGAATTGCTTTCTATTAATAGTCATAAGTCAGAATTTAAATTAGTTTTTTACAATCACTTTCTGAGTATAAACACGCTCGCCGTCGGTAGCCTTCACGATGTAAAGACCTGCGCCGAGGTTGTGCGCCGACACCTTGCGACCAGCTACATCGCAAACCTCCATAATGCGGAAGCCCTCGTTGGCAACCACTACGCCACCTATCACGAAGAACGGACGCTCAGCGCCTACGGTTGCAGAAGTGATGCCGGTAGTCTTTGTACAAGCCAGCTGCTGTGTGTTGTATACGCGGCGCTTCAGAGCGTCGGTGTTGAAGTTGCTAACGAACGTAACGACGCGCATATTGTCAACGTTCCATCCGTCCTGCAGCTCTACAGAGTAGTTCTGTTCGAAGTCGTACTTCGTGATATCGAGTTTGTCGCCCCAAGCCGAACTGCTGAGCACCTTGCGGAGCACGCCGTCCTGCACGTAGCTGTTGCCCGTAGCACCTTCCTGTTCCGTACTCTTGATTTTGTCCTCAACGAGCCATGTAGTGAGTCGCAGCTCGTCCTGCATCGGCATCTCGCAGACACCTGCATGTCCGCTCACCTTGATGTCGAGCATCTTGCCGTCGAGTTTGTTGTCGATGTTCAGCGAAACGAACGAAGGCTCCTGCTTCACGGCGCTGAGGATAGCATTGGTCTGCTCCTCATAGTCGACGAAGTAAGCCGGACCCGGGTCTTCCATGCCAGAGATAGGCAGACGGTCGAAGCAAACAGCCGGCACGAACGGCTTCTTAGCCTTGCCGTAAAGCTCCTCGTAGTCGTCGTCCTCGTCAATCACGAACTGGTCGTCGACGCCTTTATAGTTGCGATGATGCTTCACCCACACGAAGTCGTCCTTATCCTCGCGCTCGTTGAACACCGATGCGTACATCTCGTCGGCAGCCGGAATGCCGTCGTAGGCTTCGGACGTGAACTGCTCGAAGAGCACCTTGCGTGCTACCGCCTTAGAGCCTTCCTTGATACTGTAACCGAGGCGGCTGAGCGTATTGTCAGAAGGATACGGGTCTTTCTCGCCGTTCACCTCGCTGATGGTGAAGTCGGTCGTCACGTTGCCCTCCACCGGAATGGCGATGCCGTCGAGTTTCAGCATCTGCGGAACGTTGTTCGGAATGTTCAGACCCTCGAACTTCAGTTCCTTCTTCACGGTCTGCGAAGCAGTCTTCGAGTTGGTTGAGAGCGTGAACGACGTAACCGGAGTCTTGCCGTTGTTCTGCACATAAGCGTAGTAAGAACGCGGTTCGTTCTGCGTCATGTAGTCGCTGCCGTTCGCCGGTTCTATCTTTATGAACGAGATGTCGTTCTCCGGCGACTTGCTGCCTTCTATCACCGCACGCACACATACATTCTTGTTAATGCCCGTCGTGTTGTCGTACCAGTTGTCCTCGCCCGTATTGTATCCGTAGAGGTTGTTGTTAGGCACCGCATACGGACTCTGGTCGAAGAGAATACAGTCGAACGGTTCGCCTTGTTCGAGCATGAGCTGATAGCCTACATAGAGGTCCATACCTTTATATATAGTGACCGGCTTGTTCAGCTTCACGGTGTTCCAGCCCTCAACATAGTCGGTTGTAGAACCCGAGCCGAGCGTTGTTGTGCTCATATAGTTGATATGGTTGCACACGAACACCTTAGCCTCAGAACCGCGCTTCGGCTTCACGGCGAACTCTACGGCTGTAATCTTGTCGCCCTCGTACTTGTCGAGCAAGTCGGAGGTGAAGTAAGCCGCAGCCTGGTAGATGCCCGGACCTTCCACGCCCTGCAGAATGAGTCCGCTACTGTATTCGGTCGTACAATATCCGAGTCGCATTGTATCGTCGGCTGATTGCGCAAACAAGTCTGCCCCGGTAAGGGGTAGACTTGTCAGTGCAAGCAGAAATAAAGAATTTCTGAATGATTTCATTGTCGAATGTTTTGTTTGAAATAGACATTTACTTTGTAACGTAAAGCTTCACGTTGCTCTGCTTTCCGTCGGCAGCTGTGAGGCGCACCACGTAGATGCCCTTAGCCAGACCGAGGTAGAGCTGTCCGCCCTTCACGTTGGCGCTCTTCACGAGCTTGCCGTCCACGCTGTATACAGCCACCTTGCTTACTGCGTCCTCGAACGAGAGCACGCCGCTATTGCCGTCGTAGCTGAACTGTGTGCCGAGCACCTTTGTAGAGGTGATGCCGGTAGAGTTCTCAACAGCGAGGTAGAGCAATGCAGCCGACTCCCACGGAGTAGCCTTGCCGATAGTATGCTCGTACGACTCAGAGAACGAGAGTGAGCGGTTCACGCCCGAGCTGCTGTTAGCGCTGAAGACATTGAAGAGAGCACAGAAGCGCTGCTCCTTAGGCACTTCGCCCACGCGGTCGACAACGATAACGAGGTTCTGTGTCGGGTCGTACTCGAACGGAGTGTCGAGCGTGAAGGTGAGCATGTTGTCAGTACCCGGTTCGAGCACCATTGTGCCGTCGTAAACGAGTGTGAGGTCGCTCGGCTTCATTGCGTCTTCGCCAGAAGCGAAGCCCTTCATAGAGGTGTGACCCATATAGATCTTCACTTCGCTCTCGGCTGTGCGGTCGGTGAGGTTGCTGTTGCCGCTGTATACGTAACCGATGCGCTTGATCTGGTCGCCAGCCTGACCGTTGATTTCCTTAGCATAGTAGATATGCTCGGTGTGGTCGTATGTAGACCAGTAGACAACCGGACCGTGAGTATCTACGCTCTCGTCCTTCTTGCTTGTAACGACCTTGTTCCAAACAGCGTTGTCCTTGTCGAGCACCTTCAGTTCGATAGGATCAGAAACGTTGTTGTTTGCGTTAGCGTCGCCCTCGAGCACCACCTCGCCGTAGAAGTTGAAGATGCCCTCAACGGTCGGACGGAACTTAACATGAACCTTCTTTGTAGCGTCGGGCTTGATAGCCGGCACGTCTGTAGTCTCGCCTACAACCACCTTCTCGCCGTCGACGTCGCAGAGCACTCTCACCTTATAGTTGGTCTGCTCCTTAGAGCCTACGTTGCGTACGGTTACGGTGCAGGTATTGTCGCGCTCGGCAACAGCTTCTCTTACGTCGCCTATCTCTGTAGCCTGCATATCGTTCTCCATGATTTCCTCCACCTTGAAGCCGTACAGACGGAACGAGTTGTACTCCTGGTGTGTAGCGATAGAGAGACCGTAGTAGTAGATGCCGTCCTCGGGAGCGGTGAACTTATCCTCTATCCAAGAGCGCTCGTAGCCGTTGCACTCGATAGCCGGCTCGTCAGTGAGCACGGTTGCACCGTTGAGGTTCTCGTTGGTTCTGCCCATAGTGGTCTTGAGGTCGTAAGAGCAGTTCATCTCGTTCTCGTAGAAGTCGGCAGCGATGCGGTATGTCTTGCCACCCTTCAGACGGAGAGCCGGCGAGAACAATGTGCCAGAGATGTCGCTTGAGCTACCGTAAGCGGTAAGACACTTGTTCCACTCAACGAAATAGAACTGGAGTCCACCGTACATATAGTTGGTCCAGAGGTCTGCCTTGTCCTGAGTGTCGGTGAGCAGGTCAACCGGCGGAACGAGAGCCGAACCAGCCATCACGGCGTCGGTCTTAGCCACGCCGCCTGCGCCAGCCTTTGTGCAAGCCTGAATCAGGTAAGAATACTTAGCGATGTCGCCGAGAGTGTTGTCGACGAACGAGGTAGCCTTGAGGTTCTCAGCAACCACCTTGTTGTCGGGCAGACGTGTAATCTTGTATGTGAGTTCTGAAGCTACGATGAAGCCGTTGTTCAAGCCGTCGGTCGGAGCGCTCCAAGAAATTTTGAGTCCGTCGCCGCTCTTCTCGATAGCAACGTCTGCAGGAGCAGCCGGAACGTCTGAGCCTACGCAGCAGCGGATGCTGTCAGGCACGCCAAGCTCGCCCGATACGCGCGACGGAACAACATAGTATGTGTTGATGCCGTTCTTCGCCTTGCTGTCTACGTACTGCATCGCCTCGCCCATCTTGCCGTCGGCAGGAACGGTGGCGATGAGTTCTGAAACGCTCGACGAGAGCAGTTCCTTAGAAGTGATGCGGTCGCTTGTGACTACGCCGTCCTTCTTGCGATAGATGCGCACTTCCTTAAGGGCGCTGAGCTCAGAGCCGTCCCATGCCTTCGACGGGTTGGTCCAAGAGAGCGTAGCGCTCAATGCGCCTGCAGCATCTGGTGTGACGTTGAGGTTCTTCACCTGACCGGCTGCTGTCTGCTTGTCGGCAGCGAGGTACGGCATATAGAGACCTGCGAACCAGTTGCCGGGCAGGAAGCTGCTGTGCTGAGCGGCTGTGTAGCAGCCCTTCTTCGTGAGTTTGTCGGTGTCGATAGTGAAGATGCGTGTAGCGCCCGTCTCCAATGCCGGCAGCCAATAGACCATGCCCGTATTGTTGTCGACAGATACAGAACCGAACTGTGCCAGGATGATGGCAGAGTTGTTCTCGTCCTTTATCTCATGTGCAGAAATCTGCTGGAAGTCGCTGTCATAGATTGCGAGTTCGGTACCGCCGTTGTATTCAACTTCCTTGCCTTCTTCGTTTTTCTTCTTCATCCACTTCGGACGCACTACGTACATTCTGCCGTGTGCGTCGAAGCAGAACTCGTAGATGATGTCGTTATCGAAGTCCATCACCTTCTCGTACTGGCCGGTCTCTACATCAATGGTATAGAGAATGGAATGACCTACCGAGCCGTCTTCGTTCCAGCCGTAGCCCACAGCGAAGAAGGTGTCGCTCGACGGGTCGTAAGCCATGTCGTAGAGTGCGTTGCGCAGCGTGCCGCCATAGCCGTTGCCGTACCATGCCTTCTGCTCTTCGTCGGTGAACGAGCGGATATGCAGGGTGTCGCCGGTCTCGAGGTCGATTCTTGAGAAATGCTTCACCATCTGACTGAACGTGTAGTCGAACGTGAAGAAGCCATAGTAATACTTACCGTCCGAAGCACCACATGTCAGACCGTACTGCTGCTCGCCTACCTTGTCGTCCAACTGATAATACTGAATAGTTTGGAAGTTGGCGGGATTTTTCGACTTGAACTTGATGAACGAACGACGCTTGCTGGCATCCATGCGCTCGCAGGCATAGATGGTGACGCCTTCAGACTTGTCATCAATTGCAGAAGGAACCAATGATGGGGTTTCTGGTGCCCATGCCGGAGCAGCAAAGGCTGTCGCTGGTGTGAACGGCTTCGGGAACTGATGCACGCCACCCTGTCCGTAAGAAGGCAGGCAGAACAAGCCAGCCATCGCGAGACCTAACATGTAGTAGTGTTTCATAATACGATGATTTTAGTTAGATAATTTGTCGCAAATATACTATTTAATCTTGAAACCAATGACATTTCGGCTAAAAAAGTTTAACATCAGGCTATAAAATGCTAAATATTTCACACAATCAGGTGACGTAACGACACTTTTCCGCTCTGTTTGCGCACACCAAAAGCTCAACACTTACCATCGGACGGCGGACGGAATCTGATCGGACGGCGAACGGAATCTGATCGGACGGCGGACGGAATCCGATCGGGCGGCGGACGGAATCCGATCGGACGGCGGACGGAGCACGATGACAAAACGCTGCAAACTGGGCTCAAAAAGTAGCGGAGGTCTCCGGCCTCCGCAGCACCAAGTCGAACACAAACTGTATATCGGCATTATTGGTTGCTGCGGAGGCCGGAGACCTCCGCTACTTTTGTTGGTGCAGTCATAAAGCTTTACACATATTATATAATATATAAGCGCAACAAAAAAGTGGCTGCAACAAGCATATTGTCAGAAAAAAGCAGTAAATTTGCAGAATTAACAGCTACTTTTTAAAACAGCATACAAGGCTGAAAGAATCTACACGAAGTATTAAAAATCAAAATATACAAGCAATGAACCGCAAACTTATCCTTTCGTCAGCAATAGCTCTTGCCAGCCTCACCGCTTCGGCACAGAGCTCAGTAAAGGCGCCTGCCCCTATCCTGCCGCTCCCCGAGCAGAAGCAGATCGACTGGCAGCGCATGGAGACCTACGCCTTCATCCACTTCGGTCTGAACACATTCAACGACCGCGAATGGGGCTACGGCGACTCCGACCCTGCTACGTTCAACCCCACACGCCTCAACTGCGAACAGTGGGCAAAGACGCTCGTGGCTGCGGGCATGAAGGGCGTCATCCTCACAGCAAAGCATCACGACGGCTTCTGTCTGTGGCCCTTCGAGGGCAACGACTACAACGTGACACGCTCGCCCTACAAGAACGGCAAGGGCAACATCGTGCGCGAACTGTCTGACGCCTGCAAGAAGTACGGACTGAAGTTCGCGGTGTATCTCTCACCGTGGGACCGCTCGCGTGCCGACTACGCTACGCCGGGCTACCTGCCCTACTTCTACGCTCAGCTCCACGACCTGCTCACCAACTACGGCGACGTGTTCGAGGTGTGGTTCGACGGAGCCAACGGCGGCGACGGCTACTATGGCGGCGCAAAGGACTCGCGCACTATCGACCGCAAGAACTACTACAACTACCCGCATATCTTCGCCATGCTCGACAGCATTCAGCCCAACGCCGTAGTGTTCGGCGACGGCGGACCAGGATGCCGCTGGGTAGGCAACGAGAAGGGCTTCGCAGGCGAGACCAACTGGGCGTTCCTGCGCAAGAACACGGTTTATCCGGGCTACCCCAACTACCCCGAACTGCAGTACGGACACGCCGACGGCGACCAGTGGACGGCTGCCGAGTGCGACGTGTCTATCCGTCCGGGATGGTTCTACCATCCGGAGGAGGACGACCGTGTGAAGTCGCCCGAACAGCTTGCCGACCTCTACTACCGCTCGGTGGGTCACAACGCTACGCTGCTGCTCAACTTCCCCGTCGACCGCGAAGGTCTCATCCATCCCATCGACTCGGCTAACGCCGTCAACTTCCACAAGATGATTCAGCGTGAGCTGCAGCATAACCTCGTGGCTGGCATGACACCGAAGGTGAGCAACGAGCGCGGAAAGGCGTTCACAGCAAAGGCGATGACCGACGACTCATGGGACACCTACTGGGCTACTGGCGACGGCGTCACATCGGCTACCATCACGTTCGACTTCAAGAAGCCGCAGCTCATGAACCGCATCATGCTGCAGGAGTACATACCGCTCGGACAGCGCGTGAAGAAGTTCGCCGTAGAGTATCTCGACGGCAAGACATGGCGCAGCGTTGAGCAGGGCGAGGAGACAACCACCATCGGCTACAAGCGCCTGCTGCGCTTCCGCACCGTGGAGGCAAAGAGCGTGCGCGTGCGCATCATCGACTCGCGCGGACCTATCTGCCTCAACAACGTGGGCATCTACTACGGCGGCAAGGACGCACAGCTAACATGGAACCCCACAGCCGAGGCAATAAAGTCTCTGCCGTTCTCTATCCTCGGCGCCGACAAGGCTGAGTGGGATAAGGCTACCGACCGCAACCCGCAGACCGTTTGGTTCTGCAAAGGCAACGAAGTGCTCATCGACCTTGGCAGCGAGCAGGAGATTTCCGCATTGCAGTATCTGCCCGATCAGAGCGAAGGCAGACGCGGACTCATCCATACATACACCATCGCGGCGTGCGACGCCAAGGGCGGCAACGAGCGTGTGCTGAAGAGCGGCGAGTTCTCTAACCTGCAGAACAACCCTATCCTGCAGACCGTATCGTTCAACGCTACAAAGACACGCTACCTGAAGCTGCGCGCCGAGCGCATGGTCGTAGCTGGCGAAGCAATGGGCATCGCCGAACTGGGCGTCAAGTAATATTAAGATAACAATACTAATGGTAGGAGGCTACGGCAGGAATGCCGCAGCCTCCTACTGTTTGTTTTCTGCGCAATTCACTCTTCTTATTCCAACTTTTTGTATATTATTTTAAAATCTCAAATTATTTTTCTAATTTTGCACTTTAAAACAATACATATATAATAATGTCAAGAAAGAAGAAACCACTACCAATACTCGAGAACGTAACTATTGAGGCGGTTGCTGCCGAAGGAAAATCACTGGCACACGTCAACGACATGGTTGTTTTCGTGCCGTTCGCCGTACCCGGCGACGTGGTTGACTTGCAGGTGCGCAAGAAGAAGCACAGCTACTGCGAGGCTGAAGTAATACGCTTCATCAAGAAGAGCGACGTACGCACAGAGCCGATGTGCGAGCATTTCGGCATCTGCGGCGGATGCAAATGGCAGAACCTGCCCTACGAGGAGCAGCTGAAGGCTAAGCAGAAGCAGGTGTTCGACCAGCTCACACGCATCGGCAAGATAGATCTGCCGGAGTTCATGCCTATCATGGGCTCGGTGCACATCAAGGAATACCGCAACAAGCTGGAATTCGGCTGCTGCAACAAGCGCTGGCTCACACGCGAGCAGATTGCCGAGGGCACGCAGTTCGACAACATGAACGGCATCGGATTCCACATCACCGGAGCCTTCGACAAGATTCTGCCTATCGAGAAGTGCTGGCTCATGGACGACCTGCACAACAAGATTCGCAACGCCATACGCGACTATGCCTTCTCTACCGGCATGACCTTCTTCGACCTCAGACAGCAGCACGGACTGCTGCGCGACATCATGATACGCAACTCGAACACGGGCGAGTGGATGGTGCTCATACAGTTCCACTACGACGAGGAGGGCGACGAGCAGCGCGCCAAGGCGTTGCTGCAGCACATCGCCGACAAGTTCCCCGAGATAACATCGCTCATGTACGTCGACAACCAGAAGTGCAACGACACCTTCGGCGACCTCGACCTCTCTGTCTTCAAGGGCAACGACCACATCTTCGAGACAATGGAGGACCTGCGCTTCAAGGTCGGTCCGAAGAGCTTCTACCAGACCAACACCGAGCAGGCTTATCACCTCTACTCGGTGGCTCGCAACTTCGCCAAGCTCACCGGCGACGAACTGGTGTACGACCTCTATACCGGTACGGGCACCATCGCCAACTTCGTGGCTCGTCAGGCACGCGAGGTTATCGGCATCGAGTACGTTCCTGAGGCTATCGAGGACGCAAAGGTGAACTCTGAGGTGAACAACATCAGCAACACCAAGTTCTACGCCGGCGACATGAAGGACATTCTCAACGACGAGTTCATCGAGAAGCACGGACGCCCCGACGTAATCATCACCGACCCACCACGCGCCGGTATGCACCAGGACGTGATAGACACCATCCTGCGCGCTCACCCGAAGCGCATCGTCTACGTCAGCTGCAACCCGTCTACGCAGGCACGCGACCTGCAGGCGCTCGATGTGGCTTACAAGGTGATGGCGGTACAGCCTGTGGACATGTTCCCGCATACGCCGCACGTGGAGAACGTAGTTCTTTTGGAAGAAAAGCCGTAGGTTTTTCTTCCAAAAGAACAATTTTGAATTTTGAGTTTTGAATTTTGAATTGTCGGCTACGCCGATTAGGAATTAATCAATTTGGAATTTTGAATTCGCAACTCTCAACTCAAAATTCAAAACTCAAAATTGCCGAAGGCAACAATTCAAAACTCAAAATTCAAAACTCAAAACTCATAATGAAAACATTAGCAACTCTCGCACTCGCCGCTCTCACTTTCGGCAGTGTGTCAGCACAAGAGAAAGAAGCTAAGCTGAAGGTGCTCAGCGACATCAAGTTCAGCGGTTACATCATGTCGCAGTATCAGTACAGCGACAAGGAAAGCAACAAGGGCGAAAAGGATATCAACTCGTTCAACATACGCATGGTGCGTATGGCGCTCGAAGGACGACTCGCAGGCGACTTCTACTGGAAGGCGCAGCTGCAGGTGAACGGCAACACCTCTAACCTCACCGTGTCGCCACGAATGGTCGACGCGTTCGCCGAGTGGCAGAAGTACGATGCGTTCAAGGTGAAGGCGGGTCAGTTCAAGCGTCCGTTCACCTTCGAGAACCCCATGCACCCCATTACGCAGGGCTTTATGAGCTACTCGCAGAACGTCACTAAGCTCGCCGGATTCAGCGACCGCAACGGCGAACACTCAAGCAACGGACGCGACATCGGCGTGCAGCTGCAGGGCGACCTGCTCAAGGCTGCCGACGGACACCACTACCTACACTATCAGGTGGGCGTCTTCAACGGTCAGGGCACTAACATGAAGGATGTAGACCAGCGTAAGGACGTCATCGGCGGCGTATGGGTGGCTCCCGTGAAGGGTCTGCGCATCGGCGCCTTCGGCTGGACCGGTTCATATGCTCGCAAGGGCACATGGACTGAGGTAGACGCTAACGGCGTGGAGCAGACAAAGAACGGTGTGCGCTCGCTCGAGAAGAACCGCTATGCCATCAGCGCCGAGTATGCAGCTCACGACTGGACAGTGCGTTCGGAGTATATCCACAGTCAGGGCTACGGCTTCAAGACGTCTAACGCTTCGGGCAAGGAGACCGACTGCACTATCAACTACGCTGCTGGCGACAAGGCTGACGGTTTCTACGCACTCATGATTGCGCCGGTTATTAGCAAGAAACTCTATGCAAAGGCTCGCTACGACCTCTACCGCCCGCAAGCCGATTGGCACACTTCGAAGACTCAGTACGAGATCGGTGCCAACTATTGGATTGGCAAGCACGTCATGGTGGCTGCCGAATACGCGCGCGTCAACGACCGCAGTCTGAACAAGTCGAACTATAACATGTTCGACCTACAGCTCGACGTGAAGTTCTAAACGCAAACCCCACGAGATTTTTTCTTGATTTGTCAAACAATTAAAAACTCTCATACGATGCCTGAACATAAACACAAGCACAGCCGCAGACAGCGCCGCGACGAGATAGACATCTTCCGCGAGAACAATCTGCGCGCTATACACAGAAGGAAGCAGTACGCACGAATAATGTTCGTCGTGGTGTCGATAATCGCCGCTCTCATGCTGGCGCTGGTATACGCTGCCTACTTCCTCGACAAATAAGAAACTCTCACCCTGTATAACTTTTAAAAACTGACACTACAAAGATGACAAACAAATCATTAGCAGCCCTCTTCTTCGGCTGCATCCTCACAGCCTCTGCCGCTTCCGCGCAGTCGCTGCTCCCAAAGCCGCAGTCGTTCGTTGCGGGCAAGGGCGCGTTCAGCACCGACGCAAAGCTGAAGGTTGTCAACGAGGTTGGCGCCGAGGCAGAGAACATCTACTCGAAACAGTTCACAGCCAACACCGCAGACGACGCTCGTCAGGTGGTGCGCTTCACACGTCTCGACGGCGCTTCATCGCCCGAGGCTTACCGCCTTCATGTCACTAAGGACACGCTGCTCATCAGCGCCGCTTCTGCCGACGGATTCCGCTTCGCTTGGCAGACCGTAAAACAGCTGAAGCAGAAGAACGCCGTCATGGCTTGCGACGTCGTTGACGCTCCGGCTTTCAAGTGGCGCTCGCTCATGCTCGACGTGTCGCGCCACTTCCAGCCCATTTCGTTCCTCAAGAAGCAGATCGACGTCATGGCGCAGTACAAGTTCAACCGACTCCACCTTCACCTCACCGACGCTGCCGGATGGCGCATCGAGATTAAGCGCTACCCGCGTCTCACCGAGTTCGCTGCGTGGCGCGAAGGAAAGACATGGAAGGAGTGGAGCAAGCTCGGATGCAAGTATATGCACGAGGGCGAAGCTGGCGCTTACGGCGGCTACTACACTCAGGCCGAGCTGCGCGACCTCGTGAAGTACGCCGCTGAGCGTGGCATCACCATCGTGCCCGAAATCGAGATGCCGGGCCACTCGGCTGAGGTGCTCACCGCCTACCCCGAACTCTCTTGCACGCACGAACCATACAAGCAGATGGACTTCTGCCCGGGCAGCGTCGCTACATACGACTTCCTCGAGAACGTGCTGAAAGAGGTGATGGACATCTTCCCATCTAAGTACATCCACGTCGGTGGCGACGAGGCTGACAAGGCTTCATGGCCTTCTTGTCCGCTCTGCCAGCAGAAGATGAAGGAGCTGGGCACAGACAAGGACGGTCTGCAGGCGCACCTCATCGCCCACTTCGGCAAGTTCCTCACCGAACACGGACGACAGCTCGTAGGTTGGGACGAAGTGATTGCGGGCAACCTCGAGAAGAACACCACCGTAATGGTTTGGCGCGGTCTCGAAAAGGCGCAAGAGGCCATCGACCACGGCTACGACGTAGTGCTCTCGCCCAGCGGCTACTGGTATCTCGACTACTATCAGGACGCACCCGACACTCAGCCTGAGGCTATCGGCGGTTTCCTTCCGCTCGAAAAGGTATACAGCTACGTGCCTGGCGGCACTCTGCCCGAGGACGTACGCAACAAGATCACCGGCGTGCAAGCTAACCTCTGGACCGAATACGTGCCTACAGCTGAGCATGTAGAATATATGCTCTATCCGCGTGCTCTGGCTATCGCCGAGATCGGATGGAACGGCACAAAGACCAAGAACTACCCCGAGTTCCGCAAGCGTGCCATCGTCGAGTGTGAGCGTCTGCACAAGCAGGGCGTCAACACCTTCGACCTCAAGAAGGAGCGCGGCGAACGCCCAGAGTCGTTCAAGACTACCAAGCACAAGGCGCTCGGTTGCAACATCACCTTCAACCACCGCTACGAGGACAAGTACAAGGCGCAGGGCGACAAGACTCTCGTAGACGGACAGCACGGCGGATGGACATACGGCGACCAGAAATGGCAGGGCTTCCTCGGCAACAAGGGCTACTGCCTCGACCTCACCATCGATCTCGGCAAGGTGCAGAAAATTTCGTCTGTGGCTGCCGACTTCATGCAGGCGTACGGAGCATGGGTGTTCTTCCCGTCTGAGTACAAGATTTCGTTCAGCGAGGACGGCAAGAACTTCAAGGAGGTCTACAGCAAGTCTACTCCCGTCGACCGCGACATACAGCTCGGCTTCCGCAACTTCGCATGGAAGGGCAAAGCCAGCACACGCTATATCCGCGTGCAGGGCAGCACTACCGAGGACGGTGGATGGCTCTTCACCGACGAAATCGTCGTGAAGTAACATAAGAGCCTACCCCGTAGGAGGCTACGGCATTCCTGCCGTTGCCACACCCCACAATTACAACCACAAAGAAAATCCGCTTAATCCGCTTAATCTGTTGTTAAACAACCTCAACCAAACAACCGATTAACCCGATTAACCCGATTAAACGGATTTTTTCATCCTAACTCCCAAAAAAAACTTAAAATCTTTTTATTTTTTCACCTTTTTATTTTTTTACGTTCATATTTTCGCTATATTTGCCCCAACCAAACACAAAAACGTTAAACTAAAACCACAACCACTATGAAAACCTTAAAACTCGAAATGCGTGACGCCGCAGTAAAGATACTACAAACAGAACTCAACCGTATTGGTAACAAGCTAACCGCTGACGGAGCATTCGGCCCCGGCACACTCGCCGCTGTAAAGGCATTCCAGCAAAGTCTAAAACTCGTAGCTGACGGCATCGTCGGTTACTCTACATGGCAGGCGCTCTTCTTCCATCAGCGCCCAGCAGCCGCACGACTCACCGAAGACGACTTCCGATTAGCCGCTCTCCTACTCGACTGCGAGACAGCAGCGCTCAAGTCAGTGCAGAAAGTGGAGACAGCCGGACGCGGAGGATTCCTCGCCGCAGGCAAGCCGCAACTACTCTTCGAAGGTCATATCTTCTGGCGACAGCTGCAGCTGCGCAAAATAGATCCTGCCAAATACCAGGCAGCAAACGCCTCCATACTCTACCCGAAGTGGACAAAGACCCACTACAAAGGTGGCATCGGCGAATACGCTCGCCTCGAGCAGGCACGCAAGATAAACGCTGACGCAGCCAACGCATCGGCAAGTTGGGGAATGTTCCAGATTATGGGCTTCCAGTACGCACTCTGCGGATTCAAAACCGTAGCGCAGTTCGTAAGCGCTATGTGCCAGAGCGAACGCAGTCAGTTGCTCGCCTTCTGCCGATTCATAACAAAGAACCCGCAGATGCACGCCGCACTACAAGCAAAGAAGTGGGCTACCTTCGCACGTCTATACAACGGAAGCGAATACGCCAAGAACCAGTACGACACAAAACTGCTCAACGCTTACAAGGCGTACGCAGCTAAGTAAGACTCTCATAACAAACATCCCAACAACACGACACAAAAAAACATTAACACAAACAGACTTGGCAAGAATTTATAAGGTTCTATCTTGTCAGTAGGTCTAAGCAAAGAACCTATAACTTTTTAAAACTTAAACCTATGGATGTAGCAAACAAATCTATCGGTACACTGCAGGGTATTCCTTTTAAAAACCTTATCGGCGGTCCGCTTAGCGCTTGTATTCAAGCGCAGAACGATGCAGCAATGACAAGTATCAACTTCATCAACAATGTATGTCTGAACGAAGACAAGGAGACTGGCGAAAAGTCGGCTATCTATGTTAGCTTCAGCTTTATTCAGAATGGTCGCAAGGTGGTTATCAACGTTCCGCTGATAGCTATCGTTCCGATTCCGTATATCGCAATCAACAGCGTTGACATTAATTTCAAAGCCACAGTCAATGGTGTAGAATGCGAATCTAACGAAGACACGTATTCAGAAGAGTACAAACGAGACACAAGCACTAAGAGCCAAAAGAGAAGAGGATTCTTTCTTAACAAAAATAAGAAAGAGACAAAAATAAACACATCATTCTCTACAAAGCGCGACTCTAAGAGCACGCAGGACTCGAAGTTCAGCGTAGAGGCAACTATCGACGTTGCTGTACACGCAGGTCAGGAGTCAATGCCTGCTGGCATGGCAAAGATTCTCGAGATGCTCGGAGCGGCTATGGACCTTTGTTCACCCGACGGCGAACTGAGCGTGAACGACACAACGTTCTACGCTGAGAAGGCCCCGAGTAGTACACCGAATGACATTATATACCTGCCAGTCAAGGTTATTGCCCAGTACAAGACTCCTGAAGGCTTGTATGATGCAACAAACATCATGTGTGACAATGGCATCACTGGTGAAGAAAACAAGATGGACAAGACCAGAGAGTTTGAAATTACCCTTCCCAAAAACACTGGTGCGCAGGGTAAACAATATGTGATTTCTTGTGGTGATGTTCAAAAGGTTACGATAACCGTGTTACCAAAGCCTTAAGAAGTGGCATAAACCATCAAATGATGCCTCGTAAAGAGTGCATCTATTCGTTAACATTTAACTCTAAAGGTTATGGCAAAGATTGATACGACACCTTCTACCGTCGCGAACAATGCCTTACAGTCACTACCTTTTGGCACTCTCATCGGCGGACCGCTTTCTGCTTGTGTCGAAGCGCAGAAACAAGCGGCGCTAACATCGTGGGAGTTCATACGAGACGTAGGACTCACGGACACTGAAGACGGCGGGAAAAAGGCTATATACGTGAACTTCGAATACCGTAAAGACGGTCATTCGGCGACTCTCAGTCTGCCATTGCTGACAATTGTGCCTATTCCATACATGGCAATTCGCGAGATTGACATCGCATTCAAGGCGCGCATCTCGGCGGCATCTGCCACATCGCAGACCGACAAGAAGTCGACCGCTATGGAGATGGGAATGAAATCGAACACCAGTGTCAATATCGGCATTGTGAAATCGAGTTTGGAACTGAGCACAAGCATATCGAGTAAGAAGGACTCCACCGCTACACGCGAATCTAAGTACAGCGTGGAGTACACTATGGACGTGAACGTTAAGGCGGGTCAGGACGATATGCCGGCAGGCATGGCTAAAGTGTTAGAAATGCTGAACACCTCTATCGACTCTATCAACACAAAGGGTGAGCTGAACGTGTCTAACCAGGTGGTAAGCCTGAAGGATGGCGGCAGCACTTATATTTCGTACAAGAATACAGAGGGGTACTACGCTCCACAAGATATCAAGTTATACAAATATGAGGACTTTAAACCTGCAGAAGAATTGACATCTACTGACTTACAAAAGGCTGCTGACGACTCAGGCATTCTGTGTGTGTTCAAGAACGAGGGATTCTATTGTGCAAAGGCTGGCGAAAGAATGCTGGTCATTAACGTAACTAAATAGTAACCGACTATGTCAGATAATGAGAATAACAACAATGATTTGATGTCGGACGGTGGCTCATCACCACCTACGGATCAAGTTTCACAAACTGATGCACCAGCGGTTGGCTCTGAAAACAACGACACAAGCTCAGCGGAGAAGGAAGAAGAGAAGCCACAGGCTCCTTCTGCAGACAATGACAAAGATGAAGGTCAAGGTCAAGAAACTGAAGGAGGAGAAAAGCCTGACGGAAACAAGAAGGAAGATAAGAACGACCTTTCCGATCAACTTAAAGAAGCCGGCAAGTCTTTAACCCAAAAATATAATGAGCTTTTGGAAGCTAAAAAGAACGATAATAAAAAGGATTCCTTAGGCGATCAGATGAAAGATCTGAACGAAGTGCAGGTTGACAAAGCTTTCGTTTCCGACTCTATTAATCTGTTGGGCAAAATCTCTTTCGACGAACTTATCGGCAATCCGCTCCGTGCTGCTGTGAAAGCGCAGCGCGACCTGGCAAAGGAAACGCTTAGCTACATACGCGAAGAAGGCATAAAAGTGGACGAAGACGGACAAGGACAGATAACTTACGTTACGATGAACTTCTTCCGCGACGGCAAGCAGGTGAAGATGCGTGTGCCGCTTCTCACATTGATGCCGGTTCCGCGACTCTCCATCTCTACGATGAGCTATACGTTCAAGGCTAAGGTGAACGCTATGTCTGGAGTTGTTGCTTCGGTAGGCAGCGGTGGCACACCCATCAACGCCGGAATGTCAACAGACAACGGCAGCAAGTCGGCAGTTTCGGCAAAACCGGCTAAGGACTCTTCTGCGAAAGGCAATAACGAAGAAACTGGAGACAAGCCTGCTACTTCAACAGACAATTCCGCTGCTTCATCAAACAAAACTGCTACAAGTGCTGCTGGCGCTAAGCCTACGATAGCTACGACACCGACAATGTCCGTCGGCTACTCGTCGAAGAAAGACTCCGGCGCAACTCGCGACTCGCGCTACAGCGTGGAGACGACGATGGACATCAGCATCACAGCCAGCGAAGGCGAGATGCCACGCGGCATCGACCGATTGCTTGGAGTGCTCGACGACTCGACAGAAGTGATCGACCCGAAGGGCACGCTACAAGTTTCGGCAGATCGTATATCGCTCGTGAACAACTACGGAGTCATATCTGTATCATACCGCAACGGCAAAGGCGCTTACGCACCAACAGAAGTCACCTGCGACCCGATTGAAGGCGAAGCAAAGCCCGACATGCTGGAGAGTGGCGACGAAATGCTGCTTATCTTCAAGGCTAAAGGTGTCTACATGGTTTCCGCCGGCGAACTGACTCGCATTGTATTTGTATCATAAAAACCCATTTAAGTATGGCAAGACTACAAGATGTTATAGCCTCAGTGCTGCGCGACGTTCTGTCTGCGCAGCACCAGGCAAACCTATTAACAGAGTCGCTCGCCGACCAGTATCGTGAAGCGGGCGTCATGCACCAACTCAATCTGCCCGCCGTGACAATCGGCGACCTTGAGTTGTCGTTCCGTTTCGCAATCGAAGACACTTGCGAACTGTTCGAAGAAAAGTCGGAAGACGAAATAAAGGCGTTGGACGTGATTGTGGACGCCGAACAGCTGGCAGAACTGCCAGAGAGCGCTATACACAACATCACGCTGAAGGTGTCTACGCGCAACGGCGTAAAGATTTCTGAAACATAAAACCTCTGATAATACGACTATGGCTGATATTGACAACAACCAAAATGCGGAGAATACGCAACTGCCAGCCGAATTTAACGATTCGACTGATATGAACTTGGCAGACATGCTGAGCGCATTGATTGAGTCGACTATCGCAGCCGACCAGAAGGCAGCCGAGGATTATCTGGATGTGTTGCGTACGTATGCGTTGGAACCTGCGAACGGTTCGAACGGACACGAACGGCTGAAGATGGTCGACTTCGAGATGACCGACTCTAACGGACGCGAGCAAATAGTGTCTATTCCGAAACTCTCGCTGTTGCCGCTACCTTTGCTGCGTGTGGCAGAAGCTACGTTCGACATCGAAGCGCAAATCGACATTTCTACTGCGACAAAGCATGATGTGAAGGAATTCGAGGAGAACTACCCTATCTACAACCAAAAGAAGAAAAAGACAAGCATCGACGACCTCAGCAAGGAAGAGCAAGAAATATTGCTGAAAAAAATCAAGTCGCTTGCAGGTATTCGTGTACGACTTGGCAACCAACGCACGCCGAAAAAGAGAAATCCTTTGCTACGCAGCGGAAAGACTACAACGAACGAAACCACCTCGATGCAGAAGATGACGAACGTGAAGGTGCACATAAAACTCGAACCGGTGCTGCTGCCCGACGGCATGCGCGGTCTGCTACAAGCCACCGAGAACACTATCAAGGTGGTGGATAAACAGAACTAACAAATTAATAACAAAAACCATTAACACTTTCAGCTATGATGAACAACAATCAGCAAAAGACCCCAGGACTCAACTGTCCGCAGTGTGGAGCATTCATTCCTACATCCATCCCCGAACTGCTTTATTCAAGCGGACTTCACTGTATGCATTGCGGTCTGACACTCACTATAAACCGCAACGAATCGAAACGTGCGATGGAGATACTGAAAAACGTAAACGATGCACAGCAAAACCTGAACAAGGCAAGTTCTTTCCAACGATAAATACTATAGACTATGGCAGATGGACCTAATACAAACTCTGGTAGCAAGGTCGCGAGCGCCCTCAATTCCATTCCTTTTGGAAACATCATAGGCGGTCCGCTGGCTGCGTGCGTACGTGCTCAAGCAGAGGCTGCGCAAACCACCATCGACTTCATACGCGGCTTTACAATGACCAACTCAGAACTCGATCCGGAAGGCGTCGAGCCAATCACCGTCACCTTTACATTCATCATGAATGGAGAGAAAACACGCATGACAGTGCCGCTTATGACCATCGTGCCTATTCCATATATGCACATCGACTACGTCAACCTGAACTTCACAGCGGATATCACTGCATGCGACGACGGAAAGATGGAGGCGAAATATGCTACGGAAGGCTATACACGCACCGAGGACGACGAGCAATCGGTATCTGTTGAGAGCAAGATGGGCATCAATGTACGCGCCTCAACAAGCTCTATGCCTTCTGGCATGGCGAAGATGCTCGAATTCTTCACAAACAATCTCATCGTGCACGATACGCTCACGCCTCAGCAGGTGGAGGACATGAAACGAGAAGCTGAACGCAAACGCCTCGAACACATTAAAAATAAAGAGCGTATGGTGGGTGCTCTTGTAAATGCTTTGGCTGAATACAAAAAGCAAGAGTCTGAACGTGAAGAGCAGAGAAGGAACGAAGAACTGAAGAAACAAGAAGAACTGAGAAAGCAAGAGGAGGAACGCAAGAAGAAGGAAGAGCAGGAAAGACTTGAGAAACTGCGCAGAGAAGAGGAAGCTCGAAAGAAGGAAGAAGAACGACTCGAAAAAATGCGCATAGAGGCCGAACTGCAGAAAAAACAAGAGCAGGAAAGACTCGAGAAACTGCGCAGAGAAGAGGAAGCTCGAAAGAAGAAGGAAGAAGAAGAGCAAAAGAAGAGAGATTGGGACAAATTCATTGAGCAAAGAAAGATGGCCAACCTTGCAAGCCGCATAAGCAAAGTGCATGTTGACCCTCAAAAACCATTCGCATTGCCTCCGACAAATAGCGGAAAACCTCACCCTTGCTGTACATTCGATCCTACTCAAAGCATAAAATGGAACATTGACCGCCAGGAAAGACTGCGCAAAGCATGCAAGAAGAAAGACTGGCTGCGAAATCATCTGATACGTGCACTTTATACGGCATACTACATATACCCGTATGACATCAACTCAAAAGAAGGCAAACGTATTCTTAAAAGAGAATTGGAGGCTTTCGAAAAACGCCCCAACGGATGGTATACGTATGGCGAACCATATAACAACACCATAACCAACGGCTATCGTAGAAACGGTGCCATCGACACGGCATACACGGAGTTCGTTAGTTATATATTAGAAAACGAACGCAAACGCAATAAGTAATGGACGATCAAGAAAAAAAGCACGACAACTTTTGGCTCTCTGAGATGATACGCAATACGCTCTCCGTATGCAACACTGAACAGCAAAAGGCAACGGAGATGGCGATAGAGATGATCGGGCGTGAGGCGTTCTGCGACAACGGCGAACGCTCAGAGCCGGTCATGGTGGCTTTTGCTCTACAGATGAACGGACAAAGCTATACTATGCGTGTGCCGCTGCTCTCGCTCGTGCCGCTGCCGTTCCTACAGATTGACAACGCCAACCTCAGCTTCTTCGTCAGCATCATGTCCTCTAAGACCAACCGACTGCAGGGACTGAAGGTCTCGCTCTCGCCATCCAACAAGCAGCTCGAGGAGTCTGCCGTCTCTCAGTACGACCTGCGCAACAACATACGTGTAGAGATAAAGGCTGAAGCGCAACTGCCCTCACCCGGACTCGCCCGACTGCTGCAGATTGCCGCCGCAAACGGCATGAGCATCCGACCGCTCCACTCTGCAACGCCGCCCGACACGCCCAACAACACCCTATAAGAACAATAATATTTTTACAATAACCCTCTAAACCCAAGAATATGGCTCTACCCGTTGACAACCAAGAAAGCCTTCTTCAAGAGCTCGACTTCAACCGCATACTCGGCGCTCCGCTCTCAGCCTGCGTCAACGCGCAAGAAGAAGCGGCGCAGGCCACACTACAATACCTCAACGAGGTGGTATTCACACAGACTGGCGACGACGACTCCAGCCTCGAACCCGTCACCGTCTCGTTCTACTTCGAGTCAGCAGGACAAGTTCATCGCATCGTCATGCCGCTGCTCCTCATCGTGCCCGTACCTTATCTGCAGATAGACCGCGTCGACCTCACATTTCAGGCCACCGTCACAGAGAGCCGGATGAATCACGACACAAGAAAGCTCTCTCTGAAAGCCAAATACTCTGCGCCTGGCGACTCTGCCGAAGTGAGCAAGGAGACGAAAGCCGAGTACATGAACAAGCGCTGCATCGACATCAATCTCAGCGTTACTTCAGCCGATATGCCGATGGGCATCTCGAAGCTCCTCGAAATCTTCAACAACCAACTCGTTGAGGTGAAGCCCGACGAGCCCGAAGTGCTACCCGAGCCAACACCAGCAGAGAAGCCAAAGCCCACAGAGCAACCTACCGAAAACAAGGCTGCTACTCCAACAACACCTAAGCCCGAAAAGGAAGAGAAGAAGGAGGAGCAGAAGCCTGAAGAGCCGAAGACAGAGGAAGTGAAGCAGCCCGAAATGAAGTACAACATACTCCTGCTGGGCAAGATAACCAACGCCCAAAAGTCCGACATACTCAACATCGTCAGCAGGTATTGCCGCTCGAGCTACAAGCTCTCGCCCTCAGCGCTCAACAACATACTGAAGGCTAAGAAGCACACCATCCCCGTAGAGGACACACAGGAAAACGTCAAGACAATTATCGACGCCCTCAAGCAAAAGAAGATTGCAGCAAGCGCCGTCGAAGTATAAAAGTTGCAACCTTCGCATTCATAGTTTTTAAATAATAGTTACAAAAAATGCTGCCCGGCAAGTTTGCCAGGCAGCATTTTTTGTTATCCGTAGCAGAAAGTTTCCGCTACTAATAAATCTTTACTTCGCAACCTTCAGCGCACCCTTCTCGCCCTTCACTACATACACGCCCTTCGGCATATTCTTGCCGCAGAACTCGCCGTATGTCATCGTGCCGAGCTGTGTGCCTACCGAAGAGAACACCTTCACCACATCATCCGCAGCCATATGCGTTGCGTCCTCTGTCACATCGCCGATAGTGCTCCAAGCGCTGAGGTCTACAGTCTGCCAGTCGCTCCACTTCGAAAGCACGTTGCCAGCCACAGCACACACACGCCACTGGTATGTAGCCCCAGCGTTCAAGCCTTCAAACTTATAAGATGTCGTCTTGATCTCTGAGAAGCGCTGCGCCGAAGCCTTCATCACAGCCTTCTCAGCCACGCCCATGCTTTGGAAGTCCTCAGCCGAGAAGTCGCCGTCGTAGATGGCGATAGAGAAGACGTAGCCACGCTTCTTCGGCTGCACCTTCACCTTATAGTCGTCCATGTTAGCGTTCGCAAGCACCACGGTTGTCAGCGTGCCGTCCATGTCTACAGTCTGCTCCGAGATAACACTGTCGTCCTTGTCGAGCAGCGACACCGTAGCCTCAGCAACATCGTTGCCATAAGCGCTCGCCGAGAGTCTTACCGTAACGCTCGTAGCCGAGTGGTCGGTGATGAGCGGCGAAGTGAGGTTGCCCTGCTTCTTCGACGAGCCGAGCTTTGCGCAGCCCGGACACTCGAACACCTTCTCGCCCGTCCAGCCTACGTTCTGCATCTTGCTGTCAAGCGCACCCGAAATGTCGATTGTGCCGTCTTCTGTGAGGTTAGCGCCCCATGTGCTCAGATCCTCGCTCAGCATAAGCGCCTCGTCAGCAGAACCTTGAGCGCTCTTCTCGCGCAGCTCTATGGTGTAGCTCTCCGCATTCTCCACGGTGTTCCAGCCACCCGTGAACGAAGTCTCCGCCATGTCTACCAGCTTCGGCTGCGGCGCTGAGAGCGAGAGACCTCCCATGAACGTGAACGAGATCTTGCCGTTCTTCTCAGCAATCTCCGTCACCGGCTTGCCCAAGAACTTGCGTCCGTCGCTGTTGGCGTTGAAGAGCGTAGCGGCAGGCTTCGATGTGTCAGTCAGCTCCGTAGAACGTGTTGTGCCAGGCCATGTGTCGCCCGTCACGGTCTCCCCAGTCAGCTTGTTGTCAGCCGGCACAACCGTGAAACGCTGGTGGTTGTACGCATTGTTCACAGCGTTGTTCTCCCATACATCCTGGTTGTAGTCCATGTGTATCACGAGCATGCCGTGGTTGGGCAGCGCCTTGTCCGTGCCCTGCAGCTGGCGGTTCTCGAAGATGTAATACTCGTTCCGGTTCTTCTCGTTGAACACCACGTACGACTCTTCTGCCTCGTCCAGCGGCTTCATGTCCTTCACGTAGCACGGCTCGCTGAGGATAGTAGGCTCGAGCCATCCGCTCACCCACTTCTCGTATGTGTTGTAGCCCACCGGCGCATAGCCGTCGCCGCCGTACGATCCGTAGTCCATCAGGTCCCAAGCGTCCATGCCGAAGCAGCCACCGTTCTGCGTGTCGTACATATCGGGTATGCCCATACAGTGGCTGAACTCGTGGCAGGCGGTGCCGATGCCGCTGATGTACGTGCCCGAAGCGCCGTTCAGCTCCGACGAGCAAGCGTAGGTGTTGATGCGCACGCCGCCAAGATGCAGACTATAGCCTGCCGACTCCAGATCCCACTCGTGCGGCCAAATGGTGTTGGCCGGAGCGCCCGAAGCCTCGCCGTAGCCGGCATAGATAACGTAAACCTGGTCGGCAGCGCCGTCGCCGTCCCAGTCATACTGCGTCATATCGAGCTTCTCCTGAGCGTAAGCCAGCTCGCAAGCCTCCTTAATCATGCCCGCCGGATCGACATCGTTGCCGTATACGTCGTTGGCGCCGTAAGATTCCATATTCTTAGAAACCGTCACCGGTCCCACAACGTCAAACTCAAGGTCGAACTTGCCGTAGCTCTGCTTGTAGAAGTAGTCGTGCACCGATCCGTTGTTGCCATAGTTCTTGTAGCCCTCCTTGTTGAAGTAGTTCTTCCACTCCTCCAGCGAGTGCTTCGACTGCATCTGCTTGTCCTTGAAGTTCACAAGAATCACCAGACCCTTGCGCTTGCCCGTTACGCCGATGCCCTCGCCGCCGGTAGCGCCAGCCATAATCTCACGCATCATCGGTTTGCCCGCAACGTCCATAGCGTTGCGCTTCGCAAGACGCGCCATGCGGTGGGCATTGCGCTGCTTCGCACGCTTCATGCCGAGCGAGCGCACCTTCTGCGACTCTGTCGCATAGTAGCTGAGGAACGCCTGCTCGCCTGCGCCACGGCTGCCCTCGTTGTGAGCCACCTGCGAAGAGGCTGTCAGCATGCCGCCAGCGTCGAGCGTAGCATAGCAGTAGGCACCGTCGGCACGCTGCACCAGTGGCTGACCGTCTTCGGTACTTGTGTAGTGGAAATTCTCGTCGCCGCGCAACATCACAGTGAGCACGGAGCCGTCAGGCTGCTGCACCTGACGTTTCACACGCTTCGCCGGAACGGCAAAAGCAGAGGCTGCAAGCATAAACATTGCAGCGAGTGTTAGAAATCTTTTTGACATTAATAGGTGATATTGAATTATTTACATTTAAAATTTAAAAAGGTGAAACCTCGAATAGGCTGCAAATTTACGAATAATATCCCGTGCAACGAAAATTTTTCAACGAGAAAGCGACTTTGTCTCACTAACTTGCCCCACTATTCCATCCAAACGCTTCTGTCGCTGGACGCACTCGCGTTTTGTCAGTTTGCGAACTTTTTACGCTCTTCTACTCGCCCGTTTAAAGTTCTTTAACTCCTCGAGCACCAAAATGATAGTTATTGGCTATTTTTTGTAAGGAATATACAACACGCTTCACGTTTTCTGAGTTAATTTTGCAGCAGAATCAATATCCTAATTAACATTTACAAACCTCTGGGTATGTTTCGGCTGCCCAGGCAAAAACTAAACAATTATGAAACACAACAACTCAACCCGACAAGTAAGCATGCGCATATTCCTCGTGCTTATAGTAATGATGATGTCGTCAGCATTCGCAATGGCGCAAGAAAAATACGGCTTCAAGGTAGCCGGCGTAGATGTGACGAGCGACAACTATCTCGACCTCACCGAGATTAACGGAGTGAGCGGCAAGGTGTATTTCGACCCCAACACCAGAACCCTCACACTCGACAATGCCACTATTGAGGCAAATGACTGTAATGCCATCTTGAACGAAACCTGCGACAACCTTTTGATAGAGTTGATCGGCACAAACACCATTAATGTTACCAACTCGGCTGGCATATACACGCGCGAGTCGACAGTTATTCTGGGCGACGGCGGTGCAAAGCTCAGCGTAAAGAGCGACCTGTGCGCCTTGCTCTTCGGTGGTTGTCCTCTCGAGATCAACAATTGCTGGTTGGAGGCAGAGGGCAAATGGGGCATATCTGCAAGCTACAACGAGGCAGAAGAGGTGCTCACCATACGCAACTCTCACGTGGAAGCTACGGGCCCCACAGGCTCTATCTGCGACATCGCCGGTCTGAAGCTTGAGGGATGCTACATCGACATTCCGTCCAAGGCGGCATACAACGCCGATACTAAGTCGGTAGCTGTGAACGGAGAAACCGTAACCTCCAAAGTTGTGATTGAACCCAACAGCTACGGCATCTATATCGCCGACAAGCCGGTGACAACACTCAACTATAAAGACCTCACAAGCATCTACGGAGTGAGCGGCAGCGCCTCTTACGACCCCGACACAAAAACCCTCACTCTCGACAACGCCACCATCGAAAGAAACTCTACCGACGGAACTGGCATTGTGAACAAGACTGTCTCCGACTTCACCGTCAAGCTGATTGGCAATAACACCGTTACAGCCGACCTGGCAAGCATGGTGTTGAACCAGACGTCTACCATCACCGGCGACGGTTCGCTCCATCTCACGAGCAAGCGATTCTGCGGTCTCGACATGGAGAGCGCTTCCGTAACCATCGACAACACCAGTCTGTTTGTTAAGGGTGGCTATGGCATAGCAGGTTATATTGGAGCAAAGAGCGAGGTGCTCACCGTGCGCAACTCTTACGTAGAGGCAGAAGGCAGCGGCAGCGGATCTATCTCACTCATCAGCGACCTCATCCTCGACAACTGCGCCATCACACAGCCCGTCGGTGCGGAGTTCGACGCCGACCAAAAGGCGGTAGTCCTGAATGGCGAGTTGCTTAAGTCGAAGGTTGTGATTGAGCCTATCACCAACAGCATCGGCACCGTGACAGCCGACGTGCCCGCCCGCAAACAAGGCATCTACAACCTTAACGGCGTAAAGCTGACCCAGCAATGGGACGACCTGCCCACCGGCATCTACATCGTTGACGGTGTGAAACGCGTGAGCAAGCAATAACACAAATTAATTTTTAACGAACACGAATAACACGAATATCACGAATATATAAAATGCTGCATTCGTAAAATTCGGGTTATTCGTGTTCGTTTTACAGCGATATCATGTGTTTAGAACATTCACAAACGATACCCACTTGGTGCTGCGGAGGCCAGAGACCTCCGCTACGGATAAATGCACGCTTAGAGTAGTAAAAAAGTCTGCGATTTTTTACTTTTTTTAGCTTTTTGCCCTCTTGTTTTTATACGCAAATATAGTCCAAGTACCCTCGACCCAAACTCTCATTCTGGAGATTCGCATACTCAAAAACGCGCCTTTTCATCGTTCTTCGCAGCCCGAAAACCATAAAAATTGAGACTTTTCAGTGTAAAACGACGAGTTTTACAAACTTTTCGTGAGACTTTACCATGTAACTCTTGAGACTTTACCCAGTAAAAGCATAGCTATTACCATGTAAAGTCTCACGATAAGTTTGGTTTTGATGAAGCAAAAATTGCACACTTTTAAACAGATCCTTACAACCATCTATAAACCATTTACTTAGCATTGCACACTCAAAACTCGCTAAAAACCGACAACCGATTTTGTTTTTGATTTTTCGCGAGTTTTGAGCGGTCAAAAAATGCAAATATCGTCTTGGCAAAAAGTGTGCCAGTGATTTCGCCTCATCCGTCAACCGATATTCCTTCACGATTTTTTCTTTTATGTTGGTAAGTTTTTCTAACTTTGTAGCTAAGTAATGAGAAATCTATTTCATTGAACCCATGTTAATAAAAACCTATGCAATATCCTCTTATATCAGAATATCTCGCAGCCATTCGCGAGGCTAAGGACAATCTTGACAAACTCAGCCATTTAGTGCCCGTGCTGGACAAGTATGGTGAACCGTATCGTAGCAGCGGTGCGTTTGCCGTCGTGTTCAAGATGAAGGACGAACAGACGGGGAAGTGCTATGCCCTGAAGTGCTTCACCGAAGACCAGGAAGGACGTGCTGAGGCTTACCGCCAGATAGCCGAAGAGTTTGAGTTTGTCGACTCGTCTTATATCACTTCCGTGAAGTATCTGGAGAAGGAAATATTCGTTGACAGCAACTGTGAGAACGAAGAGTTCCCAGTGTTGCTGATGGACTGGATTGAGGGCGAGACGATGGAGACGTATGTTGCCGCTAACTATACGGACACTCACGCTATGGCGATGCTCTGCTACCGTTTCTGCAAAATGGCAGCTTGGCTTCGCTCGCAGTCGTTTGCTCATGGCGACATCAAGCCTGACAATATAATGGTGCGCCCCGACGGTACGCTGACGCTCGTCGACTACGACGGCATGTTTGTGCCGGCGATGAAAGGTCAGAAGTCGCCGACTATCGGTACCAAAGACTTCTCACATCCCCTTCGCACCATTGACGACTTCGACGAAACCATCGACGATTTCGCCTTGGCTTCCATTGCCCTCTCGCTAAAAGCCATCTCTCTCGATCCGTCTCTGCTTCAGACCTACGGAGCGTCCGACCGTCTCCTCTTCTCTGCCGCCGATTATCTCGATTTGAGCAAGAGCAATACCTTCGCTGCCCTGCAATGCTTGTTGGCAGACGAGGAAGCAAGAACCCTTATGTCTATGTTCCTGTTAGCCAGTGCCAAGAAGAACTTGTCAATGTGCTCATTCAGATTGTTCGGTGTGCAGAAGCCGAAGGATGAGGAAGTGTGGAGTACGAAGGTTACAAAAGAGGATCTTGAAAATGCAGTGGAGGATGAGTTTGGCGTAAAATATAGTAAGGATTGGAAGAGATTGCTTAAGGCACCTAAATATTTATGTGGTGAGTATTCTGTCAGAGAAGGAGTGAAGGTTATTGGGAACAAAGCCTTTAGATTGTGTAATTCACTCACCAGTATCAATATTCCGAATAGTGTGACAAATATTGGAGATGAAGCTTTTTCGTGGTGTTATTCTCTCACCAGTATCAAGATTCCCAATAGTGTGACAAATATTGGAGATGAGGTTTTTTATAATTGTAGCTCACTCACCAGCATCAAAATTCCAAATAGTGTGACAAATATAGGAAACCATGCTTTTGAAAATTGTACATCACTCACCAGCATCAATATTCCAAATAGTGTAATAAAGATTGGGGATGGTGCTTTTAGGTCTTGCGGATCACTTATCAGTATCAATATCCCGAATAGTGTGACAAATATTGGAAATGAAGCTTTTTCGTGTTGTGACTCACTAACTAAAATTATAATTCCATGTAGTGTAGTTAATATGAATGGTAATCCATTTTGCGGTTGGAATGGTGATTTGTATAATGAGTCAAAAGCCTTTATATATGAACACCAGGTATTGTTTAATAAAGATAAAACCATACTTGTTGCGTACAGATCAGAAGAAAAAAACTATATCATTCCAAATAGTGTGACAAATATTGGAGATAGCGCTTTTATGTATTGCAAGTCACTCACCAACATCAATATTCCGAATAGTGTTACAAATATTGGAGATGAGGTTTTTAAAGGCTGTAGATCACTCACCAACATCAATATTCCAAATAGTGTGACAAATATTGGGGATGGTGCTTTTGCCGAGTGCGAATTACTCACCAACATCAATATTCCAAATAGTGTGACAAATATTGGGGATGGTGCTTTTGCCGAGTGCGAATTACTCACCAACATCAATATTCCGAATAGTGTTACAAATATTGGAGATGAGGTTTTTAAGGATTGTAGATCACTCACCAATATCAATATTCCAGATAGTGTGACAAATATTGGAGATTGGACTTTTTTGAGGTGTACATTTCTCACCAAAATCAATATTCCAGATAGTGTGACAAATATTGGGAATGATGCTTTTTATGGATGTACATCACTCGCCAGCATCAAAATTCCAAATAGTGTGACAAATATTGGGGATGAAGCTTTTTGGGGGTGTGAATCACTTACCAAAATCAACATTCCAAATAGTGTAACAAATATTGGAGATGATGCTTTTGTGGGGTGTGAATCACTTACCAAAATCAATATTCCGAATAGTGTAACAAATATTGGAGATAGAACTTTTAATAAATGTACCTCACTCACGAATATCAACATTCCTGATAGTGTGACAAATATTGGATATGGTGCTTTTTTTGCCTGCAAATCACTCACTAAGATCAGTATTCCGAATAGTGTGACAAATATTGGGAATGATGCTTTTTGTGGATGTAACAACCTTCCATCCAAAATAAAATCTGATATCATTAAACGTTTTGGCGAAAAAGTCTTTGAATAATGATTGTAATCGAATCCAAGCGCAGGAAGCGCGAAAACATATTGAAGAAATACCCTGATGCGGTGATTGCTGATGTTACAAGCCAAGCTACAGACGGGTTGGTGAAGTTGAGTCCGTTCTATCCACATGGAGGAATCCCCGTGCCATTCAGCGAGGACTACACAGCAATGTGCGTTGAAGGGATATGGCAGGGACTGAAAGTGTTTGAATCGGCGGATGTGGACGTGAATATGTTCGCTAACGGCACGATGAAGAACATAAAGCGTACCGTTAGGCGATTCGGGAAACCACTCGGTCATCGCAAGGGTGTGAACGGCACCGAGTTGTTGGGGTATATAGAGGCACGCAAGCAAATCTATCTGCCCACCTACAAGTGGGTGCTCGAAAACAAGGTAGCGAACATCATAGAGCGATTGAGAGAAGCCAGCAAGACGAAAACAATCGTGCTGCTTGACTATACCACAAACTGCGACATTGACAATCCGAAGACACCATTGTCGCACGCCTTTCTGATAAAGGCATACGCAGAAGGGCTGTACCCATTCGGCGACAAGAAAACACAGACAGAAGCGCCGCAAATGCCGTCGCTATTCTAAACCTATAAACAAGAAACCGTTATGAACAAAAGAAACGATTGGGAGGAGTTCAAGAAACTCCTCGAACAGCATAACATCACAAAGCTGTATCACTTCACAGACCGCGACAACTTGGAGAACATCATCAAGAACGGCGGTCTCTACTCGTGGAAAGACTGCGAGGAGCGTGGCATCGACATACCCAAGCCAGGCGGTGGCGGTGCTGGTTCGCTGTCGTGGTCGCTCGACAAGCAGGCAGGTCTGGAACATTACGTTCGCGTCAGCTTCACAAGCAATCACCCTATGATGTATGTAGCCATGAACGAAGGCAGAATATCAAACCCCGTGCTATTGGAAATAGACCCAGAGGTGATATACGATGAGGACACGCGCTATGCCGACCGCAACGCAACACGAAGCGGAGCAAGAATAGGCGGTACACTAAACGACTTCAGGCAGATTCACTTCCAGACCGTAAAGGCAAAGAAGCATTTCGACCTCGACACCGACGAGCAGCCTTTCTATCAAGCAGAAATATTGGTAAAGAACTTCATTCCGTTGAAGTATATCACCAATATCGGCAACTTTGGTATACCTATTCCGAGTCAGCCTCAGCAGATGCAGAGCAAGAACGCCTATACAGCACGTGTAGACCGCGAGCATCCTACGGCATTCATCTTCCTTGTCGACCAGAGCGTGTCGATGAAACGCTTAACAACTTTCAATGGTGAGGATATGACTCTCTCGGAGGCTGTGGCACGAATAGTGAACTCGCAGATAAACGAACTTGTGGAACGTTGCGTGAAGAACAACGAAACACGCCACTACTTCGATATTGCCGTGATAGGATATGGTCAGGAGGCTTACAGCGCATGGAACGGATCGTTGGAGGGTAGAGACTTTGTCACGCCTGAAGAAATCAGAAACAATCCGTTTATGAAAAAGATGGTTAAGGAAGAAGTGCGCACACGCAAAGGCATCGAAATAAAGGAGGTGGAAAAGAAGCAATGGATGACGGCACGTCATGATGGTAGCTGGACACACATGGACAAGGCATTCAAGCGTGCAGAAGGTATGTTGGAGAACTGGATGAAACAACACCACGACAAGGACTGCTATCCACCGACAATCATCAACATCACAGACGGAGAATATAACGGTGCGTCGCATGACGAGATGCAGCAGTTGGCTAATCAGTTGAAGTCGATGTTTACGAACGATGGCAATGTGCTGCTTTTCAACATTCACGTAGTGCCTGGACACACCGAGTCGGTGGTTTTCCCTGCTTCGCTCGGCGAGCTGAACGGCAACGGCTATGGCGAAAAGCTATACAATATGGCAAGTCTGTTGCCGCTTAACTACAATGAGCAGATGAGAGCCATCTTTGGTGACAAGCAAACCGACATACGCTATCATGCAATGGGCGTGAACACGGGTATGGAACGCCTTGTTAAAATGATGAAGATAGGCACACTATCGAGTATGTTTGTTAATAATAACCAGTAAAAAGAGAGATGAGTAAAAGTGTAAGCATAGCCAAACCTAATGACCACACGCCCAACGAGGATGCCGTGTTCTGTTCGCCACAGTGCATAGCTGTGTCGGACGGAGCAGGAGGCTGCGGACTCTATGCAGACGAGTGGTCGAGGTATCTTATAGAGCATCTGCCCAAGGACGCTCCGCTCAGTTCGTTCACAGAGTTGGACGAATGGGTGGACGGCATTTGGGAGGCGTTCTATAATGAGCATGAAGAACGGGCAAAGGAGGGCGACGGCATCTTGCTTAACAAGTTCTACAACGAAGGTTCGTGCGCAACCATCGCTGCGGCATGGGCAGCGAAACCTGCTCAATGCCAATGGATGACGTACGGCGATAGCGTCGTCTTTCATTATAGTCGTCAGACAGGATTGCTGGAGCATAGCTTTACACGGTTGGCAGACTTCAGCAATCCGCCCCGCCTCGTCAGTTGCAAGGATCCGTTGGAAGAGGAAGGTTTTCGCTCCGGCATCTTTCACCTTGACGACACGTCGGTAGTGTTTGCTGCAAGCGATGCATTGTCGCATTATGTGTTGATGATGTACGAACTGTCGAAAAGTGAGGAGTTTGAAAGTGAACTTATGGAGTTGCGGATGAAACAAACGAGCAATTCGCAGATGCTTCAGATAGCAGAAAAGGAGAAGTGCAATTTTGCCGAAGATGTACTCTTTCCTCTTTTAAGAAGCGTAGACTCGGAAGCCGACTTTAAGGAACTGATGGAGTTATTGCACACCAAGATACTTATTGACATCGACGACTACACATTGGCAATATTATGAAATAACGACGCTAACGGAAACAAACAATTCATCAAATAAAGCGATAATTATAAACTTATGCAATATCCTCTTATATCAGAATATCTCGCCGCAATTCGCGAGGCTAAGGACAACCTTGACACACTGAGTCATCTGGTGCCCATGCTGGATAAATACGGCGAACCGTATCGTAGCAGCGGTGCGTTTGCCGTCGTATTCAAGATGAAGGACGAGCAGACGGGCAAATGCTATGCCCTGAAGTGCTTCACCGAAGACCAGGAAGGTCGTGCTGAGGCTTACCGGCAGATAGCCGAAGAGTTTGAGTTTGTCGACTCGTCTTATATCACTTCCGTGAAGTATCTGGAGAAGGAAATATTCGTTGACAGCAACTGTGAGAACGAAGAGTTCCCAGTGTTGCTGATGGACTGGATTGAGGGCGAGACGATGGAGACATACGTTGCCGCTAACTACACGGACCCTCACGCCATGGCAATGCTTTGCTACCGTTTCTGCAAGATGGCGGCTTGGCTTCGCTCGCAGTCGTTCGCTCATGGCGACATCAAGCCCGATAATATCATGGTACGCCCCGACGGTACGCTGACGCTTGTTGACTACGACGGCATGTTTGTGCCAGCGATGAAAGGTCAGAAGTCGCCAACTATCGGCACAAAGGACTTTTCGCATCCACTTCGCACCATCGACGACTTCGACGAAACCATCGACGATTTCGCCTTGGCTTCCATTGCCCTCTCGCTAAAAGCCATCTCTCTCGATCCGTCCCTGCTTAAGACCTACGGAGCATCCGACCGTCTCCTCTTCTCAGCTGCCGATTATATAGATTTGAGCAAGAGCAATACCTTCACAGCCTTGCAAGGCCTGTTGACAGATGAGGAAGCGATAACCCTAATGTCAATGTTCCTGTTAGCCAGCGCCAAGAAGAACTTGTCCATGTGCTCGTTCAGATTGTTCGATGTGCAGAAGCCGAAGGAAGAGGAAGTATGGAGCACGGAGGTAACTGATGATGATTTGAGAAATGCAGTGGAAGATGAGTTTGGCGTAAAATACAGCAAGGATTGGAAGAGATTGCTTAAGGCTCCAGAAAATTTAAAAGGTAAGTATTCAATTAGAAAAGGAGTAGAGGTTATTGGAAACAATGCTTTTATGTGTTGCTTTTTTCTCACTAACATAGATTTACCTGATAGTGTAACAAGCATTGGAATACACGCTTTTACGATGTGTGATTCACTCACTATTATTAAAATACCAAGTAGCGTAGTTAATATAAATGGGAATCCATTTTACGAGTGGTATGGTGATTTGCATAATGAGACAAAAACATTTATATACGAACACCAAGTATTGTTTAATAAAGATAGAACAATACTTATTGTGTGCAGATCAAAAAAAACAAACTATATCATTCCAGATAGCGTGACAACTATTGAAGATGAAGCATTTATAGAATGTGAATCCTTAATTAATATAAAACTTCCAAATAGTGTAACAAGTATAGGAAATTATGCTTTTATGGAATGTCGTTATCTCACAAGTATAAACATTCCAAATAGTGTGACAAGCATCAGGGAGGGCACTTTTAATTCCTGCCATTCACTCACAAGCATTAATATTCCAAATAGTGTTACAAATATTGGAGATGGAGCTTTTATTAACTGTATTTCTCTCATTTGTATCAATATTCCATATGGTGTAACAAACATAGGAAACAGAGCTTTTGTGGGTTGTGACTCACTCACTAGCATTAATATTCCGAATAGTGTGACAAATATTGGAAGTGGTGCCTTTGAGGACTGTAATTCACTCACCAGTATCAACATTCCAGACAGTGTGACAACTATTGAAAAAGGTGCTTTTCGGTGCTGTGGGTCTCTCGTCAATATCAATATTCCGAATAGTATAACAAGTATAGGTGATTATGCTTTTGAGAAATGTAACAATTTAAAAAGTATCATAATTCCTAATAGCGTTACTAGTATCGGTAATAGTGCTTTTGGAGATTGTTCTTGTCTAACTAGCATCAATATTCCAAATAGTGTTACTTGTATTGAAAAAGGTACTTTTCGGTGCTGTGGATCTCTCGTCAACATCAATATTCCGAATAGCATAACAAGTATAGGTGATAATGCTTTTGAGAAATGTAATAATTTAAAAAGTATCACAATTCCTAATAGTGTGACTAGTATTGAGGAAGGTGCTTTTAGAGATTGTTCTTGTCTAACTAGCATCAATATTCCAAATAGTGTTACTTGTATTGAAAAAGGTGCTTTTGGGGGATGTGGATCACTCGTTAACATCATTATTCCCAATAGTGTGACAACAATTGAGAGTGGTGCTTTTGGTGGATGCAATAACATTCTATCCCAAATCAAATCCGATATAATCCAACGTTTTGGCGAAGAAGTATTTGAATCATGATTGTAATAGAATCCAGGCGCCGAAAGCGCGAAAACACGCTGAAGAATATGCAGAGAAGCAGTTGCTATCATATCCGAAAAATGCTATCTTTGCAGCGTCAATAAAAACATTTACTTAAACCATACAATATGAAAGCATTAATATCTTTTCTGACGTTCCTGACCTGCTCGCTTTGCTGCTATAGCCAGACCTCTATGACGGGTGCGCCGCGACATTCTGCGGCGCAGCGTGCGTCTTTCAATGATATCATTAGCATTGGTGAGCTGATAAAGAGTGTGAAAGAGGGCAACGTTGGTATTAAGAAAATAGCGGAAAGAAGCGGCTATGCGTTTCGTGGGCGCTATCACGACCCTGAGTTGAACAACTTCTATTATGAGGATGTCTACTATAAGAATTGTATGGTGGCGGCAGACGGCAGTCCGATTAAATATGGTAAGGGTAACTCTTCGGTGCTGATAGCAGGAAGCGTTGGTTTCGGACCTTTCGTCTCGATTCGTGTCTACAACAATCGTGCCTATAACTACATAAAATCGGAACTAAGGAACAAGTTCCATTTCAAAACCGCGGAGGTCGATGGCAAGTGGGCAACGCTGAAGAAAGGGAATGTGGTTGTTGACGTCTCCGTGGATGGCAATGCCTATTGTTTCACCTTTTACATCAAATAGACGTTGGTTAAAAGCAGGTGTGAACAGAGCTGGGACTGAGTTAGGACTAAGCTTACGCTGGTAGATACCCCTCTGCGCCTGGAAGATAGGCTGGTAGATATCGCTTTCGGGAAGCGTATCTGCCAGCCTTTATTGTACTTATACTGTGCAGGTTATGGCGATTCTGGGAGATATGGAGGATTTTTTCACGTACATGGGTGTTATAGAACTATCAATTCTTAATATCATCAAATGGCAAAGAATTGAATTTATCAAAATCAAAGGTGCATCTTTATTGTAGTTAACAGCTGTAGCA
>ENA-UOJA01000287-UOJA01000287.1-human-gut-metagenome-genome-assembly--contig:-C19-NODE-287-length-51708-cov-7.810311_pt1 | contig 51708 bp, 48 predicted proteins | sample MGYA00242337_ERZ723884 | MGnify/ENA metagenome assembly ERZ723884
GGTGGCACTCATTTTTTGCAAACCGGTTATTTGTTACTTAACAGGAATGCTCCTTTATAATAGAATGATCAAGTAATAACAAAAGGACACCTCTTATCTCAAGAAATGTCCTTTATCTGCAAATCTGCTACATTATTCAATTACCAATAGTTGTGTGTAGAACCATCAGCCTAGCAAACACGCCATTTCCTTGATATGGTTCTATTCTAGCAATGGCAGGTGCCATCGCGGCTCCCATATTCATGGAGTCCTTGATTCCGTAATCCACAATTTTCCCGGTGGTAATACCGGAAATCCTGATGCTGCTTTTCTGCTTTCCCAGAACAAATGCCCCGCTTCCGGTTACGGTCCAGGTTGCAGACTTCGGGCGCTGATTTGCATATTCCAGTGGAAACCGAAACTGCTTTTCCGCACTGGCAAAATGGCTTGAGGTCATGGACACCACATAATCCGCATATCCTGCTGCAACACACATTGCTCCAAGTGAAAGTGCCTCCCCACAGGTCGAGCAGGCTCCGTAAAGACCAAATAAAGGTATCTTATAATCCAACAGACCAAAAGATGTCGCAATGTTTTGCCCTAAAAGGTCCCCTGAAAACAGATACCGGATTTCTTCTTTCTGAAGTCCTGCTTTTCCGACTGCCATCAAAAACGCCTCTTTTTGCAGCGTACTCTCCGCTTCCTCCCAGGTATTTTGTCCAAATTTATCATCCTCACCCACCACATCAAAACATTTTCCAAGCGGTCCCTCACCCTCCTTTTTTCCGACGATACTGGCACTGCTTATGATATAAGGTGCTTCTGCAAACCTAAGACTCTGTTTTCCTACCTGTGTTTCCATACTCATCCATCCTTTTTCTTTTTAGTATGGACGGGATGCTTTTCTCTTATTCGTTCTCTTTCTCCCGGATGGCTCTGGAAATATCTTCCGGTCTCAGATGCAAATATACGCACAAACGCAAAAATTCATCTGCATCTAACGGGTGCACGTAACCCTCCGTTAATTTCTGTTTTGCTATACCTGTTTCTCTTGCGACCTGCACAGCCGTAAGATTTTCTTCTTTTAAATAAGAAATAATATAATCCGTCACTTTTGATATCATTGGTATGATTCCTCACTTTTTATGTATACTATCTATACATATATACTATTCTCGTAATTTAAGAATTGCAATCTATTTTTTCTTTCAGAAACAGAATCTATTGACTACAAATACCAATTAATCTATGATAATTTCACGAGGTATACAGAATGGGAAACGAGATTATTGCAAAAGTACTAAAGGAATATCGCAAGAAAAATCACTTATCTGTCACAGATGTAGCGCTTCGTCTTCAGGAACAGAATTTTGATGTGGCGACAAAAACCATTTATGGATGGGAAAGTGGACAGGCAAGACCTAACGCAGATATGCTTTTAACGCTCTGTGAGCTTTACAATATTACAGACATCTTATCTGCTTTCGGATACAGAGAACAGGAGACATTTCATATCACTGCTACGGAACAGCGTCTGATTGAATCTTACCGTGCACACCCTGAATTACAGGAAGCTGTCAATATTTTACTGCTTGGTAAACGCCGCTCACGCAAAAACGGTGTTGCAAAAAATGCACGGTCCGGAGTACCCGGAACCCCCGGTGCACCTGCAAGACCACAGGGAAGCAGCAGTATACAGACCAGATATTAGTCTGGTATTTTATTAAACGATATTCTGTACGAAAAAACACAGGAGACTTAAAGTCTCCTGTGTTTTTTTACTATGCACAATTTTAATCCTCAAATAATTCACCATCCACAATCCGGACTACTCTGCCCGCGTGCTCGGCAACGCTTAAATCATGCGTAATCATGATGATGGTATTTCCCATCCCATGAAGGCGCTCAAACAGCTTTAACACTTCTTTTCCACTGTTTCTGTCGAGTGCTCCGGTCGGTTCGTCTGCCAGAAGAATTGCCGGCTGTCCTACCAATGCTCTTGCAATTGCTACTCGCTGCTGCTGTCCACCGGAAAGTTCTCCCGGTTTGTGATCCATACGTTCTGAAAGTCCCAGCATTTCAATCGTCTCCATGCTTGCCTCTTCTGCCTCTCGCAGGGACATTCCGCGCATTAAAAGCGGCATTACAATATTCTGTCTGACGTTATAAGTCGGAATCAGATGGTATTTCTGAAAAATAAACCCTATCTTCTGATTTCGGATGTTCGTAAGTTCCTTTTCCTTTGCCTGTTCCACAGCGACACCATCCAGATGGTACGTGCCGCTGTCCATCACATCCATGCAGCCAATAATATTCATGAGCGTACTTTTTCCGGAACCGGATGGTCCTAAAATGGCAAGATATTCTCCCTTTTCCACCGTAAGACATACATCTTTTAAAACATGGAGCGGACTGCCCGCCATCGCATAGGATTTATTAATCCCCTGCATTTCAATGATACCCATTTCTTACCTCCTACTGTAACATCCAGATTTCCACGATGACTTCATTTCCATCTGTATCTGTTTCAAGCAGAATCTTTAAGAGGTCTCCACTTGCCAGTCTTGAAAATGTCGTCTCCGTATCTGCTGCCGTATGTACGGTCACACCTACCGGAATCGTAGCCGTTATCGTCTCTGTGCTGATGCCAAAATTCATACTGTTTTCGTCAGAGCCATCTGCGCCTGGCATCTCACCGGATGGGGCATCGCCGGATGGTGCCTCGCCAGATGGGGTATCACCGGACGGTGCTTCGCCCATAGACGGTGCTTCGCCAGATGGGGCATCACCCATAGACGGTGCCTCTCCTCCAAATGATGCCTCCGTAGAATCTGCATCCTCTGTTTTCTCTGTATCGTCCGTTTCCAGAGCTGCTGTTACCACTGACTCGTCAACTTCTACGTAAGTAATTTCATTTCCCTCGATATCTGTCACATAAGCATAAGCGATTCTCTGGTTATCTGCGAGTGCTGTCGTCTCTGTGTCATTATTCTTTTTTTGATACCAGACGAATCCGCCTGTTCCAACAAGTGCTGCCGCTACCACAAAAGCGATGATAATAAGTACCTTTTTTTTCTTCATGTCCGTCTCCTATTCTGCTCCTAATGCTTCTACCGGCACGAGTCTTGATGCCTTAAATGCCGGATAGAATCCGAAAATTGTTCCTGTTGCGATTGCAAATACCAGTGCAATCACGAGTGCCGATGCGGATAACTCCACACGGATTCCAAAATGTGTGACAATCGGCGTCACAAGAAAACTTGCTCCTACACCTAACACACCACCGATAAGACTGATTGCCGCTGCTTCGAGCAGGAATTCAAACAGTATTTCTCTCTGGGAACAGCCAATCGCCTTTAAAATACCTATCTCATTCGTGCGCTCTTTTACCGATACGAATAATACATTCATGATTCCGATTCCACCGACTACAAATACGATGGCAGCCATTGCAAATAATAGCATTGTCAGAATCTGATTTGATGCAGAAGCCGCTTCCATTTTGCTTCCGGCATCCTCAAACGTAAACTCTGCATTTGGATAAGAGCCTGCGAGCACGTCTGTAATCTGTGAAATGACATTGTCGACCTCATCCACATCCTCTGCTAAAACCGTTATCGTCGGATTTGCGTCAGTTCCAACCAGATATTTCACACCTGTTTCATATGGAATAAAAATGGAATCGTCCGGGCTGATACCAGATGCGACCGTACCCATTGTAAGCAGAACACCGTTTACAACATACGGTCTGTCATCAATATAAATGATACTTCCATACGCATCAATCGCACTTCCAAAAATCTCTTCCGCCACTGATGCACCGAGAATACATACCTTTTCTTTATTGTCATCGTTTGATTCTGTAATAAACTCGCCGACTGCAAGCTCTAAGTTACTGATGCCCGCATAATTTTCCTTAACACCTGCAATAGTATAAGTGCCTGCTTCGTCGAGGTCACCGCCGTCTACCGAAGACTTGGTTGTGTAGGAAATGGTTGCTGCGGAAATCCCCTGGACAAAGGTTTCGATATCGTTCACATCATCTTCCGATAACGTAATATTTTCCTGATTAATCCGGTCCTCCATATCCGTACCGCCGCCCATCAGAAAATCTCCAATGGAAAAACCGTCCATCCCACCGCCAGGGCCTCCGCCCATGTCACCGCCAGGAGCTCCGCCGCTGTCTGAAGAACCTCCGCCTCCGGGAGCGCCGCCCATGTCGCCACCTCCGCCAGCACCTCCACTGCTTCCGCCTCCGCCGGGCATCATCATGGTGCCGCCTCCACTGCTGTCATCAGCTGAATTCCCACCGGGGGCAGAGTTTCCGCCATCATAGGAGATGTCAATGGCTCCTGCATTTAAGTTTTTAAACTGGTCCGCGACGTCCGCCTGCCCGCCTTTTCCGATTGCAATTACCATTACAATTGTAGCTGCTCCCACCACAATTCCGATGGAAGTCATAATCACTTTAAATTTATTCTGTGTGATATTTAACCACACTAAACGCAATAGTTCATTTGGTTTCATGATTCTGTCACCACCTGACTTTCTATTAACACCGTATCGCCTTCCTCTAAACCGGAAGTAATCTCTACATTAATTCCATCCGAAAATCCGGTGATAACCTGTACCTTCTGGATGATACCATTTTCATCTTTCATCTTTACGTAATAAGAAGTTCCTTCATTAATAATTGCCTTGTTGGAAACATAAAGCACATCCTGTACCTGTTTCTGGATAAACGTAACATTTCCGGTCATATCTCCGTAAATTCCAGTCGTATCTCCGGTAAAAAGTACTGTAACGTTATAGGATACGGTCGAAGAACCGCTTGTGGCTGAGGTATCAATGCTCTGCACCGTTCCTTCAAATACGGTATCTTCATATGCTGTCAGTTCAATTTCTACCGTATCTCCTACTGTCACCTGCGAAATATCCTCCTGGGATACTGACACCGTAATCGTCACTGCGGATGGGTCTGAAATTGTCAGAATACTGGTATCGCTCGAAAGCTCATCCCCTGCCTCATATCCAATTTCAAGAACGGTTCCGGAATCTTCGGCATAAATGGTTCCGTCTCCGATGAATGCCTCGAATTCTTCAAGCGCCTCCTGTGCCTCTTCTAAGGTGTCCTGCGCCTCCTCTTCACTGTCTGAAATACCACTTACATCCACAGAATACTGTTCTCCTGCATTCTGATATTCTAAGAGCGTCTCCTGATATTCTTTTTCTGCTTCAATTGATTTCGTCGTGTACGTGTTCTGGGCATTCTGTAACTTTCTGCTGAGCGTTTCAAAATTCTCCTGCTCTTCCGCCAATTCCGTACTGTAATCATGTCCTGCCGCTATCTGTGCTTCATAATATTCAATCAAACCACCCGAATTATGAATCGCACCTAAGATTTCACCCATGCTCTCCTCGAGCTCCGTAAGTGTATTCTCATATACCTCTAATGCCACTTCACCTTCTGCAACACTGAGATTATACGAATAATCTGCTTCCAGCTTCTGTTTTGCTGCACTTAATTTGGCTTCATTCAAATCTGACTGTGCATCCGTAATCGCTTCCTGTAATTCATTCCGGTATTCTGTAATACTCTCGTCTGTCAGCTTAAGAACTGCATCTCCTTCCGAAACCTTCTGACCAACCGTAACATAGACTTCCTTCACTTCAAGTGCGGTATCGCTTGACGAGGAACTGCTGCTTCCCATCTGCTGGGAACTTGAAGAAGAACTTGAAGAACTTTCCTCATAATCGACATCCTGTGTCACCGTTCCAAGCGTAACACTGCCGCTTTCTGTCACTCCCACCGTAAGATTTCCCCGGTAAACACTCGTCTCTTTGTATACGGTTTCCACATCCTGGCTGCTGCTTCCCTGATATGCCCAGACGCTGATTCCCATAACCACTACTGCCGCAGCCGTCACACCTGCTACTGCCGCTTTTTTTCCTTTTTTTGCCATTTTATTTTTCTCCTCCTGTTTCAATCAGACAGATATCACCTTCTGACAATCCCTCTGTTATAATTACATAATCCTTGGTGCTTTCACCAATTGTTACGGTCTGTTCTGCTGCCTCACCATTTTCATCATACATAAGGACCGTTCCTGTTCCATCGGAGCCCTCTTTTACGGCATCTGCCTCCACATAAATGACATCTGTATATTCGCCGTATTCAAAGGTAATCTCTGCGGAAGCCCCTGACGACAACCTGCCATCCGAATTATCAATTGCAATCACAACTGCATAGGTTACATTCGATACGCTTCCTCCGGTTGTCGCAGAAGATGCAATCGACTGAACTGTTCCCGTCAGACTGTCCCTGCTGCCTGAGATTGCCACACTGACTTCATCTCCCACTTCAATCTTGGCAATATCCGACTGGTCGACTTCCACCGAAATTGTGATTGTTCCGGTACTGTAATAGCTGACGGCTGCAACGTTGGAAAACAGGGTATCTCCTGCCTCATAGGTAACAGATGCAAGTGTTCCTGCCTGTTCTGCTGTGATAACTCCATTTTCCAGTGAAAGGAACGCTGCCTGTTCTTCCTTCAAATCATCAAGTGTTTCCTGCGCCTCATCAACCGTCTTCTGCAATTCCGCTAATGCTGCCTGATAAACGGTTTCGGCATTGTTTCCCTCAAGTACTGCTGCATCATACGTATTCTGGATTGCAAGCTTTTCGGTATCATAGGTAAGCAATGCGTTATTGTATTTCTGCTCTAATTCCGTAACACTGCTGCTTAACTCTGTTACCTTTGCTTCCGCCGCTGCCTGGTTCTCTTCATATTCCTTCTGAGCCGTCGTCAAAGCCTCATTTGCCTGCTGCAATGTCGTCTCTGCCTCAGTTGCGGCCTGCTCTGCAGAGGCATATGTTTTGCTCACGCTTTGTAACGTCTTATATCTGCTGGCAAGCTCCGCAATTTCAGACCTAAGCTCTGAAACTTTCTCCGCATCGCTGTCCTCTAATTCATCTAACAATGATTCAAATGCGTCTGTCGCAGTCTGATAATCTTCCTCCGCCTCTGAAAAAGCCTTCTGTGCCTTCTCGTTTGCTTCCTCTGCGTCACTGATGGCAGTCTCCTTATCTTCAATTCCTGCATTTGTATAGTAAGTATTGTTATCGAGATTGCTCTGATAGGTTTCTAAGGATTCCGATGCCTCCTCATATGCCTCCTTCTTATCTGCCAAATCAATGTCAAGGTCGCTGATGGAGGTATTATATGTTGTCTCTGCGCTCTCTAATGCAAGTGTGGCGTCCTGTCTGTCATATTCCGCATCCAGCTTTCCTGATTCATAATCTGCCTGTGCTGTCTTAAGTGTACTTTCTGCCGATGAAACTGCTTTTTCATAATAGGCAGTCGCTTCCTCTACGCTCTCATTCGTCAGTTTTAACAGAGCGTCTCCTTCTTCCACGGTATCTCCCGCTTCCACGTAGACCTCATCCACAATGAGTTTGACTGTTCCGACGTTAAATTCCGGTATCTGGCTCACGGCGGACACCTGTGTTGTTCCTTCTTCTTCAAATGTAAGTTTTAAATTTCCTGACTGTACTGCTGTCTCCCGATATGCTGTTTCTGATGTTGTCGTCTGTTCTGCACGCAGAACCGTATATCCGGCTCCTCCTGCTGCAAGTACAGCAGTCATTGCCAATGCAGCGGCTATTGTAATTTTTTTCTTCTTCCCGACCATAGTTCTCCTCTTTCCATACGATATCCATTTCGTATTCTAAGGAGATTCTAGCAGGGAAACTTCATGGTTATTTGAGGGAAATGTGATGAATAGGTGAAAAAACCACCGCACTCTTACCGAATGCGGTGGTTTTTGAACTGTATGATTGATTTTTAAAATCTGATATTAAAGAATCTCAATGCCCCGTTTTCTGCCATCCTCCATATTCTGACGAACGCCCTCACAGCAGGCGATAAATTCATCATGCTCTTCCGGTGTCAGGTCAAGCTCAATAACCTTCTCAACACCATTTGCAGAAAGCAGTACCGGAACTCCCACATAAATGTCATGCTCGCCATACTCTCCGTCAAGAAGCATACTTGCCGGAACAATCGCACGCTCATCGTGGAAAATAATGCTTACCATACGCGCAAGTGTGGAGCAGATTCCATACTCGGTGCAGTGCTTTCCATTATAGGTCACCCATGCATTATCATGAACCATGTTCTTTGCTTTCTCTCTGTCAAACCGGAACTTCTCATCAGAAGCAGCCATAGAATCAAGGCTCTTTCCCCCAAAGGAAACATTTGACCACGGAACCATCTGTTTTCTTCCGTGCTCGCCGAGTACAAATCCGTTAATGCTCTTATGGTCATAGTCTGTCAGCCCGGCTAATACAGTCTTTAAACGCGCGGTATCAAGTCCGGTTCCGGTTCCGAATACATGTCCCTTCGGAAGTCCGGAAAGCAATGCGACCTGTCTTGTTACAATATCACATGGATTGGTAATATTAATCCAAATGCCATGGAATCCGGCATCCACGACTTTCTTCACATAACTGTTGACTGCCGCAATGGTAAATTCCATCTCAAGCACACGGTCTCCGGAAGCAATCATCTCAATCTGTCCGACTGAATTTACAAGGATATCGCAATCCTTCAAATCTTCATAGCTTCCAACTCTTATTTTGCAATTATGCGGCATATAGGCGAGACTGTCATTTAAGTCCTGGCATTCGCTGATTGCTTTTTTCTCATTCATATCCACAAGAATCAGCTCGTCCACAATCCCCTGTACCAAAAGACTATATGCACAATGTGCTCCTACATGTCCCAATCCGATAATTCCAACGCTTCTTTTCTGAATTCCCATTGCGTTCACCAAACCTTTCCGGCATCTGTCTTTTTTCCTATCATAATACTAGGATTTTCAGAAGTCAATGCTTAAATGACAGATTTCTCTTAAGCCGTTCCAAGTAAAAGGTTCACGGCTTCCTCCCGCTCTTTCCAGAACTTCTCAAAACGCTCAACCGGAAGCGGTTTTGAATAATAATATCCCTGAATCAGTTCGCAGTTCATCTTCTTAAGCTCCTGCTTCTGTGCCTTCGTCTCAACGCCACGACAGATACACCGATTGCCTGAAACATCTCGAGCAGTCCGCCGACAATCTTTTTGCCGCGCTCCTCATTTGGGAAATCTTCTTTAAAAAAGCATTTGTCCAGCTTTATCGTATCAAATTCCAGCTCCTGTATCACATTTAAATTCGAGTACGCTTTTCCAAAATCGTCCATCGCACAGTGCGCACCTTTTTCATGAATCCACTGTAAAATGCGCTGCATTTTGGGCATATCAGAATAGCTCATATCCTCGGTAAATTCCAGTTCTAAATACTGCGCAGGTGCACCGGTCTCTTCCATAATCCGGTCATATTCGGCAAGAATCCCGTCATATTCCATATCCGCTTTCGACACATTGACAGAAATCACAATCGGTTCAATGCCTTCGCACTCCCAGCGATGCAACAGTCCACAGACCTTCCGGAACATATAAAGATCCACCTGTACAATCAGACCGGAGTGTTCTAACATCGGCAGAAACTGATCCGGCGGAAGCATTCCATAAACAGGATTGTTCCAGCGAATTAAGGCTTCCGCTCCACCGATTTTAGCAGTTTTCGGACTCACCTTGGGCTGTAAATACATCTCAAACTCCTGATTCTCCAATGCGTTTCTCAAAATTCGGTAAAATTTATCTTTTTCCCGCATTTCCATACGGTTCCTTCCTTTCCATCCTTCGTCCTAATTCTCCCCATGTTTATTGGATACGAAAACAGCATACCCCAAAAAAGATGAAAATATTGTCGGAACTCGCCGATTTTTATCCTACTTCCTGTTTATCGCAGCTGTAGGTCAGCGGGACACCATAGGTTTCCTCATAAATCTGCTTCCAGACCTCAAAATTCTTTTCCATCATCATTCTGACATTCTGCGCCCGGTTCTTCTGCGGATCCGGGTAAATCGGCTCTGCCACATGAATCGTATATTCCTGCACATAAAAGCCGTCATCCCCTAAAATGTCACTGTCTTCCATTGTAATAAAGCAGGGAAGTACCGGTACACTGCTGGTCACTGCGAAGGTAAAGGCACCTTTTTTTAATGGCTTAGGCTTGCGATAATTCCACCACATACTCTGCTCTGGATATACCAGAACAAAATCTCCCCGTTTTAACACGATATCCATGCAGCGGATAAATTTCTCCATGGTATCCTTGTTAGAACTTAATGGAAATGTATTACAGTTACGCATCAGCATACCGTAAAATCCTGGGAAATTCGTATAATTTCCTTCCCGGATGACACGGTAAAATTTGCGCCGTTTCTGATTGGATGCCTCATAAGCCATCTGAATGGCAAAGCTGTCAAATGCATTAAAATGGTTGCAGGTAATGATTGCTCCACTGTCAAGATTGCTGAAATTCTCAATCCCTTTAATATCCTTTACAATCATCTGCTTGTTTTCGAGGATGTTATTGAGAAAACTTCTCGCTACCGTATAGGTGAGCTTTCTTTTAATCTTACTTGTGATTTTCTTGCGCAGATAGTCGATATCCTCCGGGTGAAGCTCCTTTGTAGGCGGGTCTTCCTCCACGTCCACATCAAAGCGTCCCTCCCGCTCTAACTTCGCAATCCGCTCAAGCACTTCTAACCTGTCCTTTGCTTTCAGCTTTCCATTTTTTTTCAAATTCAGGTAGTTATTTTCTTTGGCAATCTCGTCCTTTGCAGTCTGTAGCAGCCTGTCGCAGGAAACGCTGTCCTCATGCCGCTCCTCGTCCGTATAATCCGCAAGAATCTGTCTGATTTCGTCATAAACTACCGTATTCTTCGCATATTTCCAGAAATGTTCTCCCAGTCTGCAATCCTCATAATGCCATGGCTTGGAAACCATGATATAGTGCAGCATATTCACCGTCTCAATCGGATAGGCAATCTCTCCGAACACCTCGGTATTCCACTGCTGCATAAGCCAGTGGACACGATTGTGGCAAATCAGATTCAGATAATCCTCATCCTGTGTTACTACAAAGTTGTAAACATGCAGCAGTTCAATAAACTGGTCGAGCACTTTATTTTCCCGGAACTGATTACAGTTTATCACCAAAAGCCCCGCATTGAAATAGTTATTCCGCTCTATTCCGAGCACTTTTTCGACATATTCCCCGTAAGTATCCACCTGAATCATGACCTGTTCATGGGCAGCTCCCACGTAAGCGTCTCCTAATTCTTCCAGATAAAGTTCTGAAATATCTCCTAACATGATGGTATCGCTGTCGATATAAATCGCTTTTTCATACTCCGGGAACATCTCTGCAATAAACATCCGGAAATACGTTGTTTTGGAATAATAATCACGCAACGGCAGCTTATCGTTAATTGATCTTAAATAATCCGTCACATCTTCAAAACAGATTTCAAAATTTTCATCTGCCATATTGCTGACTGCATGTTTCATTTCTTCGCAGATATTTGTATTTAAGATATGAATCCGGTACTGATATTCTTTTGATGCATTTTCCATCATAGATTTCAAAGAGACGATGGTATATTTTACAAAATTATCATCACAGGCATAAAAAACAGGAATGATTTTCTGATTGTCTTTCATCACAATTCTCCTCTATTTTCACTCTCGTATTTCTTCTTCAAATAGATATACTCATACAAAATATCGTCAAACACATAGTAACCAAAAATACGGTGGATATCGCTTACCATCCACTGCTTGATGTTTGCGGTGTGCGGATAAGGCAGATAAAAAAGCCTCTTGGAAAAATGACGCACCACCGTGTGCTTATGTAAAAACTTCTGGTCATTGAACCGCTGCGGCAGCATCTTTTTGCGTGTCGTGCAGCGTAAAATCGCACTCTGGTCTGCAAACACGAGTTTCTTTTCCCGAAGCAGTGCTCTTGCGCGTTTTAGCAGTCCGGTCTTTCGCATTTCCTTCATATTAAAAAGCAGCACACCCGCATTGATATAATTCGGCTGAATCAGATATTTCCCATAATGGTCTCTTGCCGCTGCATATTCATATGCGGTAAGCTCCGTATCATAGAGCAGCGTAATGTCCCTCTGAAACAAAATATCCGCATCCAGATATAAAATCTTATCCGGTATCTCCGGAATCAAATCCGCCAGAAGACGAATCAGCGTATACGGCGAACAATAGGCACTCTCATTCGGGCAGCCTGCAAATTCCTGTCTGTAAAGCTCCGTTACATCAACCGGAACCACACAGTTATCCGGATGATATTCCTTTAACACCTGTTCTAAAAACCGCACCCGGCTGTCTGTAATCACCGTGTATTCCGGTTTGATATGGCTTACATCCATCGTAAAGAGGAATACCCGAAACGGTTCTTTCGTCGTGGTTCGCTTTACAATGGACAGCATACAGGTAAGCACTCCGTCAAATACCCGTCCATTTCCACAAAATAACAGATTAATCATTTTCTTTTTCCTTCTCATACCGGATGACAGTGACATTACTGTTTCCGGCGCGCTCCTTCATCCTCTCATACACTTCATCCCGCAGTTTTTGCTTCTGCTGCTTCATCGAAAGTGTACCATCCGGATAAAACGGTCCATCGATATAGGTGACAATCCGGGGTCTTTTGGAAAATCTCCGCTTCTGATAGGTATTGGTCAGGCAAAACACCGGCGTCTGATACTGCACCGGATACCGGAACGATAGTTCCCGAAACGGTCTGATTCCCGTATAATAAGGCCAGATATGTGCCTCCGGATATATCATAATACAATGTTTCTTCTCTATTCTATGTTCGACTGCCCGCATAAAATTCCTCGCAGCATCCATATCATCCGGAAGCGGCAGTGCACCAAGGCTTGGCGTAATCGCACCTAACACCGGCATCGACACATTGTTCGGATGCACGATTACCGAAACGGTGCGCGGCATATTTACAATCGTCGGAATCAGCGCATCTGCCAGATTATGCGTGTGATTCCCATACATGAAATATCCCTGTCCCTTCGCCGCTTTTAAAACATCCTTATTTACAATTCTATGGTGAAAATACAACTTCATATACAAAAAAGCCAGCGGTGTCGCTATCACCCGATACCAGAATACATGGCAGATGCGTCCGAATAATCCGTCTCTGTCATACTCGTAACTGCCATCTATCTTCTTTGCGACAATGCTGTCTCCCGCAAATTCATCGTTTAATTCATCCCTGTAGTAAATGACCTTCTGCTCTTTTTTCATTCCAAAATCCCCATATTTCTGCCAAAAATATAGTATAACATTTCATTGACGTTGTCAATGCTTTTATGTAGTTTTGAAAACTATGTGTTGTATTTTGAACGTAAAAATCCCGAAACCACATCTTCCGTGGTTCCGGGATTTCTCTCTTAGTTTTTCAATTATCTCTGTACTCGTGCGCCTGCGCCGCCCATAATAGCTTCTACTTCTTTCTTGCTTGCCATTGTGGTATCGCCCGGAGTTGTCATTGCGAGTGCACCGTGTGCTGCACCGTAATTTACAGCGAGCTCTGCGTTCTCTGTGGTCATTAAACCATAGATTAATCCAGATGCGAAGGAGTCACCGCCGCCAACACGGTCCATAATCTCAAGGCCCTTGTAATCCTTTGCCTTGTAGATTTCGCCGTCTGCCCAGCAGATTGCGCTCCAGTCGTTTACAGTAGCAGTCTTAACTTCACGTAAGGTTGTAGCAACAGCCTTGAAGTTCGGGTAAGTCTTTGCTGCTTCGTTAATCATCTTCTTGTATCCGTCAAGATTTAACTCTTTTAAGTTCTCGTCGTTTCCTTCGATTTCGAAACCAAGGCAGGCTGTGAAGTCTTCCTCGTTACCAATCATAACGTCTACATATTTTGCGATTTCTTTGTTTACTTCCTGTGCCTTGGCCTGACCGCCAATTGCGCTCCACATGGACGGACGGTAGTTTAAGTCGTAAGAAACGATGGTTCCGTATTTCTTTGCAGTCTTGATTGCTTCGATAACGGTCTCGCAGGACTGCTCAGATAATGCTGCGTAGATACCGCCGGTGTGTAACCAGCGTGCTCCAAGCTCGCCAAAAATATAATCAAAATCAAAATCAGCCGGTGTAGCTTTAGAAATTGCAGTGTTGGCACGGTCAGAACATCCAACGGCACCACGGATACCAAATCCACGCTCTGTAAAGTTTAATCCGTTACGGCAGATTCTTCCGATACCATCGGTCTTCATCCATTTGATAAGGGAAGTATCTACTCCACCCTGAAGAATGAAGTCTTCCATCAGCATACCAACCTCGTTATCAGCGAAAGCGGTGATAACAGCGGTATTCATACCGAAGCATCTTCTGAGTCCACGTACTACGTTGTACTCTCCGCCGCCTTCCCATGCACGGAAAGAACGAGCGGTACGGATTCTGCCCTCGCCCGGATCAAGGCGTAACATAACCTCGCCCAAAGAAACTGCATCAAATTTACACTCACTTGCTGGTCTTAAATTTAAATTCATCGTTTTCCTCCATTTTCTGGTCTCCAGGATTCCGGCAGACCGTTTCCAATATTCAAATTTCCTTTATTATAACACGTCCTGCCCCAGATATTCAACATCCTTTTTGTAATCGCTTACATTGTTTTTCAAAAAGTCCAAAATTTCCCAGCTTCGTGCACCAGTTCTTCCAGAATTTTCCGACTGTCCTCCTCCACACGGAAAGAAAATTCCGGATGCCACTGAACTGCCCACACAAACTGTTTTTCCGGCATCCAGACCGCTTCCACAAGCCCGTCTGTCGCATATGCCATCGCAGAAAGTTTTGATGAAAGCGTTTTCACCGCCTGATGGTGATAACTGTTGACCGAAAGCCGTTCTTTTCCGAGCAGCTTATAAAGCGGGGAATCCTTCTCCACCACAACCTCATGCACCGGTCTGTCATAAGGAGGCGTCTGGTGGTGATTTAACTCCGACGGATGCTCACTCGGCAAATCCTGATAAAGGGTTCCCCCAAGCATGGCATTTAAAAACTGGATTCCACGGCAGATGCCAAGCAGCGGCTTATCACGCTTTAACACCTCTTCTAACAAAAGTGCTTCCATCTGATCCCGTCCGGGACAGGTCTGCCCGCACTGTGGCAGACGTTTCTGCCCATAACACTCCGGCGCTACATCCTGCCCTCCCGTGAATAAAAACCCATCAAATCCATCTGCCATCTGACGGATATCCTGCATATCGCTCACAAGCGGCAGCATCACCGGGATTCCTCCCGCCATCGTGATGCCTTCCATATATCCCGGCAGCATCCAGTAGCTTTCTCTCTCCTCATCCACAAGCGGGACAATTCCTATCATTGGTTTTTTCGTACTCATCCCTTATACACCTCCAGAAAACTTTGCTTTAAGTCCCCTAAAGTATCGTTATACATCATTTTTCATTATAGGTTTTACTTTTTGCAAAAACAAGTATATGATAAAAAAAAGAGGTGGACACCCTTTTCGGATTTCCACCTTTTTTCAGCATTCTGCCGTAATCTTATTTATTTTTATTCTTTTCCCACTTCGCGTAAAGTTTCACATTTCCTGTGCTTCCGCTCTCGATGGTTTTTACTCTGTTTTTGAACTTGCTGTCAGAGTACAAGCCCTTAAACTTGTATCCTTTCCGTGTCGGCTTTGCAAGCTTAATCGTCTTGGTCTTCATCGTGTAAACGGTCGGATTCTTACTGCTGTTCTTTCCGCCATTTAATTCATAACTGATGGTATATTCTTTCAGTTTCCACTGTGCATACAGGGTAACGGTTTTTCCATTTGCAGTTGTAAGATTTTTAACCGCTGCCTTGTTCTTATAAGTCTTTCCTTTGACAAGTATGTATCTGAAGCGTCTGGAAGATTTACGAATTAACCGTGATTTAACACAGCAGAATATCGCTGATATTTTACATTGTCAGCGGGAAGTATATCAAAGATATGAGAAGGGAGTCCGGGAACTTCCTTTATCTTATGCCGTCATTCTTGCCGATTACTATCATGTTTCGCTTGATTATCTGGTGGGAAGAAGCAATAAAAAATAAAACACACATGATAATCTCATTTATCTGATGATTATCATGTGTGTTTTATTTTAATTCCATTTTAAATTTCTAATATTCCAAACTATTCTCCTTCAATAAGAAGTCAAACAAGTTCAATATCAATATTCCAGATTCGTTATAATGTGTCGGACCATCCTTTACAATAATAATCTTCTTAAATGAATCATTGATATTTTGAAGCGATAACTGTTCCTGCTCCTCCTTTTCCCAGGTAGGCAAAGCCAACGCAGATTGGATATATAGTCGCTTAGATCCTTGATTACATACAAAATCTACTTCCAATTGTTTCTGGACTTTTTTCTTATCCGCAGTACTGTAGTTATACTCAACCATCCCAACATCAACATTGTATCCTCGTACGAGAAGCTCATTGTAGATGATGTTCTCCATAATATGTGTTTCTTCATATTGACGGAAATTAATTCTGGCATTTCTCAAACCACAATCCGTAAAATAAAACTTCATCGGCGTACTAATATACTTCTTTCCTTTTACATCATACCGATTTGCTCTGCTAATCAGGAATGAATCCTCAAAATATTCCAAATATGTCTTTATCGTATCCGGATGCACTGAAACATTCTTCACTGTCCTAAATGTGTCGGCAAGTTTCTTTGGATTCGTCAATCCACCAATCGCTGATGCCAGGTAATCTAACAGTTCTTCCATTTCAGCCGGATTTCTTACATCATTTCTTTCTAAAATATCCTTGATATAAGTTTCTTTAAAAATATCTCTCAAATACGCAGCTTTATCTTCTTCATTTTCGATTTCAAGTATTTTCGGTAAACCGCCATACATTGTATATTCCTGCCACGCCTGCTGCCTGTCAATATTTCTTCCCTGCATATATTCCGCAAAAGACAACGGGAATAAATGCACCTGGTCGCCTCTGCCGCGGAATTCTGTGATAATATCCTTTGATAAAAATTTTGCGTTACTGCCAGTTACATAAGTATCTACATTTCTTAAATGCAAAAAACTATTTAATACATCTTCAAACTCTGAGACCATCTGCACTTCATCAAGCAAAACATAGTACATTTCATCATCTTTCACTGCATTATGAACATATTCGCACAGTACATCAGGGTCGCGATATTTTTTATTGATTCTATCATCCAACGCAATCTTTATAATATGCTCTTTATCCACACCAGATTGCAGCAGATATTCATAAAACAACTCACCTCTATTGAAAATTTAGTCTCCATGCCAACTTTTTTTTCAATACAATTATACAGCCTTACTGCTTCAAACGTCAATATATGATTCCTACAATCAAAACGCAAAACAGGTGAACCTAAGTCCACCTGAAGCAATTCCATGATATTTGTTTAAGACTGTTTTCACAAAATCCCAAGCATCGTGCCTGCCCAGTACAAAAGTCCAAGCACCCAGCTCGTAAAAATTCCATACAAAATGACCGGACCTGCAATCGTAAATATCTTGCAGCCAATCCCAAAAACCTGCCCTTCCTTCTGAAACTCAATCGCAGGAGCCGCCACACCGTTTGCAAAGCCGGTGATTGGCACGAGCGCTCCGGCACCGCCCCAGTTGGCAAGCGATGGGTAAATGTTAAATCCGGTCAAAAGCACCGACAGAAGAATCAGGAGCATGCTGCACCAGCCTCCGGCGGTATCGGAATCCAGCCCATAGCTTTTTGCCGTATTTAAGAAAAATTGCCCGATACAGCAGATTGCACCGCCCATCACAAACGCTTTTGCCATGTTTGCCGCAAGATTGTGCGTCGGTGTCACATTCTTTACATATTCGTTGTACGCCTGCTCCCGTTCCTCTTTCTTCTCTCCATATAAAGTGTCATCCAGCTTTTTTTGTTTTTCCGCTTCCTTATTTGCCATTACCATTCTTCCTCCTGTGATTAGTATGGCAAAAAAGTCCGTCGATTATTCCACCAGAATCTTGTTTAACACTTCGTCCGTAAGTACAAGTTTTTTTGCCGCCTCGCGATACTGCTCCTCGTGAAGGTAGGTATGACGGTGCGGCTTGATGGATGGCGCTAATTCAATCGCCTCAAGAAAATCTGCTTTTCTCATTCCAAGTGTCTTTGCATAGGCCAAAAATCCGGTTTCTTCCAAAACCGTCTGCACTCTTATGTATCGGTGATTCTGCACCTTACTCATGATATAGGTCGCAATTCCCACCTGAATTCCGTGGAGCTGCGGCGTCTCAAGGATTTTATCGAGAGCATGGGAAATCAGATGCTCACTGCCACTTGTCGGCGCACTGCTGCCCGCAATTTCATTGGCAATTCCGCTCATTGCAAGAGAATCCACTAACTCTTTTAAAAAAAGTTCATCCTTGATGCTCTCATAAGGTGTCCGCACGAAGCTGTTTACTGCTTTTTTTGCAATCATGACTGCAAAATCGTTGACCTCTCCATAACCGCATTTTTCCTCATAAATCCAGTCGTATATGGCGGTAATTTTCGAGAGCATATCCCCGATGCCGGAATAGATAAACTTTTCCGGTGCTGTCCTAATCACTCCGGTGTCCACGACAATCCCGTACGCAAGCTTTGCCGGAACGGACGTCCTTTTTCCGTGCACATAAAGGGATGCGCTCGCGCTTGAAAAACCGTCGCTTGAGCTTGAAGTCGGAACGCTGATAAACGGAAGATTGCGCAGAAATGCCGCATATTTTCCCGCATCAATCACTTTTCCGCCGCCGATGGAGATGACCGCCTGCGTGCGGTTCGGCATCGCAAATGCCAGCGTAATGATGTCGTCAATGTCCACCGTGTCTAACTCGTTATATTCGAGTACCGTAATGCCCTCCTCTTTTAAGGAATTCATCACATCCATTCCAAATAAATCAATCAGACCGTTTCCAAAAAAGATGACGACCTGTTCTATCTGCTCTGCCTTAAGATATGTTCCAATTTTCTTTAACGTTCCCTCGCCAACCTTTAAAATAGCCGGCACTGCAATTCCCTTCCCTGTCTGCATGTTTGTATTCTCCTTTTCTGCTTTTGTAGTTAATTCGGTAGTGTCACAGTCCAAAGATACTGCTCGCTCTTGCCCCAGAGCAACAGCTCTTTCATCTGCTCATCCCATTCTTCACTTGGTCTGTAATTTAAAATCATCTGAAACAGATATGCCTCTTTTTCATCCGAGGGCGTAAGTCCCGGAATCTCTTTTGTCAAAAGCTCCAAAAGCTCCGCCGGATGTATCTCATCGTCGATGGAAATCCCGGACAGCTTAGACACCAGACCTGCCGCATAATAAAATTCGTAGTTTCCGGTCAGAACTGATTTTTTCATATTACATTTGATAATCACGCTCTGGCGTGCAATGGAGGTAACCATACTTTTTCTTCCGCTTCCTTCCAGATTTTTCTTTCCATCCATTCTACCGCCGGTGTGCTTTTCTTGTCAACTTCCCGTTGCAGGAGGCATCGAATTTAAAAAATAGTACAGCGAGCCGCTCATTTTTCCAATCGCCATAAAAAAAAGCATCCATGCAAGTCCCTGTTTGATATGAAACCGCCGGAACGTAATCGGAAATGTATTGAGGATTTCTGCGAGTGCGACGGCAAGACATCCCACGAACATCCCGGCTGTGAACCCATAAAGGTATAAAAACCAGGTTCCAAATGGGAGCTTCAGATTTAAGAATACGGAGATAATATTTCCAAAAATTCCGCCGAGCATAATCATATTTTCAAAATGAAGCGTCTCCGCGGCACGGTTACATTTTCCAATCATGCGGGGCAGAACGCCTAACACAATCATGAACGCAAAGGTTCCCGCCGACACCGCAAAGCCTGCCGTAAGCCCGATAAAGCCCAGAAAGATTTCCTTAACTAACATCGATGTTATGCCCCTTTCTGCCCGCATTGTCGATAAATGCCGTGTCAATATCCTTCTCATACTTGCGCATCTCAACCTGAATCGGCGTCGGGTCCGGCGTAATTTTCTTGTGTCCCACATGGTTAAAAAACACGCAGATTCCAACCGCAAGCCCGATGGAATAGCAGATTTCAAGCGGCGTCACACCGTTTGAGACCTCTCCTGTCACCTGAAAATACAGCTTTGAAAAGACATCCCCGACGGAAACATCGTTGTTAAATGCCATAATTGTAAATGCCGACCCGAAAAATACGATGATGCTTAGTATTACTGTTTTTGTAGTTGTTATCCATGGGCTCTCTTCCGGCTTTGGAAGATATTCTAAAATAAAATCTGATTCCCCTTCGTTTGTGATATCCACACCCGGATACTCTTCATGAATCAGCTCAATTAATTTTAAAACCGAGAAAACGACGCGCTGCTTTTTTCGTTTTCCTTCCGGTGCCTCTTTGAAACTGAAAATTTTTTTCTGCTTGAGCTGGCGCAGGATTGCCTGGTCGGAGCACTCAAGTTTTGCAATATCCGAAAGTGTCACATGGCGGTCTGTCACAAGGACATTCTGACCGACCTTCAGATAAACGGTCTGATTCTGGCTGCTCATGCGTCTGCTTCCTCCGAGGTTATCTCCCATACCAGCACGCCGTCTGCAGGTGCCTCCTCCTGTTTTCCATGATTCGCATATAGAAAGATTCCAAGCACAAGTGCAAACACCACCACTCCTACAAGGTACGCTCTGTATTTTTTGCAGTTCATCACCATTTCCTCCTGTTTTTTCTATCTGTGGGAATTATTATGGCAAAATAAACAAATATTATGTATCAGATTGCATTTTCAAATAAAACGTGGTAATTTTTGATAAGAACTATAATTGGAATTGGAGATTTTTATGGCAGTAACCAAAGAAGTATTGACGCTTGCTGTGGAAGTCGGCGATGCCCTGCTGCGAAACGGTGCAGAGGTCTATCGTGTCGAGGACACCGTCACCCACATTTTAAATGCCTATGAAATAGAAGACTATGATGTCTATGTGCTTTCCAACGGCATTTTTGCCAGTGCCAACGAAGGTGCAGAAGATGCGTGCAGCGTCATCCGGCACGTTCCGCTCAGCTCCACGCATCTTGGCAGAGTTTCCGCATTGAACCAGCTTTCCCGCGAAATCTGCTCCCACGAATGCTCTTTAATTGACGCCTGGACCCGTCTGGAGGACTGCAAGCATATTCCGGAGGCAAAACCATGGGTTCAGGTCTTTTTTTGCGGACTTGGCAGTGCATGCTTCTGCTATCTGTTTGGTGGAAATGTCTTAGACAGTTGCATTTCCTTCTTTGCCGGTGTTTTGTTGCAGCTTTTTTTATTTTATGCCCTGCGCCACAAATCCCCCCGCTTCATCCGGCAGATTCTCGGAAGCGCCGTTGTGACTACGGTGAGCCTTGTTTTTCTTATCACAGGACTCTCCATTCACACGGACAAGGTGATTATCGGTGCTATCATGCCGCTCGTGCCCGGTATCGCTTTAACGACTTCCATCCGGGATTTCTTTAACGGCGATTACCTGTCCGGAACCATCCATATGATTGATGCGCTGCTCACTTCCTTTTCCATCGCGGTAGGGGTGGGTGCTGTCATGACCATCTACCGGATTGTGATGGGAGGTGCCCTGTTATGATGTTCATTCAGTTTGTGGTTTCATTATTTGCCACGCTTTCGTTTGCGGTGCTATTCAGCGCTCCGAAGGTAGAGCTGGTTTTCTGTGGAATCACCGGCGCACTCGGCTGGATTGTCTACCTTGCGTGTCTTGGTGCAAACACCGGAAAACCGATAGCAAACCTGATTGCGGCGCTTACGCTTACACTTGTCGCGAGATTTTTTTCCGCAGCACGTAAAAAACCCGCCACCATCTATCTGCTCTGTGGGATATTCCCACTGGTTCCAGGTGCGGGCATTTACTATACCTCGTATTATTTTATCATGAATCAGATGGATTTATGTGGACAGGCTGGCATGGACACCGTCAAGGTTGCCGGTGCCATCGTTCTTGGCATCCTGTTCGGTTTTGCACTGCCACAAAGCTGGTTTAACGCCCTGGGGCGGCGCTTTTAGCCCCTATCAGTTTTAAATCCAGATAGTCTGTGCGAATATTTATTTTTTCCAAAATCACAGGCTGTAGCTTCCCGCCTCTAACATTTCACTTCTTCCATCCTGTAAAACGACTTCGGCTTTGACATTCGATGGAATCTCGACTTCATAAATCACCTTATCCCCATCATATTTCCAGCCACATTTAATTCTGCCATATGGCGAATGATAAGCTGCCTTTGCAAAGCCAAGTATTTTATCCGGATGAGGTTTTATTACAACCTTATTATCCTCTACCCGGATTCCGCATACACTGTCTACAATCCATCCGCAGATGGCACCATATGAATAATGATTGAGAGAGGCTTTGACTTCGCCTTTCTCATTTATTCCATCCCATGTTTCCCAGACCGTTGTCGCTCCCTTTTTCACCTCATATAGCCAGCTCGGTCTGGTGTCCTGCAGCAACAGCTTATATGCAGTATCCTCATACCCGTAATCACACAGCACTCTTGTCAGATTAGGAGTAGATAAGAATCCGGTGTTTAAATGATAATCGCATTTTTTCACCAGTTCATTCAAATTGGCAGCTGCCTGCTTTGCTTCCTCCCCTTCCAAAAGTTCAAACGCAAGTGCTCTCACATAGTCAGCCTGCCTGTCTGAGTGTATCTTTCCATTCTCAGTTGCAATAAAACGCCATGCCTTCTTTGCGAGCTCTGCTGTTTTACGATAATGAGCAGCATCTTCTTCATTTCCAAGAATCGCTGCTATCTCTGCCATCATCTGTCCGGAATGTGCAAAAAATGCTGTCGCAACCTTTCCCTGTGGGGTACGCATAGCGGAAGTACTTTCCACATCAGGCTCACACCACTCACCATAGTCGATTCCTGTTTCTATCGTATATCTGCGATATGGATTTCGTTTCAATCTCTTGACAGGATTCATTGGCGACTTCTTAGCACGCATCTCGAGAAATGCATACCATTTCTTCATCATCTCATAATTTTCGGATAAAATCCTTGTATCACCATACCGCTTGTACATTTCATATGGGACAATCATACATGCATCCCCCCAGCCTACCGAACCTGCAAGAATCCCCGAGAAAAAGGACGGATTGTTATTCCTTGGTGCAATATTTGCAATTCTGCCATCCTCAAACTGGGATGCTCTGCACTCTGCAAGCCATTTTCTCATTACCGGATATGCATCCATAAGATACAGTCCTGTATGGGCAAACACCCCCATATCCCCAGTCCAGGCAGCACGCTCTCTTGTCGGACAGTCGGTAGGGACATCACAGAAATTCGATTTCTGGCTCCAGATACTGTTTTGTACAAGCCTGTTTACATCAGCATTTCCACATTCAAAAGTTGTCAGCTGTTCCATCCTTGAATACACTGCTATTGCTGTAAATACTGCATTTGAAATGTCAATCGTAGTCTCAACCTTTGCATACCGGAATCCCCATATCGAAAACTTCGTCTTATAATGATTTTCTCCCTCTGCACATGTATACACAACCTGCTGCTTTGTGCCACCTTCTTTATGACGTTTTCTGTCCTGAAAGTTTTCCTGCGTAAAATTGCCATGTTCGTCTAACGTTTCCCCATGTGTCAGGACAATGATATCTCCCTCATGAGCTTTCAGCGTAAACTCTACATATCCCGCGAAATTCTGTCCAAAATCTATTATGGTCTCCCCATTTGGTGTCATTATCAGTTTTCCCTTAAAATGCTCCATCTCACATACAGGGACACAATCAGAGCATATCAGATTATCAAGAGAAAATTTCTCTGTCTTCACCTGATGGTACTCTGACACCTCAGATAATCTTGCGTCAACAATCTCACCCTGCTGCATATCGTTTTCACGTATTGCACCATTTTGTGAAGCCTCCCAGCTTTCATCCGAAACACAGACTGCTCTGCCATCTATCTCAAGCTGAAACAGCAGTGCGATATCCTCTCCGTAGAGATTCCTGTCTCCGTCTACTCCGGAGACACTTCGATACCAGCCATCACCGAGGATTACCTCTGCTTCATTTTTGCCCTCGCATAAAAGTCCTGACACATCATAAGTCTGATACGCAAGCCTCTTATCATAATTGTAACTGCCTGGTGCAAGCACAAAATCACCAGCTCTTTTTCCATTTATCCAGACTTCATATAAACCATGAGCCGTTACATATAATCTTGCCTTTTGATTCCGGCTTTTTGCATCACATTGGAAGGTTGTTCTCAGATAACTGGCTGGTTTGTGTGCTCCCGGGTCACATTGAAGCTCCGGATTTATCCATTTTGCCTTCCAGTCAGTCTTATCTAACAGCCCCATCTCAAAAAAAGCGTTTTCGCTCCACGCACCTGCCTCATCATTTTCGTCCCACAGACGTATTTTCCATGAAATCCGCTGTCTGCTCTTTCCCTCAAAAGGACAGCTTGCATGCATACTGTCAGACTCTACCCGGCTGCTGTCCCAAATCACACCATTTTCATCCATGGCTACAATTTCATACGCAGTCTGCTTCCTGCCATTTGCGCAGTTCCACGACAGATAGGGATTCTTTCTATCAATTCCGATTGGATTTATCATATGTTCTGTTTTTAAATTAATTGCCTGCATAGTTTTTCTCCGGTATCTTTAAACTGTTCCAACGTGTTCATTCATAAATTTTGCAGATGCCTCAAACGATTTTATCGGCGAATTATCAATCCAGTTTTTGTGACTTTCCAGCACAATCGCTTCCACGCCAACCGACAACGCCTGTCGGCATAAGGCTTCCAGATTCATATTGCCATACCCAAGCTCACAGCTGTCAGACTTAAGAATCGGTGTCATCATGGGCCTCGTAAGTTTTGTGCCTCTGTCATTGATGTGATACAGCTTCAGTCTGTCACCCAGCATCTTCATGACATCCAGTGCGCATACCCCCGCCTCTGTCGGCCAGTAGGAGTCAAACTCAAACCCTACATACTCCGGATCTGTATTTGAAATAATATATTCATACGCATTCTGTCTGCCATCCACCTTCTGAAATTCATAATTATGATTGTGGTATAAGAGCTGGATGCCCTCTGCCTTTAATTTTTTTCCGGCTTCATTAAGTCTGTTACACAAATCTGTAACCTGTGTTTTGTCACGATAATCAAAGCGGTACATTCCTGTAACAGCAATATTTGTAGTATTATATTTTTCTGCTTCTCTCACAGTTTCCGTAAGTTCTCTCTCAATACCACCTAAATCCTTATGCAGGCTGACAACCGAAAGCCCTGCTTCCTTCACCAGCTTTGCCCAGTCAAGCTTTCCACCATTGCCCGTCGGCATACCCGCAGCCTTTGTGAGCATCCGTACCATAAACGGGGTTGGATGAACCATAAAGCTGTTTAGTTCTATTCCGTTATATCCGGCATTTACCATTGCCTGTAATGTCTCTCTTGCCTTTGCTTCACTGCCTGTCACTGTTCCAAGCATAATCTGTTGTACTGCTTTGATTGCCATGAATTCTTCCTTGCCTTTCTTATCTTACAAACTTTCTACAAACTGAAGTCTTCCTTCCGTAATTCCATTTTCGTTAAATACATCCACTCTCACATAGTAGGATTCTCCGTCAACAAGAGCTCCTATTCTTTTTTTCGAGTCGTATGTGAGATAGCTGTGATACAGCTTATCCGGTTTCAGTCCCCAGAGAATGTTGTATCCTGTCGTCCCATCTGCAGCGTCTTTCTCCTGTGATTTCATCACAACCTCCATATCTATTCCAGAAATTCTTTCCACTACATATGAGACCTGCTCTGGCAAGTCACCACTGCCTTTCCCAAACACTCTGAGTCCACTGATACATGGTTTTTGACCATAAGGCACTTTCATATCAGACAGTCTTATGTAACGAACCTCTATGCCATTCTCATATACGAAAAAGTCATGGCTTAAATCCGTATCTGCTTTTGTCTTATCTTCTAATGCAAAGAAATGTTCTCCATCCACAGAGCCCTCTAAAAGATACCGGGTTACCATCTCTGCTTCCTCGATATATCTCGCCTGTGTTGTTCCCCTGATCTGGCCTGGAACAGGGATATGGATTTCATCATCCGCAAAATTAATCTGGACAGCCCGCACATCCATAGTTTTTCCCAAATCCATCATCAGCCATTCTTTTCTGTCGGATGATGCTGCCTGCCACCAGTTTTGCACATTTTCATTCGCTGCAAGCTGTGGTGCATGCCCCTCCGTACATGACGATGCCGTCATTTTCTTCTTATATGATAACAGCATCCAGTCTGGATTTGCCCATATATCCCGTTCTTTCCTGTCAGGCACACCAGTCGGCCAGTCTCCATACCTCTGGTTACAGCACAGTTCCCCTTCCTCATCATATGCAGCCTTCCAGATACCGACTCTTCTCTCAAAATCATGATTTACGCTGATTCGCATCGATGCAGTGTGCCACAGATTTCCATGATAATCCTCCATTGTAGAGCCATGCCCTGCCCCTGGCATAAATCCGCCCGGGTGATAGGAATACGGATTATTTTTTGCAGGCGTAAATGGTCCTAATGGCTTGTCTGAAACATATACCCCATCACCATAGGTATTGTACTGTGTACCCGCAAAAGCATACTGTAAATAATATCTGCCCTCATGTTTATCCATCCAGGCACCCTCAACATAAGGCTTATCTGTAAACATCCCCCGAATCATAGGGATATACATGGCTGGAATCTGCTCTACGGGCATTCCCTGCGACTTCATGAAGTTGTCAAAGCAGGCGTCCACCTCTTCCTTTGAGCGCGGCAGCTTGCTGTTATCATCACCGATTCGCTCATATCCATATTTGTAGGGGTTGGCGTATATCAGTTCTTTTCTCTCTCCCTTTGGATTCATGGTCTGTGGGTCAAGCTCCACTCCCCAGACAGGAGTCTCATTGGAACACCCCCAGTAAAAATAAACTTTTCCATCATCATCCACAAACAGATTCGGATCCCAGAAATCAAAGGTTCCCTCTATCTTCTCATAGGGGCCGTTTAAGACATCCTTTGTGCGGTATCTGTCGCATTTTTCTCCTTTTTTGGAAGCACAGTAGTAAACATATTCTCCCATCACACGCACATCCGGCGCATAATCATACAATGGAAGCTCTGATGGGAGTTTATGGTTTTCCCATTTTACCAAATCATCTGAAACCCACACGCCAAGCGTCATGGATGCAAATATATAATATCTGCCCTTAAAGGTTATCATTGAGGGGTCAGCTGCTTCACGGCAGATAGCGATTCTGTTTTTTCTCTGATCCGCATTAAACTGATATCTGTAATTTATATTGACCGGATTACAATAATACCTCATATACTTCCTCCCAGGTTACACTTGTCCCAGAAAATAAAGGCTTTTTTTGGGCATACGCTTCATGGTAGCTCTGTCTACTGCTATCAGTCCAAACTTCATTGAAAAGCCCTTCTGCCATTCAAAATTGTCCATTAACGACCAGTGGCAGTATCCTATCACCGGTATCTTATCTGCAATACATGCTGCCACACCCTTTGCTGCCTCATCAATAAACGCAACCCTTCTGGTATCATCCTCTGTTGCGATGCCATTTTCTGTAACCATAATTGGTATCTCCTTTTTGCCGGCTTTCGCAAATTCGTCATGCACTCTTCTAATGACGTGCTCTAATGCCTGTGGGTAAAATTCATAGTCCATCTGGGTCGTCTCAGCTCCTTTGGGCACAGGACATATTCCGTCCGGTCCGATAAGGCTTCTGGTATAATTTTGCAGTCCGAAAAAATCATCCTCCTTTATATATGGAAGATAATGTGTAAATTCCTCCTCCCACTCATGCCTTGCCACTTCATCCCCGCCATTCACAGCCTGGATATCATGAAGTGACAATGACAGTCCTATCAGAAGTTCCGGATGAACCTTTTTCATTGCCGCTTTTGCCGCCTGATGTGCACACATCACAAGGATATCTCCCTCTGGAGTTCTTGCACTCACAAAATTTTGTGGTTTACTTGTCCCGAATACTTTTTTATTCTCAAATCTCTGCCAGAACATGTTTTTCAACATTTTATTAAAATTCATGCCAACCTGAGCGGTGCCTTCCATGTCCTTATCTTTTTTACTCTTTTTTCCTTCCTTGCGCTTCGCAATCATCTGACGTTTGTAGCGTTCTGCAATTGCAGCTACCTGAAGTCCCATATTGGCTTCATTGATTGTGATGACATAATGCATGAGGTCTCCAAGCTTTTCTGCCACATATGCGCAGTATCTTGCAAAATACTTTACGGTTGTCTCACTTTCCCATCCACCTTTTTGTATCAGCCATACCGGAGATGTAAAATGCATCATGGTGACAACCGGCTCTATTCCATTGTCTCTGCAGCATTTGAGCACCTTTCTGTAATGCTCTGTTTGTGTCTCGTCAAATTTTCCTTCTTCCGGCTCTATACGCGCCCACTCTATGGAAAAACGATACGTGTTAAGACCTGCCTCCGCCATCAGGCGGATATCCTCCTCATAGCGGTTATAGTGGTCAACTGCATTCAGTGATGGTTCATTAAAGTTTGTATGCTTCAAATGCTCCATTGCCCAATAATCGCTGTGTATATTGTTGCCTTCTACCTGGTGCGCCGCCGTTGACGCACCAATCATAAATTTATCTGGAAATCTGCTCATTTTATCTGACCTCATTTCACTTGCTTCTTCCGGATTCTTCCAAGTGCTGCTGCAAGCATTTTCGCCTGCTCTCCCTCAGCATCGATTCCACCCTGTGCCAAAAGCTTCTTAAGCGGCTGTCTGGCAATCATAGCCATCATTGCTTTTGGTATTTTTACATTCTTACCCATACCACCGGCCACTGAGCCCTGCATCTGTTTCATCATCTGCGCAAGAAGTGCCGCCCCCTCTTCTGTTGCCTGAATTTCTGCCATTGTGCTGTTTAATGAGAGATACTCTCCCTCTTCGCTTACCGGTTCTTCCTTCGGCTCTTCAAACCAGTTGTGAACCTTTGTGGCATCCATAAAATAGGCAGGATTTGGTTCGCTGACCTTTTTGATTGTCATTTCGTCACTTAATGCTTCATTATCTGCGCAAACGGCTTTTATAACGTGCTCTCCTCGAATCGGAACCTCAAATTTGAAGATATGCTCACCTTCCTGTTCTCCAAAAAGTTTTCCATCTACATAAAGAGCAATTTTTCTCTGGTTCGAGTACACTTTCACCTCGGTGACCGGCTCTATGCGGTCTGCGTACCTTCTTCCACAGAGATGTACAAAGGCTTCGTCGCTCCACCATGCCTTGTAGATATAAAAGGCATCCTTTTTTTCTTTCCTGTCAAAGGTAACAAGCCCCTTGTGATTTTTACCAGGGTCGCCTGCCTCATCCCGTCCGGCTGCCGCAAACTCAAACATATTCCATACATACGTGCCCCACAGATATGGTCTTTTGGAAATCATCTCAAGCATATGTTCGTGATATACTGCCATATAGCTTTCTGTATAATCACCTTTCTGTGGCTTTGGTGACTGCAATGTAATGACGGAATCAGCTCCATACTCTGTCAGTCCGATAACGGTGTCGGGATGCTCCTTGTGGAACTGGTCAAAAAATGTATCATTGTCCTCCATCTCCCCCACATACCATCCATAGTAGAGATTGTAGCCTCTGATGTCAGGAATGCTTACAAGCGGGCTGTCTGTCTCAAGCATGAACAGATTTGCCATTGCAGATACCCGGCTCTTATCCATTCTGTGAATTAAATCGTTTAAGATTCTGTGATTTTCTAATAAATCCTCTGTCACACCCTGCAGCGATATCTCATTCGAGATTGCCCAGCAAATAATGGAAGCATGATTATAGTTCTGGACAATCAGCTCCTTCATCTGGGAAATTGTATTCTCTCTTCCTCCGTCCATATGTACTGTGATATATGGTATCTCAGCCCATGCTACGATTCCTTTTTCATCACACAAATCGTAGAAGTACTGGTCATGCTGATAATGTGCAAGCCTGATGGAGTTCGCTCCCAATGATAATATCAGTTCCATGTCTTCCTCATGCATCTCTTTTGTGAGGGCATTTCCAACACCAAGCCTGTCCTGATGACGGGAGACCCCTCTGAGCGGGTAACTTTCTCCATTCAGGAAAAATCCCCTTTCCGGATCAAAGGAATAACTTCGGCATCCAAATTTTGTTGTCACTTCATCTATTACTTCGCCGTTTTTCTTAAGGTCTGCCGTCGCTTTGTATAAAAATGGATCTTTTAATCCATTCCACAGATGCGGATGATCAATGATAAGCTTTCCTGTAAAATGTCTGACTCCATAAAGTGCGCTCTCCTCATACAGTGTCTGGGTATCATCTTCCGGAATATCAAGTGTTACACTCTGCGAACCCAAATCCCCATCCACTACGACACGAACCTCATCTGCGTCACCACGTACATATGCGTCAAACTGAACTTCCGCGCTGCCATCCTCCTTTATCTCCGGTGTCACATAAAAACCTTTTCCACCATAATAATCAAGGTCAAAATGGCTTTCCGGCACCGTGATAAGCTTCACATCCCTGTATAAGCCGCCATAAAATGTAAAGTCCGCTTTCTGTGGATATACATGGTCATTTGGTGAATTGTCCACCTTAATTTGAAGTTCATTTTCATCCAAAAGCTCCCCTGTCAGGTTCACGCGATAGGTAGAATAGCCCCCATCATGTGATGCAAGTAATTTTCCATTCAGACTTACCTTTGATGATGAATTTGCCCCGTTGATTTCAAGATATAGCTGTTCTCCACTTTTAAGTTCCGGTTTTGCAAATTTCTTTGTGTAAGTACATTCACCTCTGTAATAATCGGATGCGCTCTGTCCATCCACTGCATTCCAGGTATGCGGAAGAGTCACTTTTTCAGTGACTCCTTCCTTTTCAAACACATAATTATCATGAAACAAGATTGTTTTTCTCATATTTTACACGTACTCCTTTATTGTTTCTTCTTTCATCTCTTTCTTCTTTATCTCAATTCTCTTCTGTACTTCAACCATTTCTTCCTTTGTAAGCTTGCAATTCCTCATCGCAATAAGGGTCACAACCCATCCAATTAATGGCAATCCAAAATATACTATCATTGTCACTGCAAAAATAGGCGTTGTGAGTGATTCATTTGGCTGAGGCATGCTGTTTGTATATCCAATAATTGCAACCGCACCTGTCGCGATTAATGCCGACAAGGAAGAAATCAGCTTGTCTATTAAGCTGTAAGTTCCTGTGATAACAGCAGGTACATATCGCCCGCTTCTGTCAAGCTCATAGTCTACGATATCTGCCATAAATGACACATCCGCTGTGGTAACACACATTTTTGCTCCATTTAATACAAGCGTGAGCACCACATATGCTATCATTGTAAATCCAAATGTGGAAATTGTATTTGGGTCGATTACAATGAAGAAAACAAGTGTTATCGTTGCAACCACCATACAGATTTTTGTCCATGTCACAATTGCATTTTTGCTGCCATATTTTCCGGCATATCTGGCTCCAAATCCTGCAAATACAATCGATGGAAGCATACTTATTACAGAGAGCATCGTTGCAAGGCTCATATCACCAATAATGATACCAAAGAGCATCGTTGTGATGACTGCCTGTGATGCTGTCTGCTGGGCAATTTTGTCAGATGCCTGCGCTGCGATGTATGCCTGTAATGGTTTATTTCCCTTTAATACCTCAAGCATATCCTTCACCTTAAGCGGCTCCTGTTTCTTGATTCCAAGGTAGTACTCCGGTTTGTCATATTCTGAGATACCAATGCAGACAAGTACGATACCAACTGCTGCTACAAACATACAGATGCGAACTGCTGCTGATAAGAAATCCTGATTGTAGGTACCACCATATTTTTTAAGCAGCCACATATTAAGCACAACTGTCATAACCATCGGCACCAGATAGTTAAATGCTGTCTGCCATACTCCAATCGTAGGGCGCTGTTTCGGGTCATTTGTCATGATTGCCGGTAATGTCTGTGCTGTTATGTTTGTAATTGTGTATCCAATTACGTAAATGACATAAAGCAATGTAAATACAATAATTCCATGTCCCTTTGATGAAAATGCATCAAACATTGCAAGGAGTGCAATTGCTTCAATAATAAATCCTCCAATGAGAAGTACCCTGAGTCTTCCGAATTTTGTGTTTACCTTATCATAGATAAGTGCTAATACCGGATCTGTTACTCCATCAAAAATACGTGTGCATGTCAGAATGATTCCAATAATTGCTGTTGAAATACCATATCCCACACTGGCACTGTAGCTTGCCATGCCAATTAATGAATATACTGACATTCCCACCATTGCATTACATGAAAACAGAATAATCTGCCATAGTTTTGCATGACGATACTGTACACCGTCAATTTCACTTTGTGTTAATTTCTTTTCTTTCCCCATAAAATCCTCCATCTATCTTTTGCGTTAAAGATGTTTTTTTATCTGTATTTACAATAACATATGGCTTATGATATAGTTAGAATGTATTTGATTTAAGTAGTATTATTTTGATATATTTATAAAATTGCAGCACACTTCCTGCACCAATATCAGATAGGGGATATCAAATGAACGAGAAAATTTTCATGGGATTTGTCACAAACATCCTAAGCATCCAGATTTGCAGTATCTCAGGAGATAATACCTCTCTTACTTCCTTTGAGCAGCAAAATTGTTTTGATAAAACACTTCAGCCGATGTACACAGCAGAATATCTGCGTTATCTGCTGGAGAATGTCAAAAAAGAAGTTTTCTATGAGATTACAGATTATCTGGATACAAATCTGCTTCTGTTTTGCTTTGACAATCACTATTACCTGTTAGGACCCTATGTAAAAAATGCTTTTTCCTCACAGGAAATGCAGGAATTATTAGCATCCCACAAGCTCCCTGCAAGCATTTTACTATCACTAAAGCTATACTACAATCAGTTTCCCCAGCTTAGTTATTCCATGATTCACGGTACGTTACTTGCCGCTATGCGTACATTTCTCCCAAATACTCCTGAATATTCTTACCGAAAACTGACAGGATTCCATGAGGAAATCAAGACCGATAAGCTGGTTTTGGAATCAAATAATACCTATTATCAGATAATGGACAGATATGAAACGGAAAATTATTTTCTCAGAAAAATATCCGATGGGAATGTCGCCGGAGTCCGTATGGCCTTTGAGAGTATTGCAAGCAGCTATTATGCCAACACTTCCCAGTCACAGCGTTCCCTGTATTCTACTGACTGGAATGGTTTTGCCATACTGAGAACCCTTGCCAGAAAGGCGGCTGAGTATGGCGGCTGCCCTGTAGTAAAAATAGATGAAATCACACGGGAGAGTATCCAGCAATTTGCTTCTGCAAGAACCGGTTCTGAATTGGATAAGATTCAAAAAGAGATGCTGATACGATTGACCCAGGCTGTCCAGGATACAAAGCATATGGCACAATACTCTCCTGTTATCCGGGATGTCTTAGACTATATCTCGATTAACTATACACAGGACATTTCCCTGCATGAATTATCAGGCAGGAACCACGTAAGTGAAGAGCACCTGTCCCGTCTGTTTAAAAAAGAACTGAGTGTTACACTGACTACATATATAAGAGATTTGCGCACTAAAAAAGCCGCCGAGCTCTTAAAAACTTCTAAGCTTTCGATTGCGGAAATTGCAATGTACGTGGGATATCCTGACAGTAATTACTTTGTGAAAGTATTTAAAAAGCGATATGGGATGACACCATCCACATATCGCTCATACTAGCTGTTATTTTTCCATCCTCTAAGTATATCCTGATTCCACCAGGTCAGCCATGTTTTTTGTACCATCATCATCATTATGCTTTCATATATCAGACTTCTTTGCAATACGATGTTCCAAAACAGTCTTGACTTTTCCCATTACACATTGTATTATTCAATACAGTTCAAATAAATACTATTCAAAGAGGTGCATCTATGAGTCCATCTACATTTGTATCCTTTTTTCATGATGCTTTAAGTGCTTACAATAAAATGTGCGAACCTATTCTTCATGAGTTTGACCTTCCACAGGTATCTTTTGATATTTTAATGTTTCTGAAAAATAATCCGGAATTATGCACTGCCCAGCAAATAAGCGAATTCCGGAATATAAAAAAGAATCTGGTTTCTGTTCATGTTGATAAATTGGTGACTGCCGGTTATCTGCAAAGAGGAATGGTTGCCGGAGACAGACGAAAAGTTTTACTCTCCTGTACCCCAAAAGCCCAGCCAATTCTTGAAGCCGGGCTTAAAATGCAGCAGAATTTCAATCAGAAACTCACACAGAATATTCCGGAAGATTACATGAACATCTACAGGGAAATCACCGAATCTATGGCAGTGAATGCACGCCAGATGCGAAATGAATAACACAAAACACCCAAAGGAGGTTATCATCCATGCAGGATAACAAAAATTTCTTAGGTACAGAACCTATTGGAAAACTTCTTCTCAAGCTGTCTATCCCGACCGTAATCGCCCAGCTTATCAATATGCTTTATAATATTGTAGATAGAATCTATATCGGACATATCCCCGGTGACGGCAGTCTGGCTCTTACCGGGGTCGGCGTCTGTATGCCAGTCATCATGATTGTCTCTGCCTTTGCGGCACTCATCAGCTCCGGCGGTGCGCCAAGAGCATCTATCTGCATGGGAAAACAGGACAATGAGTCTGCAGAAAAAATACTTGGCAACTGTTTTCTTCTCCAGGTGATTATTTCTTTTCTTCTGACTGCTGTTTTGCTGATCTGGAGCGAGGATTTGTTACTGGCATTTGGCGCCAGTGAAAATACCATCCGTTATGCAACCGATTACATGCGTATCTATGCTTTTGGGACACTGTTTGTACAGTTGACCCTAGGTATGAACGCTTTTATTACTGCACAGGGATTCACAACCATTTCCATGGTTTCCGTTCTTATCGGTGCTATTTGCAATATTACTTTAGATCCCATATTCATCTTTGCTTTTCATATGGGTGTCAAAGGTGCAGCTCTGGCAACCGTTATCTCACAGGCAGTTTCTACCGTCTGGGTAGTTCTTTTCCTTTGCGGGAAAAAAACACTGCTTCATCTTCGGAAAAAATATATGCGTCTGGAATCTAAGGTTATTATTCCCTGCGTTACACTTGGACTTGCTACTTTCATTATGCAGGCAAGTGAAAGTGTTATAACCGTCTGCTTTAATTCCTCCCTGCTTCGTTACGGTGGCGATATCGCAGTCGGAGCCATGACTATTTTAACCAGTGTCATGCAGTTTGCCATGCTGCCCCTCCAGGGAATCGGTCAGGGAGCACAGCCTATTTCCAGCTATAATTATGGCGCTAAAAATGCAGACCGGGTAAAGAAAACCTTCCGGTTACTTCTGATTACCTGTCTCGCATATTCCGTATCACTCTGGGCTGCTGTACAGCTTGTTCCACGCGTATTCGTAAGCATTTTTACTTCTGATGCGAGTCTTGTTACATTTACTGCACCGATGTTAAAAATCTATCTGGGCGGTCTGTTCCTGTTCGGCATCCAGATTGCCTGCCAGATGACTTTTACTTCTCTTGGCAAAGCAGTAAACTCCATTGTTGTTGCAGTTGTCCGTAAATTTGTATTACTGCTTCCGCTTATCTATATTATGCCTCATGTTGTATCCAATACAACCGCAGGCGTATATATGGCAGAGCCAATCGCAGATGTTATTGCGGTAACCTTTACCTCTGTTTTATTTGCAGTTCAGTTTAAAAAAGCACTTGCAGAAATCAGGAATTAAATGTTTTACAGTAAAAATCAATCGTATTTTTTACGATTGATTTTTTGACTGCTTTTAATTATATTTCTCAGTGAATTTCTCCTTTACAAAATCCTCCCCGTATTCATTATCCGGACTGCTGTCTACGCTTTGCCTTGCAATTTCAAGAATACCGCTAATCAGCTCATCCTCTTATGGATGTCACCGCTGCTTCCCTATCGTTTTCCAGATAATACATCCTGCTAAAACTGCTGTTACCACATCCGCACATGCCTGTGAGACAAGCACACCGGTATATCCAAATATTTTGGAAAGGACAAGCAATGCCGCCAAATACAGTACTCCCTGTCTGCTGATTGATAATGCAAATGCCCCGGCTGCATTTCCCACCGACTGGCAGACGCATGTCGATACCAGAGTGACTGCCATAAACATCATTCCTGCCTGTTGACATCGAAGCATCATGGCACCATTTGCGATAATATCTGAATCCTTCATAAACACAGCTATGATTACAGGCGCAAATATGTTCATGATTACTGCAAATCCAAGTCCTAATCCCATCTCAAGAAGGTATGCAAATTTTAGAACTTCTTTTAATTTTTCCCTGTTCCTTGCACCAAAATTATAGCCAATTAATGGCTGCCCACCAAATGCAAATCCAACCAGAATCAGTGCAGTAATCATATTTGCCTTTAATGCGATTCCCATTGCCGCAATCTTATCAGTTCCATAACCAATCAGGAAATGATTTGTCATCATGACCATGAAACTCTGCATCAGATTTGTAATAGAAGCGGGAATTCCAATCACAAAAATATCCCGTACCATCGTCCCCGGAATTTTTGCATCCGCAAAAGAAACCGAAAGTCTTTTTGCTTTTTTCACAATGGCATAGATGTAATAAATATCCGCAACAACATTTCCCAATACCGTCGCGATTGCCGCTCCTGCTGCTCCTTGTTTCAGTCCAAAAATAAATACCGGGTCAAAAATGATATTTACAACGGAGCCCAGTATGGAACCAAACATTACCTGCGCAGCAAGCCCTTCCGTTCTCAAAATATTGCTCGGCACAAGACCGAAAATGATAAATACAGAGCCTGCCACAATCCAGGTATAATAATCAGACGCATATTGCCATGTCGTTTCATCTGCCCCCAGAATCCCAAGCACCTGTTTTTGAAATAGAAAAAGAATCACCGTCACACAGAGACCAAATGCTACTGCACCCCAGACACAAAATGCACTGGCACGTTTCGCATCTTCATCTCGTTTTTCTCCAAATAAACGTGAAATAATGGAACTTCCTCCAAGTCCAAAAATATCCCCTAAGGCAATCATCATCGTAAATACCGGAACCACAAGTGACACTCCGGCAACCAGCTCCTGCATGCCTGTCAATGCAATAAAATAGGTATCCACCATGTTATAGACCAGCGAAACCATCATGCTGATCACAACGGGGAGTGCCAGTTTCATATACGCTTTCGGCACCGATGTTTTTTCAAATAATATGTTTTCCATAGTTTTCCTTTCTGACTGGTCACATAACAAAAACATCCATATTCCGAAAATAATGGATTATGGATGTCCGACCGTAGCACTGAAACATCAGCGCCCTATCATATTCAATTAATTTTTCTTCCGAAGTCGTATTTTAGCAAAGCCATCTGGTCTTGTCAATCCTCATTTTCTTTCCACTCCATTTGCAGCATAAAATATATGTATATGATATCAACGATAAAGCATAACATTCCGGTGATAAAAATGTAAATCTGGATTCCGCCAGCTTCTACACACCCCCAGATTGTTGGTGTCAGTGTTCCGATACATTTACACACTGCTCCTAACAACGAAAACCCTTTTGCATTTCCACACTGAAATAACGCGGTTAAAAACATTACCGACATTGCCACATTTTGTGCGAATGCCGAATATATGGAAGCCTCCGTTGCAGTATCACAGTACAGATAAAACGCAAGCTGCATTCCCACGCATACAATCAATGCCAGTACTGTAAACTGCACAAAATACTTTCTTGCCCGCTCCGGCAAATATTGCTTCCCATACCGGAACCAGCAAGCCAATATAAATACATCGCACAATGCCCACGCCAGGTCCGCAATGTTTTGTACCATCATAAATTCTTTAGAAATAAAGAATCCGTCAATAGAATACAAAAATTCCCACACAATATTTAAGCCCAATGCAAACAATGGCATTCCACATGCTTTATCTTTTATTCCATTTCTTATCAGTTCGATATAGACAATCGTCCAGCAAATTCCACTGATTCCTACTAATAGTAAACCTGTTGTATTCATAGTCCTGTTTTTTCTCCATCCCTTTATTTATTAAAATGATTTTCTTCCCCTGCCCTCAACTACTATCATACCCTTTTGACTCATCTCTTTCAATAACTGTGTTGTCTTTAACTTTCTCATAGTTATTGAAAAAGGACAGATTGCCCTGGAAGTTTGGATATGTTATCATTGCGTAAAGTAATAACTTCAAGCAAAATAAAAAGGAGACGCTATCTCATGAAATGTAAACTTACCCCCAGATTATCTTCCGGTGACTGGAACGACTTTTGCAGCCGTTTTCATTTTCCTCCGTCTGATTTGCCAGGCATCCAGGCGATTTATACTGCACTTCTCCCACTGGTGGAATCTTATGCGTATTACTCCTTGGAACAGGATTTGGATGCGGTTTCTCTCTCCCACTATGCCTATGGATTTGTGACGCTTGGAAATGGGATTGATGAACTGTCAGAATTATATCTGAATCATGAGCAGATTGGGGAAGCTTACATTGTAGATTGCATCAGCCTTGTGCTTTTATCAAAAGCCTATGAAGAATTTGCACAGGTGATTGAAAATCAAAGTAATCTGTATCCTGTAGAATTATCTTTTCTGGGAGATACCTATTCCCTTGAACTTCTTCCACAAATCTATGCGTGCCTCACACCAGATGCCATCCATCTTACCGATGGTCAAATGCTAACGCCCCTTAAAACAGCAGCACTTATCCTGCATCTGGATACAAAACCACACGCAAATCCCAGACAATTATGTGATACCTGCGCAGCCTGCAAGAATTTTTCCTGCCCTTCCAGAAAATCTCCGTTCCAGAACCTGCCGCGCACCTATGGTGCTATGCAGATATTCCATATAAAATAAATGCACTCATCTAATGGACTGAAATTCCCGTAAAATGGGATGCAAAGCAGGAATCCACCTGCCTGACAATCTCGCCATCAATCCAGCCTTTCCCTGCCATATCACACAGAATACCACACGCTTTTTCATGTGACATTCCCAGTTTGTAGGGGCGGCTTTCCGTTAATGCCTGATAGATATCCACACATGCCATCATACGCTCCTGCGTGTTTAATTCAGCAGCCGCTTTGCCAAATGGATATCCGGTACCGTCAAGACGTTCATGGTGAAACGCTGCCCAGTCACGAATCTCTTCAAAATCATCAATCTCTGACAAAATATAATAGGTATACGCCGCATGATGCTTCATCGTCCCAAATTCTTCCTCTGTCAGTCTTCCCGGCTTTTCTAAAATTTCATTTTCAATCGCTACTTTTCCAATGTCGTGTAACGCCCCGGCAAGATACATTTTTTGAACCGTCTCTTCCTCAAATCCCATATAACGTGCTAATTTTTCCGCATCTTTTGCCACGCCCATGGAGTGCGTACTGGTAAACGGCGATTTGTAGTCTACAATATGGGCAAAGAAATTTGCCAGTTCCTTAATTTGTGAAAAATCAAGTTCCTGCTTTATCCGTGGAATTTTATCCCACAGCCTGGACTCAAGAGTTTCATTTTCAAGCGATAAAAACGAAGTTTCCGAAAAAACATCAAAAAATGCTTCCACACACTCTTTGTCAAACAGCGTTCCATTTGATTTTTGGATAAACTGCCTTGCCGTATTCCATGGATCTGCCACAAACTTCTTATTTCGGCAGGCTACATCTACGATATCACACAGATGGATGATTCGTGAAAAAAGAGAAATCTCTTGCCACGTTTTTCCATAAGGGCCACTGCCATTGGCATTTTCGTGATGATACAAAATCACATGGGAAACATCCGTATGGAAGGGAAGTTTCCGAATATTTTTTTCACCCAAAGAACAATGCGTTTCCAATCTGGGCGCTTCCTGTGTGGCAGCAAAATGTGAAATATCATTCTGAAGCTCTTCCTGTATATATTGCGTTAATGCATTATCGTGCAACAATGAACATACCGCTAAATCCTGTAGCCCTTCGCCCTGTATGCCCATCTGCTCTGCAATACAGACACCCATATAGGCAACACGTTTTGAATGATTATTTGTCACATGAACCAGTTCACTTTCCACACAGTCCAACGCATAGGAACATGCTGCAAACAGTCCTAAAACATCCAGATTCATAAATTTTTCTCCTTCCAATCATGGCAACCTATGGTCAGTGTTTCGGCCGATTTTCCGCTGTCCAGTTTTTCGGATTGGTGTCATCCGGTGCCAGTCCGGCAAGAATAGCTTCATAGTGTGCCACCTTCTCATCCATATATTTCGCAGTGGCTTTGGCTTCCTCCACCCGCTTATAAGCTTCCGTCCGCTGTTTTAAAATGATTGCATACCGTGCCCGCAGGTTTTCCTCTGATTCCTCCAACAAACACAGACGGCAATATTCCTGAATATCCTCAATGGACGCACCACAGCCTTTCAGACATTTGATGCCCTGCATCCAGTTGACAGATTATAAAAACGCAGTGTATACTCTGTGACATCGAACATTTCTGACATCTGTTTGATTGTGTAGTACATGGCTGTCCTCCAATCTCCCTTAAACTCTCATTGAAAATCGTCAAACACGAATTTAGTCGGTGAATCAAGAATTTAGTATTACATTTTACCCCATCCCCCTAAAATTTTTCTTGACTTCGTGTAACTCGAACTTGTTAGAATCATATTAACACGAATCATCGGATGATTCAATTTATGATTTTACGGAGGACTCATTATGGAATATCTGACATTAAATAACGGCATCCAAATACCACTTGCTGGCTTTGGTACGTTTCTGCTTGGCGGAGAAACCTGTACTAACGCAGTTGTTTCTGCAATCAAAAATGGCTACCGCATGATTGATACCGCAGAAGCCTATGGAAATGAAAAAGAAGTGGGCGAAGGCATCAAACTATCCGGTATTGACAGAAAAGAGTTATTTCTCATCACAAAAGTAAATTTTAAATCCTATGAGCAGACCGAACAGACCGTCTTGCAGTCGTTAGAAAATCTGCAAACCGACTACATTGATTTATTGCTTTTGCACTGGCCATTTGCAAATTATTATGCGGCATGGCGCAGTCTGGAAAAGCTGTATGCGGATGGTAAAATCCGGGCTATCGGTGTTTCCAACTTTGAGCCGGACCAACTGCTTGACCTGATTGCCTACAACAAAATCATTCCGGCAGTCAATCAGATTGAAACCAATCTCTACTGCCAGCGCAGCACCGAGCGCAGCTGGATGGACAAAAAGGGATTGCCGTCATTCCACGAAGCATGCAGCCGGAACATATCCGCGAAAATTTTGCCCTATTTGATTTTGTGCTGACCACTGACGAAATGGCAGCACTTTCTGTGTTAGATAAAAAAGAGCCGCTCATCGGCAATCCGGAAACGCCGGAACTGGTTGAATTTTTGCTGACATGGTAGTTTACAAAAAAGATTTCTGAAATACTTTGGCAGCATTGCTGCCGGGGCAGACAATTTATTCTGTAATGACATTCTTGGACAAATTGCCAAACAACACCATAAGTCTGTTGCTTAGATTGTAAAAGACGGGAGTTCAAATCTCCCATCTTTCCTGTTAATTCTTATCTATTTTACACACTCCATTACCATCTGTTCACACCTGTCATACCCCAACTGTGAACTGTTCAAAGACAACGTATAATTGCCTGCCATCCCCCACTTCTGCTCCGTATAAAAATTGTAATTGGTTCTGCGCCTTTTATCTGTATCATTTATCATTTTCACAGCGTCAGCTTCCGTAACATTGTATAATTTGCAGATACGTTTCACTTTTTCCGGCATATCTCCATGGATAAAAACATTCAGCACATCGTCCCTGTCTTTTAAGATAAAATCTGCATTTCTTCCGATAATCACACAGCTTTCTTTTTCTGCAATATCCAGAATCACTTTTCTCTGCGCTTCATACACCATATCTTCCACGGATTTTCCCGTACTGTCACGACCCGAAAAAGCATATGCGAACAATCCTTTCTTTGGCGACAATTCCGCATTTTCTTTAATATATTCCGGTGAAAATCCTGACTGTTCTGCAATTTGTGCGATGATATCCCTGTCATAGTATTTCATTCCAAGTTTCTTTGCCACTTCCTCACCGATAAAACGTCCGCCGCTTCCAAACTCTCTGCTGATTGTAATGATTCTCTTTGCCATAACCGCTTCCTCCTTAACTTAAACTTTCCACCTTATTCTTTCGGATTCTCTTTAAAAATACATATCCTACCAGACATGCGATAAACTCTGTGATTGGAAATGCCCACCAGATCAGTGAAACTCCCATCTGACCATTTCTAACAAAAATGGAAAAAATTCCTGCCAGCGGTAATATGATTACAAGCTGTCTGAGCAGCGAAATTACAAGTGACTCCATACCGCCGCCTAGTGCCTGGTAAATCCCCTGATATGCTACATTGATTCCTGCAAAAAGAAAACTGATGGAGATAATTCTCATTGCTCCAATGAAATATTCTTTTGATTGTCCTGCATTAAAGAGTGTAGCAAAGGCTCCTGGAAAAATTTCAGTGATAAGAATCCCGAATATCATCAGAGCTGCGGTATATATCAGCCCGTATTTGATGCCATCCTTTATCCGCTTTTTACTGCCCATTCCATAGGAAAAGGCGATGATTGGCGTGATTGCATCTCTCAGTCCAAAGGCAAGGAATAATACAAACTGCTGCACCTTATAGAACAGTCCGTATGCAGTCTGGGCGGATGGACTGAATTTTAAAATCAGATTCATCACATAAACCATGATGGACATCAGCGCCTGCGCGATAATTGCCGGAAGTCCGATTGCATAGATTTCCTTCATAATTCCGGCATCTGGTTTCAGATATTTTACTCCGTGCTCAAACTCTTTATTTAACCTTACATGGAAAACGAATAATAATACCGCTGATGCCACCTGCCCGATTACCGTTGCATAGGCGGCACCCTCCACGCCCATTTCAGGAACCGGTCCGATACCATAAATCATAATCGGATCAAGAACAATATTTATGACTGCACCCACAACCTGACCGATGGTAGAGTAAAGGGAACGCCCAGTTGCCTGTAACAGCTTTTCAAATAGTGAAAAAAAGATAATTCCAAACGAAATCACACAGCATATTCTTAAGTAGCCTGTTCCCATCGAAATAACTTCCGGGTCAACTGTCTGCGATGAAATATAAGCTTTTACTCCAAAAATTCCAAACAGCAGACACACTACATAAATAATTACTCCGAGAAATAAACTATTTCCTGCTACCTTCGCTGCTTTTTTCGTATTTCCCTGTCCGAGTGTCCTCGCTAAAAGCGCGTTTGTTCCCACACCTGTTCCGATTCCAACTGCTACCATAAGCATCTGAACCGGAAACACCAGTGTCAGTGCATTAAGTGCCGCTTCACTTCCCACCTTCATGTTTCCAACAAAGGCACTATCCACAATATTATAGACCGCCTGCAATGCCATCGATAAAATCATCGGTATTCCCATCTGAACCATGAGCTTATTCACCGGCATTTCCCTCATCTTGTTACCTTTTTCCATAAATCCTTCTTTTTCCTCCTTTTTTCTGCACAAAAAAACGAGCAGCAAAACTGGATTTACGCTAGTTTGCTACTCGTTCAAGAATTATTATATTTTTCTTTTTGGGAAAAGTCAAATCTTTTTTCATTCCATAAAACAAGATAACTGCTCCTATCGTCAAAATTTTGACATTACAATTTCTGTATGTTAAAATAAAATTGATTAGTTTAAACTAACCTTCGCACTCATGTATTAATCACACTATTACAGGTTATAATAAGCAATATGAATTTTTATAAAACAACAAATCCGAAAGACTATGGTCTTTACTTTTATAAACAAATTGGCTTAAACTGTACTTTTGAACAAGATAACGAGCAAATCTGGACAAATTCGGATGTTGGTACAATCCACATTTATGGTTCTCTCGATGAAATCCAATGTGGAACCGGGGATTATACGATTCCGGCTGATTTGCTCGCAGAATTCGATTATGAATCCGCCTTTCTTCATTTTGGAATTATTTATGAAGGAATCACTTACTCTCTCGTGAACCAGAAATTGTCACCGTTGTCACACCCTTCTGCATTTCTAGCAGCAGAGCAATCTGCCGGTGGTATCAACTGCTGGAAGCATGGGCAACGTTTCCGGGGAGTAGAAGTCTCTATCCGAATGAACTACTTAAGGGATTATATGCTTCCATTTCTTGGATATCCCGAAAATGCACTGGATTTTATCAAGCCAAACGTCCGCTACCATAATCTGTCACAGGAATTGCGTGAGATTCTATCCAAAATAGAACTACTGCTGAATCAAAAAACGATGACCATGGCCTTGCAACGGGCACTTTGCATGGAATTTCTGGCGCATCTTTTAAACCAGAAGGAAGAAGGTCTGTCAGAAATTCCGGCAGACAGTGATACACGCTATCTTCATGTCGGTAATCGGAAAATAAAGATGACACCGACTGATTTTGAAAAAGTCAGAATGACTCATGAGCAGATTGAAAAAGATGCCGGCTCTTTTGTTACCATTTACGAGCTGAGTCAGAAATTTGAAATTAGCGAACAAAAATTAAAAGCAGGATTCTTAGAATTGTACCAACAGACTATTTGGAATTATGCAAATAATCTGCGTATGAATCAGGCTGCAAGATTGCTCTGCGATACAGGCTGCAATATTAACGAGATTGCACTTCGGGTCGGTTATCAGAGTCCCGCAGCATTTACAAATATGTTTAAAAACTGGTGCGGGCTGACACCCGGTCAGTTCCGCACTCAGGTTGCTGAGGACGCATAATGTCTTCCTTTTGGAAGAATCATTGGTGATTTGGATACCGGGTCTGTTATAACGTCACACGCTAAACCATAGACTTCCTGCATTAATTCTGGCGTAATAATCTCATCCGGTGTTCCTTCCGCTACCAGTTTTCCCTTTTTCATGGCAAACAGATAATCTGCGTACCTTGCAGATAAATTGATGTCATGCAGTACCATTGCTATTGTAGTTTTATATTTCCGATTCAAATCCGTAAGCATATCTAAAATTTCAATCTGATAAGCAATATCCAAAAAAGTTGTTGGCTCATCCAAAAGCAAAATATCTGTCTGCTGTGCTAATGCGAGGGCAATCCAGACGCGCTGGCGCTGTCCGCCGGAAAGTTCATCGACAGCCCTGTCTGCCAGTTCTGTAATTCCCATAATTTCCATTGCCTCTTCCACCGCTGCAAAGTCTTCTTTGGTCATACTTTTCAAAAACTGCCGATATGGGAAACGGCCTCTGGAAACGAGATCCATCACCCGGATTCCTTCTGGTACAACGGGGGACTGTGGTAAAAGACCAAGTGTTTTTGCCAGTTGTCTGGATGGAATTTCAGAAATCTGTTTGCCATCCAATAGTATATGTCCGCCTTGCGCAGGCAGCAATCTTGCAAATGTTTTCAGCAGTGTTGACTTTCCACAACCATTTGCACCAAGAATAACGCTGATTTTATTTTGCGGAATGGTCACGCTGACATTTGAAACAATGGTTTTGTGATTATAGCCGGCATCTATATGATCTGCCGTTAAAATCGAATCATTCATGATGTTATCACTCCTGTTTTTTCAAGTATAAAAGGTGTACGTAAAATCCGCTCTTATCCTTCCGTGCGGTTCATGCGAATCAATAAATAAATCAGATAAGGCGCACCAAGGATACCTGTAATAACTCCCACCGGATAGCGGGATGGAAATGCATACTGGCCAATCAAATCGGAAGCCATTACAAGCACACAGCCGGTAAGTGCTGAAGTCATCAGATTACTTTTTCCACCACCGGAAATTCTTGCGGCAATTGGTCCGGCAAGGAAGGCGACAGAGGCAATTGGTCCGGTTACAGATGTTGCAAACGCAATCAAAAGTAAAGCACATAAAATCAGTCCCAACCGCACGAGTGTGATTCGTACGCCAAGAACTCTGGCGTGCGCTTCTCCCAACTGCAAGATTTCCAAGTGTCTGTTTAGGAAAAAAATCGCGCCCGAGGAGAAAAGAACCACCACCATAAGCCGTGGAATCTGCTCCATCGATACTCCATTTAAGCTTCCGCTCAGCCATCTTAGTGCACTCGACACATCGTATTCCGAGGCTTTTAACAACATCCAGGAAATCAGGGCATTTAAAAAAGCCTGCATACCGATTCCTGTCAGAATTAATTTTCCATTTGAAAAACCATCTCCCTGTGCCAGGAAATAAATCGCAATAGAAACGAGTAATCCTGATAAGACCGCCAGAATTGATACCATGCTTCCGCTCCACTTTAATATAAGAATTGCAAATACGGCGGCAACACTTGCCCCGGAGGTCACACCGATAATATCAGGGCTTGCAAGCGGATTTCCCAATAATTTCTGGAAGGTATTTCCCGCAAGGCCAAAAGCGCTTCCACAAAAAATAGCTGCAAGCATACGCGGCAGACGAAGTGTTTTGATGGTAAAAGCTGCACCTTTTGTTTCATTTCCCTTTAATACCTCTAAGATTGTGCCTGGTGTATATATGGTATTCCCATAGATCATCATGATACAGGCTAGTAAAATGACAAGTGAAAGTAAAACACAGACCGCAAGCCAATATCTTTTCTTTCTTTTGTAATAACCTGCCCAAATCGTATTTCTTTTCATCATAAAGAGCGCACCCTGACCTTTCGTATGATAAAAATAAAAACAGGGCCACCGATTAAAGCAGTGATAATTCCTGATTCCAGTTCCCCGGGTCTTCCCCAGATTCTCCCAAGGACATCGGAAATCAGCAGGATACATGCTCCACAGACTGCGGATAGCGGCATTATCTTTTTTAAATCGGGACCGGCAAGTGCACGTATCAGGTGTGGAACCATAAGCCCAATGAAACTGATTGGCCCCGCCAGTGCAGTCACAGATGCACAGAGCAGGACACCGGAAAGTGCTGCCAGTCCCCGCACCATTGTCACGTTTACACCAAGCCCTGTTGCCACATCATCCCCTAATGCTAGTGTGTTCAAAGAAGGCACCAATAAAAATGCCAATAAAAAGCCGACAGCAAGATAAGGACTCATCAACCTGATATCCTCCCAGGATGCACCACTGATGCTTCCTACCTGCCAGAACCGGAACTGATCCATTACCTGTGTATTTGGAAGCATTACTGTATTTACCAGAGACTGTAATGCTGTTGAGGCCGCTGCCCCTGCCAGTGCCAGGCGGATTGGAGTCACACCACCATTTCCAATAGAAGCAAGTCCATAAACAAGAACTGCCGCAAGTGCTGCTCCGCCGAATGCAAGCCAGATATATTGATTTCCGCTCTGGATATGAAAAAGAGCAATCCCACACACCACAAACAGGGATGCTCCTGTGTTTACACCCAGAATACTCGGATCTGCAATCGGATTTCTGGTAATGGACTGCATGAGGAGTCCTGATATGCCAAGAGCCGCTCCTGCAAGCATACCGAATACCGTTCTTGGTACTCTTGCAAGTACAATATTGACGTCAAGTGCAGGTGCATTATTAGGAATAAACGCACCTAAGACACTCTGAATGCCCACGGATTTAACTCCGCAGGCAACAGATAAAAATGCACAAAAAAGAAGTAAAACTGCCATCATACAGCCTACAAAAAACGTTCTCCTTTTACTCATTGATTTTACCGCAAGCCTCTGATAAAGCATCGAGATAGTCATCGATGGTTGCCGGAATTGATAAAATACTTGGGGTTGTAGACGCTGCAAGGCGGGAAGTGCTATCAAGCAGTACAACGGCACCGTTTCTGACAGCTGGTATCTCTGACATTAATTCATCCTTCTGTAATGCCTCTAACAACGCTTCATCTCCATATACAACCATCAAATCAATATCGGAAAGTGCTTCTACATTCTCACGGCTTAAGGTTACGGAGAAATCGGAACCGTCTCCTGCAAGTTCCCTGATACTGTCTGGAAGTTCAAACCCAAGATCCTGCAAATAAGAAGCTCTCGGGTCCGCAGGAAGATACGCATAAAAGGTACTGAAATCATCTGCATTAATCCAGAAGAAACCTGCTTTCACACCGGAAAATTCTGGGTGTTCACTTACTTTTTCTGCAATCAATGCTTCTGTATCTGCAACTAATGTCTCCCCTTCTTCTTTCATTCCCATTCCTTCTGCATTGCGGATGGTCTGTTCTCTCCAGCTTGTTTTCCAGGCAGTTTCTTCAAAAGGAACTACCGGTGCAATCGCAGAAAGTGTTTCATATTCTTCTTCCGTCATACCGGAATAAGCTGCAAGGATGACATCCGGTGCCGCATCACTGATTGCCTCATAGTCGAATCCGTCTGTGTCATCGAATACATTCGGATTCGTTTCGCCTAAGGAAGCAAAGGCTTCATCTGTCCATTCATGTAACTGGTGCTCTGTCACATAACCGTAGTTTGCTGCGGAAACACCAACCGGAACCATTCCAAGTGCAAGAACGGTATCCTGATTGCCCCATCCCAACGTAACAATACGCTCCGGCTTGCTTTCAATCATCGTCTCACCGTATGCATGGGAAATTGTAATTGGATACTGTGTTTCATCCGATGCCATCTCCGTATCCTGGGAAACAGTTTCGGAAGCTGTTTCTGATTCTGTCGTCATGTTATTTTGAGCTGTATCACTGGAATTGCTTCCACATCCGGCAAGGGCTCCTGCCAGCATAGTCATTCCTAAAACTATTACTAATAATTTCTTTCTCATTTCGTCTCTCCTTTTCAGTTTTGCAATGGCATATGTTAGTCTTGACTAACCGTCATGAAATATAACACATGATTTTATCTGCTGTCAATCGTTGCACCGAAAAAGATAACGATTTGCACCCAATTCAGAATTTGAATGCGTTTTATTTATAGTTTTTCTCTACCTCATGCTCTTTTGAATAGTCTACTGCCCTGCAATCTTTGCCGCCAGCTCCTCTAAGTACTCCCAGCGCTCCATCTTTTCTTCCAGCGCTGCTTCTGTCTGTTCCTTTTCTTCCATCAGTTCCCGCAGCTTTGCCGCATTCGTGGCATTTGCAGCCATCTCATTATCCAAATCTTCCACCTTCTGTTCGAGGGCTGCGATATCATCCTCTATCGTCTCATACTCCCGCTGTTCCTTGTAGCTGAACTTGAGCTTTTTCCCGCTCGTCCAGGTCGCCTTAGAATCCGGTGCGGTATTGGTCTGCGTGCCATTCTCTGCCGCCGCACTCTGGCTCATGCCGGGCATCTGTCTGCCCTCTTCTTCGAGACGATTCCTGTAATCAGTATAACCGCCCTCATACTGACGGATTTCTCCATCCCCCTCAAATGCAAAAATTCTGCGTACCACGCGGTCGAGGAAGTAACGGTCATGGGAAACGGCTATCACGATTCCGTCATAGCTGTCTAAATAATCCTCTAAAATCGTAAGTGTCTTTATGTCGAGGTCATTTGTCGGCTCGTCCAAAATCAGCACATTCGGTGCCTCCATCAGCACACGTAAAAGATTTAGTCTGCGCTTCTCTCCGCCTGATAATTTTCCAATCGGGCTGTACTGCTGGGAGGATGGAAATAAAAAGCGCTCTAACATCATCGTCGCAGAGACAAGTCCTTCCGTTGTCCGCACATATTCCGCCGTATTACGAATATAGTCTATCACTTTCTCCTCCGGGTCCATATAGGCAATTCCGGCATCCTTTGAATTCTCGATTTCCTGTGTGTAATAGCCGATTTTAATCGTCTGTCCGATGGTTATCGTTCCGGCATCCGGCACTACTCTTCCATCAATCATCTTCATGAGTGTTGTCTTGCCGCTTCCGTTTGGCCCGATAAAACCGATTCTGTCCGCTTTTAAGAAAATATACGAAAAATCGCGGATTAGCACGCGCTCTCCATAGCTTTTGGAAATGTGCTCTAACTCTACCGTCGTTCTTCCCATCCGGGTGCTGACCGAACCGATTTCCACCTGTCCGTCCTGCTGTGGCGCCGTTTCGCCCTGCATCTCTTCAAAACGCTTGATGCGCCCTTTTTGCTTTGTGCTTCTCGCACGCGCACCGCGCTTCATCCACTCGATTTCTTTGCGTAAAATACTCTGTCTCTTGCGTTCGCTTGCCTCAGCACTCTCTTCCCTTGCGGCTTTCCGCTCTAAATATCCGGAATAGTTCGTGTCATAGCTGTAAACCGCACCCTTGTCAACCTCCACAATGCGGCTGCACACTGCATCCAAAAAATAGCGGTCATGGGTTACCATCACAAGCGCACCGCGCCATTTTTTAAGGAAATCCTCTAACCAGTCTGACATGGCCGAATCCAGATGGTTTGTCGGCTCATCCAAAATCAGCACATCACACGGCACAACGACTGCCGCCACAAGTGCAAGGCGCTTTCTTTGTCCACCGGAGAGTTCCCCGACTTTCTGTGTAAAATCAGTAATTCCAAGCTTTGTCAGAAGTGATTTTGCATCGCTTTCCACCGTCCAGGAATCTGAAACATCTGCACCGGAAAGCACGGCTTCGAGTATCGTCATATTTCCGTCAAACACCGGATTCTGCGGCAGATACCGCACAACAATATGATTGGCGCGCACCACGCTTCCCTCATCCGGCTCCTCGATTCCCGCAATTATTTTTAGCAGGGTTGATTTTCCTGTGCCGTTGATACCAATGACACCTACCTTCTCCCCATCCTGCAATGAAAATGATGCACCATCAAGCAGCTTTCTTTCGGTATAAGCCTTTGTCACATTCTCTATATTAATCAGATTCATGTTATTTCCTCTTTCACTTTATTCTCCTGCCCATTATACATCAAATGCAAAAGGAAATCGATATCTGTTTTTTTGCGATAAAAAGCTGCCGAATGATACTATCAATATCATCGGCAGCTCTTCTCCTACACGCTCATTTTCACGATATACCTGTTTCTCTTATTTCACCACAACTTTTATTTTTTGTGCACATCCGTTTGGTGCATATACATATACAGAACAGGAACCTTTTCCTTTCGCTGTAATCTTACCCTTTTCAGACACCACTGCTACTTTACTGTCTGTTGTAGCATATCGGAATTCCGGTGTATGATTAATGAGTGTACGCTTCTTATCCTTCTTAACAGTCGAAGCTTTTATGGTAGCTTTTTTCCCTTTTGTCAATACATAAGAAGTCTTGTTCAGTTTAATACTTTTTGCATCCGTTACTGATTCATTCTTCTTTCCGGCCACATGTATCATGATAGATTTTGCAACGATTACTTTCTTACCATTCACCTTCTTATATGCAAGGACACGACATTTTATGTTCTTTTTCTGATTGATTTGTTTATCTTTTAATTTGCTGACTGTAACAGATAAATTATTTGCTCCCTTTACGGACTTTACAACTCTTTCCCTGTCTTTTCCGCAGTATGCCATATACACATCATAGCCGTCAGCATTTTTAACTTTCCCCCAGGTTACCTTGATCTTCTTTCCTGCTTTTACATTAAATTTCAAATTTAATGCTGCATCATTTGCCTCCGTCCTTTTTACTTTTTTCGTATTCTTTTTATCTGTTGCCTCAGCTTTCTTTTTTCTTGTTTCACTTACATATTTGCAGACACTACAGGTAT
>ENA-UOJA01000304-UOJA01000304.1-human-gut-metagenome-genome-assembly--contig:-C19-NODE-304-length-49717-cov-6.842878_pt1 | contig 49717 bp, 36 predicted proteins | sample MGYA00242337_ERZ723884 | MGnify/ENA metagenome assembly ERZ723884
CACTTAAGAAGAACTGGGTTGTCATATTGATGGAATCAATTTTGGTCGCAACTGCATCCCGGCTTCGTTCCATCGTGTACTTCATGTAATCTTTATTTTCCGCAATGACATTCTGCTCCATTAAGTAAAAGATGACCCCGGCTAAAATTCCAATCGGAACCATCATAAACAGGATGATGACCAGCGTAAATTTGATATTCAGTTTTTGATTCTGAAATGCCCTTTTTAATTTTGCAGCCATACTATTCCATTCCCAATTTTTCTTTCGCTTCCTGCATCGCTTCTGTTTTCTGCTCCATGACCATCTCAAATCCAAGTGCTTCCCGTTCATCTACAAACGACGATAATATCGCATCAAACTCTTCTTCTGATGGTGCAAGCAACAGCTTCGGAAGCGTTTTACTCCACAGCTTTGTAATCTTATCGTCTGCCTTTGCCGCCTTCGATTCCGCCGGAAGCGTTACGTCCGCCTGTCCGTTATAAACCAGATACGGCTTGGTATAATTCTCCATCTGTGCAACTGCCGAAAGCTTTTCCTGCTGCCACTGTAGCTGCATGACATTATCCTGAAGCATCCAGTAGGCGTCATCTGCCCCATAGAGTCTGTCATACTCTGCCCGGTTTGTATCCAAAAGCTCCCTTACTTCCGGCTTTAACACCGCTTTGCCGTCCACCTCATCATACGTCACACCTTCAACACCAAGATAAATCATCTTCTGTCCACGCTCGCTCATCAGATAGTCCATAAACAAAATCGCACGTTCCGGGTCTTTGCAGTTTTTGGAAATCATCGTGACCGTCCAACCCGCAATGCTTGTTGTTGGAAGCGTTGGATTGTCCCCTGCCGCATTCCGCGGTCCATCGACTGCCATGTAAATACAGTCCGGATTTTTGGCGTAAAGCTCCTTTTCCTGGGAAACCATGTCCGTATACTGATACAGCATACAAAAATACCGCCCCGCTGCAATTTTTTCTTCCATCTGTGTCCTGGTATCTACAAAGATATCATTTGCAAGATAGCCTTCTTCTCCAAGTTTCCGGAACATTTTTAACCAGCGGATATACTCTGCATCCGTATAGCGGTCATGCATCTTTCCATCCCGTTCCCAAGGAACTGCTAACGAATTCATCAGGTATTTATCAAAGGAAGGATTTCCCTCGTTGTCAAACACATGTGCTCCGATTGGGATTAACGGCTCTCCGTCCACCGTGGGACAATATTCTTCTGCCGCTTTTACCGCAGCTTCAAAACCCTCCGGTGTGGTCATATCCGGACTTCCGATTGCCTCATAGATATCTTTTCTAACTAAAAATGTCTCGTTTGAACTGAGCCCGATATTCTCTTCCACATCCTGCGGCGTGATGGATGAATTGGGATAGGCATAAATATTGCCGTCTTCCTGCGTATACCATGTCACGGTCAGTGGATTCGTCACATCCCAGAACTGTGGGTCATAGGCATCTGCCAGTTCATTTAACGCATACACCATATCTCCCGTCACAATCTCATCCACCTGCGGCTCCCACCAGCCAATCGTAATCAAATCCGGCAATGTATCCGATGCGATTAACGTGTTTAATTTTTCCGTTCCGTCTCCCATCGGCGTGATAAAATGAATGTTTACTCCAGTTTCTTCTGTAATGGTTTTAGATACCAGATTTTCTCCCCAGGGAGTAGCAAACCAGGAATAATTGACATACCAGTCGAGCGTAACCGGCTCTTTTGTGTCTGCCTCCCGTGCTTTTGACTCATCCGCACCTGTCGTCAGCCCGTCATCCGTCCCGGCACATCCCATACATAACGCAAAGGCTCCCGCCAGAAGCGCCCCTGCCCATCTTTTCAAAACAGTTTTTTTCATACGTTCCCTTCCCCGCCTTTTTCGATTCTTTTAGTATAGCATAAAAGCGGGCACCCTGCCAAGCAGGATGCCCGTCAAAATGAGGAGAAATGAAGTTGTAGCTTGCGAAATCTTTATTCTTTGACACTGCCGGCTGAAATACTGCTGATGATGTATTTCGAGCAGAAGCAGAATACCAAAAGAATCGGAATCACAGAGATTGCAACGGATAAATAAATTGCTCCCTGTTCACTCTGGATATTGGTGGAAGCCCTTAAGGTTGCCATCATAACCGGGAGTGTAAACTTGCTGTTCTTATTTAAGATAATCATCGGAAGCAGGTAGTTGTTCCAGTTTCCGATAAAACACATAATTGACATCGTCGCAATACCCGGTGACATAATCGGAAGTACAATACGGTGGAAGGAATAAAGCTCTCCTGCTCCGTCAATTCGTGCTGCCTCAATTAAGGATGGCGGAAGCACGGATAATACATACTGTCTTAAGAAAAATACTGTTCCAGGTGCTGCGATTGCCGGAATAATTAATGGTGCATAGGAGTTAACCATATGCAACTTTGTACACAGGTTATAAAAACCAATCAGACTTAACTGTCCCGGAATCATCATAAATACCAGAATCGCTCCGAAAATCACTTTGTTTCCCTTAAACTTATACATTGCCAGTCCATATGCGGTAAGGGCTGAGAAATATGCGGTGAGAAGCGTTGCCGGAACTGCTACTAACAAACTGTTCCACATTCCCTTAAACAGATTGAAGTAGTCAAATACAGTGTTCCAGTTATCTTTTAACGCTTTTCCCGGAATCAGGGTAAAGGAGGTGCTGATATCTGTTCCGGTTCTGGTCGCATTTACCATCATAAGAAGAAACGGAAACAGGCAGAGCGCTGCTAAAAGGATTAACAGGATGTATAAAATTGCTTTTTTAATTTTATCTACGGTCGTCATGCCTTATTCCCCCTTTCTGTTTGCAATCTTAAGCTGTAATACTGATACGATAAGTATAATCAGGAACAGGATATATGCAATTGCGGAAGCATATCCAACCTGTGTTGTTCCTGTCTCAAATCCGAATTTGTACATATACATTACAACGGTCTGTACATCATCATATGCGGATGCTGTCTTGTCTACCATCAGGTATGGTAAATCGAACATCTGTAAACCACCGATTAAGGATGTGATTGCCACATATAAAAGAATCGGTTTTAATAACGGCAGTGTAATTTTGCCAAATACTGTCCAGCGTCCTGCTCCATCAATAGCGGCTGCCTCAAAGTAATCTTTCGAGATTCCTTGAACACCTGCCATCAGCATGATAAAGGAATTACCAAACCACATCCATGCGCTGATGACTGCAATTACATAGCCTGCTGTATTTCCACCTCCGAGCCAGTCAACCGGCTCTCTGTGAACTCCAAACAGGAGATAAATCTGATTCAAAATCTGATTGAAAGTTCCGTGACGCCAGTCTAATAATGTTTTAAACAGGAATGAAACGGAAGTTGCTGCAATCAGGTTTGGCAGAAAATAAACTGCACGGAAGACGCCAAGACCGCGAATCTTATATTTAATATCGCTGAATACAATGGTAAGTAAAAATGCAAGTCCAAGCTGAAGTACGATGTTGACACCCCAGATGCGTACCGTATTCCAAAGGTCACGCCAGAAGAACTTATCTTTAAATACTCTTAAGTAGTTTGCGATTCCCGCCCAGGTCGGATCTCCAAATCCTTTATAATTGGTAAAACTTAAATACAAGGTCCTTAAAACCGGATATATGCTAAAAATGAGGAATACGATTACAAATGGTGCAACAAATACATAACCCATCCGGTTGTAATCCTTCATTTTTGTTTTCTTATTCTGATCAGTTTTTGCCATGTCATTTCCCCCCTTAATACTCTTCCATCAGACTCCATACAGTCTTTTTTATCCCGCCAGCCCAAGGGACGGGCCGGCGGTCATTCTTATCATTTTTTTAACGGTTTACTGTAATTTCACCTGCATAGGTGCTTTCAATCTCATCGTAGAACTCATTTACTGCATCTTCTACGCTTGCCTCACCCTTCTTAACCTTGGTGATTGCTTTGCCCCAGGCATCACCGATTGCCTGATCATATCTGGTTACCTTGGAGTAATCAATGTGCTCTGCCTGGCTTAACCAGAAACTGTAGAGTTTCTCACCGCCGTATACCGGATTCTCGTCATCTTTGTGCTGTGCAAGTACCGGAAGTAAGGATACGGTATCACCCTGTGAAACATCAATCCACCAGTTAGCAGTCTCTTCGTTTAAGGTACAGAATTTTACAAACTCCCATGCGGTATCTTTACGCTCAGACTGAGAAGAAATACCAATGTATGTACCACCATCAAATCCGTATGCAGGTCCTGCACAAACACCCCATAAACCAGAGGTATCTTTTACGTTATCTCTTAAGGTAAGTACACCCCAGGAAGGAAGACCAAATGCGAATACCTGTGTCTTCTCCATGCCTGCTGTTGCTTCTGCGAACTGATCTGCATCCCATACGTTTACGGAATCATCTGCGTAATCCTGAATGTCGGCTGTCAGAATCGGTACCTCGCCAGCCATTGCCTGATACCATGGTGTAGACCACTGGTTTGCATATGCGGTCAAATCGTTCTGATATAATGCTACACATAAGTCCATGTAATCATATCTGCTCTGGTCTACATTTAATACGCCATCTACTACCCATGCGCTGTCACCGGAGAATACGTTCATCTCGGCATCAGAGGAGAAGATACGGTAGCCGGCATCTTTTAATGTCTGTGCTGTCTCTAAGATGGTTGCATAATCCTTAAACAGCTTGCCTACCTCATCCGGATCATCTGTTCCGAAAACTTCTTTTGCGATATCTCTTCTGTAGTAGATACCTGCCGGTGTAATCTGGTAAGAGATTGCTCTCTGGATTCCATCTGCATCCTGTCCTACCTGCCATACATAATCTACGATGTCAGATGCATAATCCTGTGCTCTGTACGGTTCCTGATTCAAATCTTCAAAGAACCCGGCATCCATAAAATCTTCCAGCATCTTTGGCTCACCAACGATAACATCCGGTTCTGTTTCACCACCGTTTAATGCGGTCTGAACTTTTGTCGGGTAGTTAGCCGGCTCTGTAACGACTACTTCTACCTCTGCACCTGTTTTCTCCTTGAAACGTTCTGCAAACTGCTGTAAGTCGTTGGACAGTGTCCAAACTACAAGTTTCTGTCCTGTCAAATCCGGGTAGGTTACCTCTTCTTCTGATTCGGTTCCTACATCTGCAAGCTGGTCTTCCACGCTCTTGCTCTCGGTCGGCTCTGCTGTTACCCCTCCGTTGTCTGCTGCTCCAGTGGTTGTTCCGCTGTTTGTGTCATTTCCGCAGGCTGCTACGGATAATGCCATTGTGCTGACTAATAATACGGATACTACTTTTTTCCAATTCATATAGATTCCCTCCTTTAATTTCCTCAACACCTTTGTTGTTTGTTGATAATTGAATTATAGCTGTGCTTCCACTTGAAAAAAATGTACGTAATTTTAAAAAGGTATCATTTTTTTAGTCTGCCCGATACACGATTGTCTGGATGGAATGTGGTGCAATTTTTCCTTCTACGCCCATTCCGTCTTCTCTTAAGGTATATGGACACTCCTTCTCCCCCTTGTTTAACAACACGATTACACGGGTATCATCCGGGTTTAAGAATCCTGTCACTTCTATGGCATCAGTGTAGCGTGTGGTTCCAAGGCGTTTTGCATCCTTTGCGATGTAACGGCTGAACTGACCGATATAATAGTAGGAAAGTCTCTTTTCAAAAGTATCATCTCCCGGCGTGCACATAATTGATGCAGCACAGAAGTTGCCCACATGGTTCGGACCGCCTTTCTCATCAAGCAGAATATTCCAGTCCAAAGATGCGTTGATTCCGGCATTTAAGTTTCCCAAAATGTCATGCGCATACATCTCTGCCTTCTGAATTTCACCGGAATCTGCAAATCTTGAGTATTCTACACAGCCCTCTGTAAAAAAGATTTCCTTGTCCGGATACTTTTTTCTTACCAGCTCAATTGCTTCAAAGTGATCTCCGGTATACCAGTGCAGTGCTTCTCCCTTTACATAGTCCGCCGTCTTCTTATCCGCCATCACATCACGGAATCTTGCATACCCTTCTTCCTTGTTGTGATCCCACACAAAAATTTCCACATCGGAAAGCCCTTCTTTTTCCAATGTTGGTCCCAAATAATCCCTCACGAACAATGCCTCTTCTTCTGCAGTGTAAATGCAGGAATCCCAGGTCTGCACTGCCATCGGCTCGTTCTGCACGGTCAGCCAGCGGATATTCACGCCCTCAGCCCGGTATGCCTTGATAAAGCGCACAAAATAATCTGCCCAACGCTGATAATAGTCTTTTTTCAGACTGCCTCCATGGTTCATCTCTCCATTGGTCTTAAAAAATGCCGGTGGAGACCACGGTGACATCAGAAATTCCAGATTGCCGCTTCTTTCCCCTGCCACACGGTTTGCAGCCGCAATAAACGGAAGAATCTCCTTTCTGTCATGTGCAATGTCAAATGTCTCTAAGCTGTCATCGCCCTCTTCAATATAGGTATAATTTCCAAGTCCGAAATCGCAGCTGTTCATATGAATACGTCCGATGTTATAGCGCAGACCACTCTCTCCAAAGCATGCCTCAAGAATTTCTCTCTGCTTTTCTTCTCCCATCCTGCCATAGACATGGGCTGCTGCCTCTGTAAGCGCAGCTCCAAACCCATGAAATGTCTGATCGGTCACATCCGGGTGCACATTGATAACGTGCATGCAGTCAGTGACTGCAATCCGCTCTTTTTTCTCTTCTGCCCAGTATTTCTGTTCCTTTTCCGATGTGGTAATGATTTTCATTTCTGCCATCACCATTTCCTCCTATCTGATTTCGATCTCGATTTTTGCAATTTTTCCTTCACGGATATCCTCTGCAATTTTTCCCTCTGCCACAGGAGATGCTACATTTGCGATGCTGCCATTCTCATAAGTAAACACCATGCCGCAGATTCTATAATTTCCAGGAATATAATCCTTTTGTTCTGCAAATTTATACACAACATTTGTCTTTCCGAGTAAAACACACTCTACCTTTCCGTCCTCTGGAATCAGGTAAGACGGAAGTGCCGGCTGCGGTGTAAAGACTAACGTACCCTGTTTTTGTGTAAATACACTCTTTCCAAACATCATCCGTTTCCACATACTGATAAATTCAATCGTGGAACCGCTTAAACTCGCCACAAAGCCTTTTCCGTGATATGCACGGTTCGGGTTCTTGCTGCTGGCAATAAAAGAAGAATTTTCATAAATACTTCTTCCGTATACCTGCGGGTCTAAAAATGGAATTACAGCCTTATGGAAATCTGCAAAAAACTCTTCATACATTCCGGAACGCAGCAGCTCTAACAAATACTTGTATTCCATATGAAGCCAGATGGACTCGTTTTCCAGCCAGCCCGGGGTAAACGCACGTGCTCTTCCAAGCTCGTAAGATGCCTCCTTAAGGGATGCGTTTACTTTATACATCTGTAATTTTTCATCATAGAGATCACTGTGTTTTATATTGCGGTAAAGTGTTTCCTTCTTTTCTGCCGGAATGGCACATTTTAAGTAACGCACTGGTCCTTCTAAGAAGTAAGGCACCGGTTTTACCACAAAGGCAAGCGGGCGGATACCCTCTTTTAGCTTCTCATACTCTGGTACCTCATAAGTAAAATAGGTCGGCACAATCTCTCCGCTGATGCTGCAGGCTTTCTCAATTCCGCGTGTTACCGTTGCAAGGAAACTGTTTAAAACTTCCACAAGCGCTTCCGATGACATACTGCTCTTCTTTCCGGAAACTCCGTCGTAGGTTTTATCCCGGTAAATCTCCTTGGCATCATTGATTCTGTTCCAGAAAGAAAGTACTTCCCCGTCCCCTGCAAGTGCTTCTTTCTCGATCCGGTTAATGAGATTTAATTCATCTAAGAAGCAGGACAACTCCTCAAAAATTTCCACCTCGCCCGGATTCCGTTTTAAAGCGCCAATGCAGTATTCTATCATTCGGGCAAGCTCATACGTTTCTGCCATGGAAGAACCGAAGAGTCCCGGCATTCCGTTTAATGCGTCATACCATCCCGGTTTTCCGCCCTCCATCTCAATTCCCATTCCATACGCATCGAGCGTGGCAAATTTGGTTGCGATGAGCAACAACAGTTTTTCCAGTAATGTGACGGTAAAGATTTCTCCTTTTCCATACTGCGTGCGCACCAGTTTTTCGACGGTATTTCTTCTGCTGCTCTCATCAAGTGCATGATACTGCCGCAGTCCCGCTTCTGTCTCTTCGTAACGCTTAAAGCGTCTGTTGACTTTCACCTGTCCTAAGAATGTCGTATATCCATTTTCGTAGAGCATCTCACGCTCTTTTTCCGGAAAGACTTCCAGATAATCCTCAATCAAATCCAGATTATAAGTCCAATGGTCACTCCAATAACCCTCTAAGAAATTTCCATTGACCATTCCATCCGCGAAATCAATCATCTGGAAAAACAGTTTCTCATCCCATCTGTCACCACATATCTCCTCCATCTGCCGGTACAGTGCTCCCGGTGTAAATGGTTTTGTAACAAATGCAAACATTTTTTTCTGTGCTTCCGGTTCCAAATCTTCCAAAAGTTTAGCAGCCTTCTCCTCTGAAAGACGGTAGGTCAGCTTTTCCACTCCAAGCGGGTTATAACCGTCTAACTGAATCAGACTGTAAAATTCCTTAATATTTTCTCTGCCGATAAACGGTGCAAAAAAGGTGTCACAGCGGCGATTTTGATTGACATCACGGAAGTTTCCGTTTCCCTGTGAATAAAACTCCGGCAGCATGGAAAAATAGTTATAATCGCGTTCCAGATCTCCATGTTTTCTGGAATACACATAAAAAATCTTATTGCTGCCAAGCCGTATCGGATAACCGCCTCGTAACACGTTGTCCATATAGGTGTAACGGCAGTATGCATCAAACTCCTTCGATGCTGTTTTGGTACGGATACCGGTTGTCAGTTCCTCAACCAGTTCCGTTGCCTCCTGTTTCTTTGTCTCGAAATATTCTGCATCCCGCTTTTCGGCAAAAAACTCTCTTAACAGACTTTTCTTTTCCACCTGACCGATAAGTTCATACAGGCATACGCTCTCTCCCTCTGAAAGAGTCCTCTCCAATCCATAGAAGCTGCAGGGAACCTGATTTTCCACAATCTGCTCTTTCTCAAGAAGTGCAGAAACGCTCTCTGCTTCAAATGCAACTGCTTTTTGCAGGGAAGTGTCATAGGAAAAAATAACTTCCGGATCCACAATCGGCTGTAATCTTGCTCCGTCCGGCAGAATTCCAGCACTGAAATTTCCGCCCTCAATGGTCTTTACTGCCGCAGAATCATCCATACTTGCACGTACACGGTAATATGGAAGGCAGTCTTTTGCATCCTCCACCTGCATCCATGCTTTTGATGTCTGTGTCATGTTTTTTAAATTATCATTTCCGACACCGTAAGGAATCAGCGCCGGCATACCATCTAAGAGTTCCAGTGACACCTCTTTTCCGGAACTGTTTGTGACCGTGACCTTTCGCACCAGTGCTCCTAAGTTTTCGCCCGGCAGTGTAAAATACACTACATTCGTGCGAAGTCCTGTCTCTATGTCTTCTTCCTCAATTTCAAGTGCGTTCTTGTAAATGTACATATCCTGTCCGAGTGTCTCGTCCGAAAATGCCTCTCTGACTGTCCCATTCACCTTCAAAAAAGTGCGAAATCCTGTTGTTTTCACATTCTGATACGCCAGATGCGCCGGATAAAATTCCATAATTGCGTGGTCTTTGTTGTCCACTCCAAAACTTACCACACACTGTCCACGATTTACGTAGTAGCACCAAATCGGAATTCCACGAATCCCGGATATTCCAGGAAGAAAACTTGCAAATGTAGATTTTTTCCCATACTGTCTGATTGTGTCATGTTCTGTTTTTCGCATAATACCCTCCTATTCCAATGTCACACTGATGTCATGTACTTCTCCATCCGAAAGTTCTTCTATGACAGACCTGTCAATTTCCGCCTTCTCTTCAGAAGACAACGGTAAAACCGTTCCATCGAGTTTTATTCCGGAAATTTTACTGTAATCTGCTTTCAAAGGTTCTTTCTTTTGGTAGGTAATCTGAAGCTTCTTTCCTGCAAAGAAAAGTGTAAGTTTTGCTTTTCCCGCTTTATCAAACTGTTCAGGAACCAGTTTTGGCGCAAGCATCAGATTTCCAAAATATCCCTTTACGCCAAACATCTCCGTGATAACTGTCAGCATATACCAGCTTGCAGCACCTGTAAGGTAATGATAAAGCCCTCTTCCGCCTTCTCCGAAATACTCCGGAATTCCCGGATAGATACGGCTCTTTTCAAAATTCATTGCCTGTGCATAAAGCGCATGAAGTGCTTTATAGCCTTCTTTTGAAAAACCTCTTTTGTACAGCGCATTTGCATACATAACTGCCATATGGGAAAAAACAGCTCCATTTTCCTTTTCACCATATGCAAATCCGAACATCCGTCCCAAATCTGTTTTGACCTCGCCAAAATCCGTATTCAGCCGGTAGCCGCCGCAGGCTTCATCATACAGATAGCAGTCGGCACTCTTTATGATTTCTGCGGTCTGCTCTTTCGTTGCAGTGCCCGCCATCACCGAAAATACCTCTCCGGTCAGCATCATCCGCACGCCGTTTTCGTGCTCTCCTTCCACCTGTCTTCCGCTGTTGTCATAATAGCCATTAAACCAGCCGTTTCCATTTGCATCCGTCACCCACTCATTGTTTCGGATGTGCTCCATCATCCAGTCCGCCTTATGTGCCAGATTTGCAGCGAGTTTTGAAATGGAATACTGTTTTTTTCTGCCGCTTACTTCATGCACACACGTTTTAAAATACTGTGCGAGCAGCCTGTGTTTCTGTTCGATGGAATCGTAAAGCCCTTCCTGCTCCACCAGCAGAATATCAAGTTCCTCTGCCAGATGAACCTCATGTTTCCCGGTCCGCTTCTCATATTCAAGCAAAACCTGTGAGAGTTCTTTCAGATTTCCAGCATATGCATTCGTAAATGCCACGCTCTCTCCACGTTCCTTTGCCATGTCAAGTGCATCGTTCCAGTCTGCCCCGCGGAGTCTTATCTGATTGTGCTCTCCTACATCATAGAAAGAGGAGAGATTTTGTAACAGCAGGTGTTCTAAAACGGTTCCCTGATAAATTGCTCCGTCTGTCGTTTTTTGTTTACATCCGTAGTCATCATTCCATGCGCTGTCTGTAGCCGTACCTCTTGCTGCCTGTTTATCCTTAAAATAAGGTACTTCCTGTTCTAACAGTGCGAGGTCTCCGGTCTGGTTCAAATAAAGAAACGTTGTCATCTGCGGCCACACACCATGGTCCATCCACACACGTGTAATATTGTTACGGTCCGCCAGAAACGAAACCTCTGCCCCGTTTCCATCATTATTTCCAATAATGGTGGCATTGCTTCCATCCATACGCACACCGCCGAAGTTTGCAAGCAGCATCTCCCTTACACCGGACGGGTCCATCATGAGGAGTGCCAGACAGTCCTGCCAGAGGTCTCTCCATCCTCTTCCACCCTTTCCGTAATCATGATGCGGCAGGAAAGAACATCCATAGATGCGTCTTAAAATCGGCTGGAAGCTGACCCAGTGCATAAACCGGTCAAATGTTTCATCCCCTGTCTGAAACGAAACATTTACCTTCTCCTGCCAATATGCCTTTGCACTTTCAAATTCTTTTTCTGTTTTATCCGCCGTCTGAAAACGCCTAAAAATCGCTGTCACATCCGTTCCAGCTTGTATGGCACCGAGAAGAATGGTAAATTCTGCCGTCTCCCCCTGTCCTAACGTCACTTCCGCAAACCGGATTCCGCCCATCGCTTCTTTTCCGGCACATTTCGTTTCTTTTGAAACGCCTGTAAGATTTTTTATAATTGCAAGCGGATGTTCGAGATTTCCGCCCTCTCCGATAAATTCCTCCACAGTCGGATAAAAGCTTTCCGGCAATGCGCCATCCCCGCGAAAACCTGCGGCAAAATAAGTCATATCATTTTTCTGATGCCCGCGCTCATCAAACGATAACGTCGGTGTCACAAATACACCTGTTTCTGTAGTACAAATCCGATGTAACAGCGAGGTTACATGTCTGTGGTCTCTGATGTTATCTGCGCTTCTTCCGTAAATCGGAATGGCTGCCACCGGTGTAAACGTAACTGCCTCTTCTGCCTCATTTCGGATGACAACCCGCATAATTTCTACCGGAACATCCACCGGAGCAAACGATGTAATTTCTGCACGAAACGCATGCTCTGTCGAAGTCCGTGTCACCTTCTGCCACATAAAACCGGCCTCTAATTCACATGCATCTTCCCCTTCACCAAAACGTTTTGACAGTTCTTCCGCTGAAACGCCTGCTGCTGACCAGTATCCGTTTTCTCCCATGCAGCACCAGAAGTTTCTCGTGCTGCGGTTATTGTGCAGATTTTCCACACTCACCGGCTCTAATAAAAAATGATTCTGATCAATTTTGGCATCCCCGCCAAATTCCGGTGTCACTGCACTTTTCAGTCCTGCCTCTCCTGCAACCGGAAAATAAAGCCCGCTGTAATGTTGTGGATTTTCCAGTAAAAATGTCCCGTCCTCTCCCAAAAATCTGTATGTCTCCATGTCGTTTCCGCCTTTCCGCTACCCGTTTTTTATCTACAGACAGCTTTTTTATTCTTGTATTCCATTTTCATATTCCCGGATAATTGCTCTTGCCCCACCCCAGGTTACACTTTCTCCCGTGTCATTGATGATATGACTGATTCCAGGGTTTCCTGTTATCATTACCGTGCAGATATTGTGAATCTTTACTCCTTCCCTGTCCGGTACTTCCATCGCAGTATGCAGATTCACGGCTGCATCCCTGTTATAGAGATAAATTCCAATTCCATATGCTTCATAGTCACTCACTGCGTCATCCACATGAATGGATGCATAACCGTCCACTGTTCCATCATGACTCATCCATACCTCCTGTGACGGAATATCATAGGGAATCTCACACTGATACATGACAAGTTTTCCATGATTGCCATTCCACACGGTCTGGTATTGTTTAAAATGTTCTACCATGAGTGCATACATTGTGACATCGTCTCCGTTTATGATAATTCCAATATCTGCCTCATTCTTTGTCCAGCCCACATGGCTTCCATGATCCGCACGCCATACCCACAGATTATCTCCGATAACATGACTGCTCTCTATGATGACACAGGACTCTGCCCTTGTCTCATAGCCAGCTGCAGCTCCTCCTACCCGAAAGAACATATCACTCATACATACCGGAGCCTTTTCGATACCTGTTTTTTCATCTTCGGAAGGATTCCCAAGCCCACCAACCGAAAGCAGATATTCCGCCGGTTCCTTTCCGGCATCAAAGAGAATTCCAGCAAGGATAATTCCCGGAACATCCGCTGTTTCCATACAGGGATTTCCATTCTGGGAAACGATTGTTGATAGTCCGCTTCCGAGTACAATCGTATCTGGTCTTGTCACCCGGATGGGTTCTTCCAACCGATAGATGCCGGGCGTTAAAAACAGGTTTTTCCCTTCTTCCAGTGCCTGGTTGATATCTGCCGCTGTATCTGAAGGCTTCGCAACATAAAATTCATCTATCGGAATTTTTCTTCCGCTCTGTCCCATCTCCCAGGAAATATCTGTCGCCTCTGTCCGTATATCCGGTACAAAAACTTCAAATCCCTTTTCTTTCTCATAAATAAGAAACGGTTTTTCCCTGATTTCCGTAACCACACCCGCATCCGTGTATGATTTTTGGGGCCACGTTTCTTTTGGAACTTCTTCTTTTGGTATTCCCGCAAAAACAATGTTCCAGTTATCACCATTCCAGCCTTTCCAGCTACAGTTTCTAGAGAGCCACTGCTGCTGTGTTCCGGAGTCAACAATACCGAGTACTTTGGAATCCGCTAAGAATCCTCCGCTTGCCCAGCCGTAATCATCGTGAAGCGAAAGTTTTCCGTTAATGTTCATTCTTCTCATAAAAGTTGCCTGAGAGACTGCCCACACAGTGTTGCTTTCCAGCTCCATATTTTCAACCCCGCGCCAGAAATTGCAGGTCGCATTATGATTGCTGTCATCGCCAAGCCATCTTGCCAGACAGCGGAGTGTGTGGATTTTCGTGTCCGTTGGCTGTTCTCCGAGCCCTGCTGCCTGCATATAAAATCCCACTGTAACCTCTATGGAACTGTCATATTCTCCCGGCATAAAATAAAGGGCATATCTGTCTTCTCCAAACTGATTTGCTTCCTGCTTCCTGGCAAGTTCTTTTAAAACTTCATTTACTTCTTCCGGGTTATCCTCCGGAGAAAAGATATATACGTTTTCACCAAATAATTCTGTATGGTAATTTTTTATTACTTCATTTGTCATTTTATTATTCCCCTGATTTTTTGCAATTATCAGGATGAGCACCAACATTGCAGCTACTATGGCTCCGCCTGCAATCCGTCTTCTCTTCATAACCGCATCTCCTTTCATTTCTGCTTTCCCATAATGTTATTTTATAAAACGATACTGTTATAAAAAAAGATACCTTTTTTGACAAAGGTATCTTTTTTTTAGTCGTCCGTCTGCCATACGGATTCTCTGCTAGGGTGCTATATACTCCTTCCAGTAATATTTTTCTAATACACGCCGCAGCCCTGTATTCTCGGTTGCCGTACCAACAGCACTCCAGGATTCCCTGATTTCCTCTTCCGATGCAGTTTCCAGATTCAGATTGTCATTTTTCTGATTCCGGATTCCCCAGTTTCCGTATTCTTCCACAACCTTATACGTCCAGGTCGTCCAGTTGATACCGGATTCATTTAAGAGATTTATTCCCTCATCCCAGGCATCAAGACTGTTAAAATACGAAAATTCTCCCAGATACGAAGGCACCTTATAATCAGCGCTGGTAATGGCATCCAGTTTTTTCTTCATATTGGTAATCTGTTTGCCTGCCTGATTGTCATAATCATCATAAAGGTAGTTATGATATTCATACATTACATTTTCCCATCCATAATCCGACGGGTCTGGCAAGTCCACCGGATCCCAGGTTGCCTCCATAATCAGAACATGGTCCGGATCGACCGCACGGATTCTCTGATATACGGTATCGTAGATACCCCAGAGCATCTGATGCAGTTCTTCCGCCGTCTTGCTGGAATTATAACGGTAGGTACAATACGGCTCATTTAACAGGTCATACCCTGCTACCCAGGGATTTTCTCTGAAATGCTCCGCTATCTTCTCCCAGATTTCATAATACTGTTCCTGATTTTCCACAGCATGTTCTCCGAAGAAAAATTCACTTGCCGCTTCCTTATTCTCCTTTCCATCTCTGCCCGAATGGTCACTTCCGTTCTGTGAGCCGGGAGCACCGTGCATATCTAAAATTACATAAATCTGCCGTTTTGCAGCCTGTTCTACAAACCAGTCAAGACGCTCGCTCCAATTTTCATAAAATGTACCATTTTCGTCCACCAGATTGCGATACCACAACGGCAGTCTGATACAGTTCATTCCAATTTGTTTACAATAGTCAAAATCTGCTTCCGTCCAGTAATTGTCCTGATAAAGAGCAATCAGCTCCCGGCAGGTTTCTTCCCCAAAACGCTCTGTAAGAATACGGTAAATATCCTCTTCCGCAGCCACTTCTTTTGAAGCCCCTGTTGTCGTCATCCAGAATTCCTGCAGTAAATAGCCTCCTGCATTTGTTCCTTTTAACTGAACGATTTCCCCTGCTCCAAAATTATCCCGCAGCAGTTTTCCATCTGCTTTCAAAAAAGGCTGTTCCGGCACACGTTCTTCCCTTTTTATATCACTGACTTTTGGGCTTTGATAAACTCTTACATAATCAACTTCCATCCGCTGTGGAAGGATTTCATCATCAATTCCCATGCAGCCGCCCCAGCCGCCTCCAAAGGCAATATTCAAAATCAGATGCATTTTTTCATCAAATGGCCATTCCTTATAGGTAGGATTTTCTACAAAATCTGTCGGCGTAAATGAGAAATACGCTTCTCCGTCCACAGAAATTTTAATTTTATCCGGCAGCCATTCCAGCCCATACACATGAAAATCATCGCTTACTCCCGGCACTGTAACCGTATTGGTCTTTTGCGTACCGATACTGTGGTAATATGACTGTGTATGAATCGAACCGTGAATGACATCCGGGTCATAGCCAACATGCTCCATGATATCAATTTCTCCGGATGCCGGCCATCCACCGTATACCCAGTCGGTTGGCAGCATCCAGATTGCCGGCCACGTTCCGCGTCCGGATGGAAGTTTTGCACATACTTCGATTTTTCCGTAAGTCCAGTCACCCTTTCCCTTTGTGACAAGACGCGCTGAAGTATACTTGCAGCCTTCCTTTTCTTCTTTCCACAGTTCAATCACAAGTTTTCCGTCCTCTACCCAGGCATTTCCTTCATCGGTATAATACTGCAGCTCCTGATTTCCCCATCCATTGCTTCCGGTTCCGATGTCATAGCCCCATTTACTTTCATCCGGCATGCCTTCATAATCAAACTCGTCACTCCAGACCAGTTTATAATCCATGTTGTCTTCCTCATAATCAAAATTTTTTGCTTTCACGTCTTCCGGCTCCTCTGTCGTCTCTTTAAACGCATCCGGCACTTTCGTTCCGACTCTTGTCTGAAACACCCGTTCTGTGCTTTCTTCTGTCGTGTCCGTTTTTGCGTTCTCTGACATATTCCCGCCGCACCCCGCAGCCAAAGCTGCGGATACGGCAAGAACGATACCGAGACACTTCCATTTTTTAGTTTTCATTTATTCTCCTGTAATACCTGTATTTTCAATTCCCTGAATAAACTGCCGCTGTACACACGCATACAAAATCAGAAGCGGCGCAATGGAAATCAAAGTTGCTGCCATCTTATATGCTTCATTAATCTTATATGTCCCATTCGTTCCGATTCCGGAAGTGGATGCACTCTCGAACTGACTGTTGAATACAGACAATTTTGCCGGCAGTAAGTCAATCGTTCCTCCTAAGAATGTAGAGGTCTGATACGTCTCATTCCAGTTCCATACAAATGCAAATAAGAATACGGTCAATACCGTTGCTACTGAAAGTTTCATCGCAATATGGAAAAATACCTGGAACGGTCCTGCTCCGTCAATCATGGCTGCCTCATCAAGAGAATATGGAATCAGGTTAAAAAAGTTCCAGAAAATCAAAATCAGGATGGTTCCGTTTACTCCCTGCCCAAGCACAGCCATTAAAAGCTGCGGAATCGGAGTTCCAATCAATTGTGTTCCGATTATCTCCTGCGCATTGATAAAAATCATCAGACGCGGTATTGTCAGCAGTGTCGTTGGAATAATAAATGCCAGCAGAATCATTCCAAACCAGAAATTGCGAAACTTGAATTTATATCTGGAAAGTGCATATCCCGCCATCGCCGCTACAACTGTCTGTAAAGCTGCCATTCCGGCAGAAAACAGAATCGAATTTATAAGACTCTTTGGCATTTTTAACACCTGCGCCGCCACCTTAAAATTTGTAATCGTCGGATGCCTTGCAATCCACTCTACAGACGGATTAATGATATCTTCCGGCGACATCAGCGACTTTGAAACCATCTGAAAAATGGGTTCCAGATAAATATAGCCAATACAAATCAGCAGAAAATAAATTATGAATTTTCCAATTTTCTTTGCCATATACATTCTCCCCTACCAGTTTTTGTAATCAAGCTTTACCTTCTTCTCCAGGAAGAGCACAAAGGAAAGTCCTATAATTACAAGCACAATCAGACTGTAAATCCATGAAATGGTTGCAGCATAACCAAATCCGCCACTGGTATTTGCCGTGCGCTCCTTAATCATGACAAGCACCGGATTAATCGTATCCATTGCTCCAAGCTGCACAATTGTAAATACTGTCACAATCAACGCCGTCGGTCTTATAATCGGCATTGTAATCTTCCAGAGAATCTGCCAGTTCGTTGCGGAATCAATCTTTGCCGCCTCATAAAGGCTTGGATTTATCTTCTGCAATCCGTTGATAAACAGAACAATCGGAATACCGGCAAACCACAGAATAATCGACAGGTTGTCAAACAGTGACACCATGGCATCTGCCGCCATCGGTGAATAGCTCTCAATCATGCGGATGAGAAACGAATGGTACAGCTGGTTGACCTGACCTTCCACTTCCGGTTCAAGATTCATTAACTGATACATGACCGGTCCCGACAGTACTACTACCGGCAAAAAATAAATTGTCCGAAACAGTGATTTTCCTCTGACGATGGAATTTAACATCATCGCAAGAATAAATGCCATAATCACAATCACTAATGTATAGGGAATAATCATCCCAAGAAACGATACCAGGGCAGGTGTAAAATCCGTGTTGACAAAAAAAGCCTGCTTGTAATTGCTGATACCTACAAATGAAATATTAAATCCGCGGATGTCCTGTTTTACTTCTGTAAAGCTCAGATAAATCGTCATCACAAATGGTATCATGGTAAAAATGATAAACCCGACAATCCATGGAAGCATGAACAGATATCCGCATTTATCCTGTCTCTTTTGGAAGGATTTTGATTTATGTACTCTTTTTTGTTTTGAAGCCATGACAATCCTCCTCTAATCTGCGCCGTTGCCGCCTTGTACGGCAACAGCACTCAATGCATCTACTTTCACACCGTCTATAGTCTGTGTGTCCTGTGTGTAATTGATAATCACTTTTTTCTCTTCAGTTCCTTTTGTATACACATTGACAATGACACCATCCTTTTCCACGATACGATTTGTCCATTCATAACCGCTTACCTGTGAAAGCACTTCATTTACTTCCCGATAAACCGTTCCAATCAGCTCGCGGTACAGTGTATATTCTGTAGAATACAGATCCGCACTCACCGTATCTGCAAGCAGATAGGAAGGTTCTTTTGTCAGAACAAACGAAGGAAAAAGATTATAATCAATCATTTTTAAAATATCAGCCTGTGTATAAAAAGAAAAATTTGCATACGGTGCATAGACTTCCATCGTACCGTTTAATACAATCTGCAAAAAAGGTACGGCATCCGTCTCAAAAATGTACTGGGAATGTCCAACCGGAGCCTGCAGATAACGGTCTGTATACTTCCAGAGATACATCCCCGGATTTGTCAGATTCAGCTTGACATCCCCTAATTCCTGCAATGTATCCTGGTACAATGCAATGGCATCACTTACGGTCGTATGTCCGGCATTTGCATAATCACCGGTCAGAACGCTTCCGATTCCCTTCACAGTCATGGACGTAACTGTTTCTTTTTGTCCCTGATACTGCTTTTTAATCCATTCCGCACTCTTTGCAGGTTTTGCATATCCGAACTGGCTGACGGGTGCTGTCGTTGGAAGAAGCACGGATTTGTCCTGATAAGCATACCAGCTGTTGACGTGTGCCACCGCATTTCCATAGTAATTCATCATTTCCTTATTAATCGTCACATAATCGTTTCCATAGGAAATGTCCACTCCCTGTTCCCCGAAGGAAGCAATCAGCTCTTTAAATTCTTTTTTGGTTCCAATCCTGGAAGAATACTTCCTGGTATATGGCTTTGCAACGGACTCTCCCTTTTTCTGCCAGCCCCAGAGTCCGGCATTAATATTGATAATTCCATGTTTCATCACGTCTGTCAGAATTTCTGTCACATCGTCTATAGTTGTAGACACCACATTTTCCATTCCGACAACGCTGCTCTTCGCATCCGACATCATAAAATCCAGACGAATCGGAATCTCTTCCCCGTTACCCTTTAACTGCTCACTTAAAACACCTTCTTCCATGAGATGTTGTCTGTAAGCAAGTGCCATTCCCACATAATCCGCTGCAGGTGTGCTGCCGCTTCCGTCTCCACTCAGAAACTCATAGGTCATGGAAATATCAAATGCGTTTGGCTCTTCCATCAGAGAAAAATAACCGTCTCCTGCCTTGTTGTATACCTGATGATATTTCAGATTGTAATTAAATTTCGCACAGGTCCAGGTATAGTAGGTCATATTTTCCTCCGGGGTACACTGAATACTCATGTACTCATCCCCTTCATCCGCATATGCAACAAATGCCGCCTGGTCATTTCCATATGCTACGCCGAATACCGGCATTACCGGATTCTTCAGGGGAACTGCATCCGTCAGGCTTTCATAATAATATTCGCCCTGCGAAATGTCTTCCCCGTACACATCTCCCACATATTCCTGAAACGCAACATTGTTGTCCCGAAAGCGGATCAGTGCTCCACTTCCGTCCGGAACAAAAGCATAGCCGGATGGTGTCTCCTTTTTTTCCGTAATATCGTATCCTCCGGTTTCTTTGTCAAACTTTAAAACCTGACCGCCGCTTGAACCAAGAAATGGCGTAATATATAAGGAGGTCATACAATAACGTCCCTCTCCGCTCATCTGATCATAAGGAATCTGATAGCTAATCTGTTTTTCCCCGAACGTAATGTATACCTTCATCTGAAGATCTATTTCCTTAAAATCAACATCAAGACAATACTGGTTTTCCGTTACCTTCTGAAGCGTAGATTCTGATGCCGAAGATGCAGAGGATGCCTTCTTTAAGGTTTCAATCGAATCAAGGGAACGATATTCCACTGTAATCAGAGAGTTCGCCATATCCGTATAGATTTCATTCATGTTGTCCTCAATCGGCGTATTCTCCAGCTCCTTAAAGTCCTCCTCCGTTGAAGCGCTCAGTGCTTTTGCTTTTAATTTCTTTGCTGCCTCTGCATCCAGCCCTGTCTTCCAGAGATAACTGCTCTCCTTATCAAATACCGCTATGATATCCCTGTCATCCCGGAAATAATATACTGCGCTGTCTGTCTCATAAAGTTTTTCATACTCTTCCACACTCTGCTCAACGATTTCCATCGCCTCTTCCGGAAGGAGCGTATCACGGTTCGTATTGATGTAATTTGCATATGCCGTAGTTTCCGGAAACAAAATTCCGGTCACCATACAGTTTGCTGCCAAAAGCATGGCAGCAGTTCTTTTTCTGGTTCTACAATACATTCTGCGTCAACTCCTCTCCCACCGTACTTAAGAATTTCCATACCTGTTCCCACATAATCGTGACAAGCAGTACAACAACAACGACAACAAACATTAACAGAATCGTAAGTAAAATTCCCTTGATTGTCTCCTTTACCGTATAGTTATGTACCGTCTGTAATCCAAGAAATACCAGAATCATGGTCCACACGACGCCAATCACTAATATAACACTTAAGAAAAATGCTTCATTTGTCGTAACACAATAGGAAAGCACCGTGATGGAAAACAGTGCAAGAATCAGTGGAACGGCTGCATACGCAACTGTCATATAAACCTGCTTCAAATCTCCCTGTCCATCATTGATGGAAGTAACCAAATAGTTACATACCACGAACAGTCCAAGGAATGTAAAGAATCCTATCACAATGGATCCCACATCCAGATCCTGCACATCATAATACTGATAAATAAATCCTTTTCCTAACATATACAGCATAAATGACAAAAACAAAAGCCCATAGAGTATGCTCGCTCCAAGCACGCTGCCTTTCTTTCCTATCCGCACATCATAATATCCATCCAGCGGGTGTCTTGCAGTTACAAATCCGTAACATGTATCTCCGATGCCCTTTACGTTCATAAGCTGGTTTTTCCATGCTGCCTTTTTCTTTTTCCATTTCTTTTCGCGGTCAAACTTATCAATCGCCACGCTTACCAGATAAAGAATCAGAATCGCAATCAGCAAATATTTCAGGTATTTCTGCAGCCATACATTTCGCAGCTCCCAAAAGGCTTCCGAATACTGCTCATGATTTCCAGCCACTTCAAAATGCTCCATGGCACTCTCAAACTCGTACTCTGACATATAAGCCTTTCCAATTCCGTCATGTGCCACCACCGACATCTGATTCATCGCAAGCACGTCTGACCAGACATCTAACGCCTGCTCGTAATGTCCGCCATCATATAATGCCAGTGCTTCATATACCTTACTTGCATAGGAAGTCGGCGCATAGGATTGCAGATAGCCTTTGATTCCGTCCACCGTCCAGATATATCCGTTCTGGTCCACCGCCAGTGTCGACAGGGAACTGTATAAACCTGCAACATCCTGATTCGACACTTCGGAACCAAATTCAAACAGCCATTCCCCTTCGGGTGTATACACATCAATATATCCGCGCTTGGAAGCCGAATAAATCAAAAGATTCTCATCTACCCAGATATCACTGATATCCGTAAATCCGTAAACATCCTCCGCAAACATATTGCTTCCGTTTGTCTTATGCTTTTTAATCGGATTTATCTTCTTTCCAAGGGTTACCGTGTAGACAATTCCTCTCTGATCAAGCATCACATTGGCAAATGTGGTAGGATTCCGGTTTAACAGACGGCTTAACTGCTCCCTTGTAAATACCAGTGTCTGAATTTTCTGAAACAGACTTAAGTCTGCCTTGTTCACCGCAAAAAATCCGAGGAAATTCCCTTCTTCTGACATCTGGATAATACCGTTATAAACACCCTCACCGACAATATAGATGTTACCGCTCTCATCGGCAGCCACTTTGGACGGTTCATAAGCGGCATCTCCATATGCCGGAACCTCTGGTTTTTCCAGTGTCCGGATTAATTCAAAGTCTTTGTCAAAAACAAAGACTGCCTTTGCCTTGCTGTCCGCCACGTAGATGTTTCCGTTTCCGGTTACATAAATTCCTTTCGGCGTCTGGAATCCTTCATAGGTATAAACTGCATCCAGTGCCCCGCGGCTGATATCATATTTAACAATCCGCAGATTTCCTGTATCTGCAATATACATCATGTTGTTCTTATCGATGAACATATCTTCCGGCGCATTCAATCCCAGTTTGGTAATTGTCTGCTGCGGCAGATAAGCATCCTGTGTCCGGCTGTAATTCATCTTGTCATCGTGCGTATACGTGTAAGTCGTCGCCTGGGACGCTGCTACACTTTCCCCACCGGTAAGACAAATGAACCCAACGAGGCACAGGAGCACAATTCGTTTTAATTTTTTCATGTTTCCTGTCCCCCCTTATTTGATACCGGAATGACTCATGGTACTCATTACCTTGGACTGCATACAGATAAACATAATCAGATTCGGTAAAAACAGGATAATTGTACCCGCAGCTACAATTCCTCTCGCTGCTACCGCATTCTGTGTCTGCAGGGAATTCAGGTAATAATAAATCGTACGCTTGACATCACTTGTAATAAAATTGTTGGATGCCTCCGTTGCCTGCCATGCCGACTGGAAAGTCAGAATTGCAACCGTTGCCACTGCCGGTTTTGTCATCGGAAATATCACCTTACGGATTACGGTAAAATTGTCTGCACCATCCACATATGCCGCCTCAAGCAGTGCATCCGGTACATCATCGATAAACTGCTTCATTAAGAAAATACCAATAGGCATTGCAATAAGCGGAAAAATATGTGCTGCCCAGGTATCAATCATTCCGAGTTTCACAATAATGATGTAACGCGGAACTGCAACCGCAACCGGCACGAACATCAATGCCATCTGGTTGATGCTGAAAAACCACTTTGTCACCTTATACTGCTTTTTCTTTGACAGAACAAATGCACACGCCACAGTGATATATATATTCAGAATCATTGTGACACCCGTAATAAAAATGGAGTTTAACAGATACCTTGTCATCGGCACCCCGGTTGTTCCGGAAAGTTCAAACAGTTTCTTAAAGTTGTTCAGTGTAGGTTCCCGCACGATTAATGTCGGAGGGAATGCGTAAAGTTCCCCAAGCGGCTTAAATGCCTCATTAAACATATAGACCACTGGGAGCACCATAAGTATTGCAATTGGGATCAGAATACAGTAAAACTTAATCTGATCTCTGGAAAAATGCTTTGGGTCAATCTTTTTCCCTTTTAATCTTGATTTTGCCATAGTCCTACTCCTTCTCTGTAAACAGTCTTCCTGCCACTTTTGAGAAAAACGCTATCATAATCAACAGTACTACTGATATTGCAGCCGCATAGCCCATCTCATAACGGGAAAATGCATAATCCTCAATGTGATTTAAAATCAGATTTCCTGAATATCCCGGTGTCGGGTTGGTTCCGGAAAGCGCCGGTCCAATCCAGCCGGTATTAAAAGCATTTACAATTGCCATAACGGCTGCAAACAGCATCTGCGGTTTCATGGATGGAATTGTAATGTAAATAACTTCCTGAAAACGATTTTTCATTCCATCCACATAAGCTGCCTCATAAAGCTCATCATTTACGTTTAAGATACCGGATATCATTGCTAAAAATCCGATTCCCATCGCCTGCCACAATGCCACAATAATCATGACTTTCATCAGATAATCCGGCGAAAGCAGCCAGTTAATCGGCATATCAATCCAGCCGTGGTTAATCAGAAACGAGTTCAAAATCCCCCGCTGGTCACCCGAAAAAATGGTTTTCCATACAACCTGAATCATCAGGGTTCCCACCATGGACGGCATATAAAGGCACAACGTAAGGATTGTTCTTGGCACCGCCGGAATCTGTGTTACCAGCCACGCCAGCAAAAAGGATAAAATACATCCACCCGGTCCCACAATCAGCGCATACTTAAAGGTATTCGGAATAATATATTTCAAAAAAATCTCATCGGACGTCAGAAGGCTGATATAATTTGATAACCCTGTAAACTCCGGTGTGTTGATTACGTCAAAATAGGTAAAGGATAACCCTATTGCGATGATAACCGGTATCGCAATAAAGAGGGAAAATAATAAAAGATACGGTGCCAGCAGAAGCATCGAGCTGATAAAATCGTTTCGATAATCAAGTCTGCGGTGCTTTCCCTTTTTCTTTAGCTGCTTCATTGCTTTTCCCCCTTTCTATGTGCCTGTATATTTTCTTTCACCCATTCCACATCGTGGATGTGATATTCCTTCAGCAGTTTTCCGGTGCTGTCGGTATAGCCCAAATCGGACATTTTCTTTGTAATTTCTCGATTAATTTCCATAATTTTCTCGTCTATCGCCGGCTGTACTGCTGCCCCATCCACCGCAATGCTGTTCCAGATATTAGACAAATCTCTCTCTAACATATACTGTCCAGGTGTTCGCGGCACATCCCGCAGATAATTTAACTGTTCCAAAATTGCCTGTTTGTCCTCCGTCGGAAGCGTGCAGTCAGCAATTGCCTTCAGATTCGACGGAAGCCAGATGTACTCTTTTCCATAGGTAGACTGTAAGGTATGCGCATATTCCACCTGTACATCGTGCCCTAACCACCATTTAAAGAATGTCCATGCCTCCTCGGTCCGGCTGCTGTCATTAAAAATAATTCCTCCGGTACCTGCTGCAATGTAGCTTCTGTCAATGCTGCCATCTTCCTGCACTGTTCCTGGGAGCGGCGCTAATGCCCACTGTCCTTCCAGTTCCGGTGCCCCGTTGGTAATCAGATTATAGGTTTCCAGGTTTGCAATTCCAATTGGATATACTCCGTACCGGAAAGAATCCGGAAACTGTGGTACCTGCGTAGCGACAGAATAAATAGAGAACAGCTCGCCAAGTGTTTTTAATCCCTTCACTGCTTCCGGCTGATCAATTGCCGTATGAAGCCCGTCTTCCGTATAAAGGCTTCCGCCATTCTGATAAATCAAAGGCGCTGTCTGGTAAAACCACTTATATCCATCCACAGTTGCAATATTATGATAAAAATTCATTCCATAACGCTGCAGTTCCGGCAAAATTCCAACCAGATCATCCCAGGTGTCCGGCACCTGAATGCCAAGTTCCTTAAAAATATCTTTCCGATATACAATCAGGTTAAAATCCGATGTCTCCGGAAGTGCGTAAACGCCTTCGTTAAAGATATATGGTACAAATGCGCCAGGTGCAAACTCTCCTGCAACCTCCCAGAAATCCTCAAACTGTGTCATATCATAAATGGCATCCCTGCAGGCTAACTCAAACGGCATATGTGACGGGAGTCCAAGCGCCATATCCGGTGTCTCTCCGGCAGAAGCCGCCATCGTGAGTTTGTTGACATCCGGCATGACAGAAATCTTTACCTTGATACCTGTCTGCGGTGTAAATTCTGCATCTACCATTTTCTGTAGTAAGTCAACCTGTGTTACCGCACGGTTTACCCAGATATTTAAAACATCGTCTTCATTCTCCACCTTAAATTTGTCAGAAATGAATGAATACAGTAAGGTTTTCGTGCCGTTTAACAGGCTCTTTGCAGCTCCCGGTGTTTCTTTTGGAAGCGTCTCGTTTCCATAGATATAAATACGGTCGAGCGCAAACGGCTGTGTTGAGATATTTGTAGTAAAATCACCCATCAATTTCAGAATGGAATTGTCTGTGCTGACGCTTGAGCCTGTCAGATTCTGTGTATATAGTGCAATTTCATCCGGATATTCTTTGAGTTTCTCAATAATTCCAAGCGCACGGTTTAATTCTGAAAGTTTTGCGGATTCCACACCATTTGGTGCATATCCCTGTAAGGTGCTCTGCATGGAGCGGATCAATGTCTCATAAGCATTCAGATATGGCAAGATTTCCGGAATATAACGGGTCATATACCAGGAACGATATTCATCAATGTCTGCTCCGGTAATTTTCTTTATCTCAAGTGCAAACTGCGTCACATGTTCTGCAATCAGACGGGAATACCGCCATTCCTCATTGACCGGTTCCATCTCAGAATGAATCGTCATCGTGTGATGGCCTGCCTCAAGGTAAATCTGATAAGGATTTCCTTCGCTGTCAGAAAGAACCTCATTCCGGAAGGAAGTGTCTGTCGTATCAAATCCGTAGTTTTTCAATTCCTCAAATGGTATTTCTCCATCGAGATAAATGGATTCAAATACCTGAAAATCTTCTTTTTCATTTTTATAATGAAGTGCTAACTGGTAAAATCCGGTCTGTGCAACCTCAAATTCGTATTCCACTTCCACTCCCGCCGTTTTCCATGACACGATGTTTAATTCCTTGTACTCGCTGTCATGCGGTTTTAAGGACGGATTATTTACATAGGATAATAACGCAGAAGTAGAATTTTTTTCAGCGTAATCCACGCTGTTTATCTCAATGAAATCACTTGCCTGCTCTCCTTCATGCATCGTGCAATATTCCTCATAAGAAGGAAGTTTTCCCTTAGGCGCATTCACATAAAGTGTTCCAACCATTAAGCCGTCTGCAGAAATATTGGAGATTTCGATTGTGTTTTCTCCCTTTTCCAGATAAAAGTACAATGGATCTGCTGTATAATAGGAAGTATTATAAAAATCTCTGTACTGCCAGTCATCCACCCTGTTCTGTGCCGGTGCTGTTTCATCTCCATACCGGTCTTTCGGGAAGTCCTTTGTCTCATCCTGCCAGAGAAGCGGCAATGTAATCATAGACATCTCCTCGAAATAACTCTCTCCGTTGATTTTGACATCCAGACGATAATCAGATAGATTGCTTCCGCCTGTGTGGTAATCAATTCCAAGACTGTACATTCCCGCTTCCGGTACATTTGCGAGATAAGTCACCGTCTGTTCATAGTCGAGTGCCACTTCTTTTTGACCATCTGACGGCTCTGCTGTCGTATCCGTCAAATCATCACGCAATTCCCTGCCGGAAATATATTCCTGATAACGCACTGTCTCAAAACTTAAGGAACTGCTCAAAAGTTCAAATGCTTCCCGTACCTGCTCCTTTGGCACTGCCTCTGCGGGATTTTCCTTTTTCCGTAATCCAACGGAAACCGCAACTGCTATTGCAGCAATTATGACAATCAGGACAACTGTCCAAATCACACGCTTACGTTTTTTCACCGCTGCTCTCTCCTTTATACAAAAAGCCCCTCTGTTCACCGTTTCATCTCTGTTCTTCAAGAAATCCGGTAGAAACAGAAGGGCTGATACTTATTCCTTCTTATTTAAAGTCTGCGTCTGTGTAGCCATAAAAATCAGTCAATGCCTCTTTCAGGCTTGCATCTGCTTCCGCAAATCTCTCATTTGCAAGTGTGTTCCACTCTGGAAGTTTGGATTTAATTTCATCAAGCCATCCATCCGAAGCACGTTTTGCGCTCATAATCTCATCTTTGTAGTAATATGTCCACTCGTAAAGACATTCCTTATCAACGCCATCCTCCTGGATTTTTCCTGGATATGCCTTATCGGATACATCCCAGATATCACCATTCTCCCAAAGTTCCAGACACTTCTGCCAGCCTGGCATCTTTGCCGCATCACCATAAATGGTATGGGTCGGAACAGAATACCAGATATCCATCTGTTTTTTGAATTCGTCTCCAGTTACAAGTGGAAGGGAATCGTTTGCTGCTGTCTTTAATGCTCCGCCGGAATTCCACTGCTGATCTGCTCTTGCCTGTGCTGCCTCTGTGGAAGCTACCCAGAATGTTCCGAACGTGTATGCCAGTTTCAAAGAAGCCTCTTCGCTTTCGCTCATCGTCGGGTCTCCATCATCCATCGCATAATTATGGATTGCCATTGGGTCAAGTACAACTCCTACCGTGTTTCCAACATAATCGGTTGCCGGTCTCGGATAAATATCAAACTGGAATGTAACCGTATTATCTGTCACTTCCGGATTTGCAGCATCTCCCATCATCCATGGGTCTCCGTCATCTACGAGGCAGTAACCTTTTACAAAGTATGTATAACTCCACCAGTTTCCATCGTTCATAACCTCTTCCGGTACATTTCCCACATCGTTCTGGCACCAGATGGTATTATCTGCCCAGGTCGGAACCATGGAAAGTAAATCTTTTACTGCATCTGAGTTAAGATTTACATAATCACCACTTCCATCGTGATGGGAAAGAGAATAGTTGATATCCTTTGTTCCGGTGTTAATCCAGCTGAGTGGAATATCCATCGCTCCCCAGAATGTTGTCTTATTTCCCTCTGAAATAAACAGTGTGTAATCATCAATTGTCCAGTTCGGATCCGGCACGTCAATGTTGTTCTGCTCCGCAAGATCTTTATTTACATATACTCCCCACGGCTGAATGAACTGTGGAAGTCCTGCCTGCATACCATGGTAATTCATCATTTCCATGATGGAACTGTTAAAGGACTGGTATACCGGATCATCCTTAAACACGGAAAGGTCTGCTGCAAGTCCTTTTTCTACATCTCCTACAAGATTCGTAGATGCCCAGATATCCGGATATTTTCCGTGCTGTGCCTTAAAGTTTTCCATTTCCTGCTGCCAGGAAGTGTCATTTGCATTCGGATCACCTGATTTTGCATAAACATTAATTTTTACATTCGGATAAGTTTCATTAAATTTTTTTGCCATTGCATACAGAGATGCTACATTCTGTGCGGTAATGTTTTCCGCCTCAAGATTCTGATGGCCGATATCCTCGTAATATTCTCCGTCACCAGACCATACCATAATTGAAAGGTCTCCTTCTGTCTGCGGATCAAGTTTTACAAATGACTCTGATGTGCCGGAATCCCCATCCGTCGTCCCAGTGGTCTCACTGCCACCCGTTACAGTGTTCCCACTGTTTCCGGTGCTGGCATTACCGCCGCATCCTGCAAGCCCGGTCACCGCCATGGCTGCTGTCAAAAGAAGTGCTGCTAATTTCTTTCTTTTCATATTCTTCCTCCCTTTACCTGTTCTTACCCATAACCCCATGGGTTGTTTACAAAAACGATTATATAAAAACGTTTTTATTGCAACAAGTATTCTATTTTTAGAAAGGTGTTCTTTTTTTAGTCTGCTGTATACTTTGTATGTTTTTTCAGCTTCTCCCTCTTGTTCTATAGGTAAATTGACAACTCTTTTTGTCTTCCCTGCTCCGGTTTTTCATAAAATTGTATTAAAATCACATCTTCCTGCAAAGACACTGTTGGAACATACTGGCTCCACTTTTGTGCATCTAAAGATGTATCAGCATACATTGCCGCTGTCGTTATATGAACCCCTGGTTCTAATGTTTTCCGACAGGTTGGAATAACCGTTGTATTCGCCATCAGATTTGTATTCGGGTAGGCAGAAATCAGTTCATATTCTCCTTCTGCATCTCCTGCCACCCCGCTGCTTCCCCATGGGAAATGTGCAAAAACCGCGTTCTTTTTACGTGTGACCATCTCCCCTTTCCATTTGCCGGATTCTGCACCGCTTACCGTCTGAAACGGGCGTTCTGCCGGCAATGCGAAGCCTCCGTCTGCAATATCAATCCGATGCACAGTCGCAATCTTATGAATCCGGACATGCCATACCGGCAATGGCACCATTACGCTTTCGACCTCTACCCCTGGCATCATGGAATATTTTGTATAAAGATATTGTTTTGTAACTTTATAGGAGCTGACCCCGAAACGCATCCGGAAACAGTTATCTCCTGCGTAAGAAATTGCTAACGTATTATCAAATGCCCCGTCTTCCAACGTATGTCCTCTTGAAACGGAAAAACCAAACTTGTTGGAATAAACAAATTTTTCATATTTTGCCGCACTGTTTCCGTGCTCCATACAATGCTGCCCCGCTGCATAGGCAAGCACATGGTTTTCTGCTTCATGGCGGATTAACATATGCGGCACCATAAGCAGTTTTTTCGTGTCATATTCCATCTCTTCTTCCCTGCACTGCCAGAAGGGATGTGCTTCTCCCATCGCCAGTATTAAAAACGTTTTAAAAGACCAGTAGGGCGAACCGGGGGCATTATATCTTTCGCTCATAAACAGATTTGGGTACTGATACCCAATGGTAAGCACTCCATCATTGTCAAAAACAGGCTGTTTCATCCAATGTCTCAGGTTCTGCAGTAAAATGTGCTTTGCCTCAGGAATCGTAATTCCATCTGCCTTGTCCGCTCCCGCAAACGCATAGACTCCAAAAAAAGCTCCATGTGCAAAACGATATGTGAGACTTCTTCCAAATGGCACTTCCGCTCCATCTTCTCCAAACCAGTAACAGAACTCTTTTGAAAATACGGCTGCACGCTGTTTGAATATTTCAGCCTGTTTTGGGTCTGTATCTTCGCGCAGAAAAGCATACAGTAATCCATAAAAGTGCATGGCAAACGGAATATAATAATCCATCTGTCCCCGGTTTCCGTCACAGTACCACCCATCCTTAAGATAACATCCCTCAATAACCGCAAGATCTTTTTCTAAAATCTCCCTGTCAGCCGGCAATCCAAGCCGCTCAAACGTTGCATTTGTAAGTATCCGAAAAAATCTCCAGTTATTTGCATGAACCTCATGACCGTTAATCTGCTTCAGCCAGTCGTAAATTCTCTGCTGTTCTTCTGCAGTGCAGCTATCCCACAAAACATCTTTTGCAAGTGCCAGTGAAACCACAATTGCTGCCGTCTCCACCATCTTCTGGTCATAATCATAAATATCGCCCCAGTACTCCTCATGTAACGGATTTGTTCCATGGCAGATTCCCTCTTTCATCCGTCTGCTCCAAAAACGATATTCTGTCTCCTGCCGCTCTGTCAGCCAGTCTGTTCCGCCTGCAAAAAAAGGGCCCATACCCCAGAGGATACGGGCAAACCCTTCCATTTCGATTGCCTTTTCCCCGTAGTGTGCACCGGTCCATCCTACCAAAAGCCTTGCACACCCGGGAGAAAAATGCTTTTTCAACGGTTCACACAGAGCAAGCAGCAAATCCACGCAATCGCTGCGCGTACACAGCGGGTTTTTCTTTACTTCCTCCTGTAAATCCATACTCTGCTCCTTTTTTATCTTCAATTATGTTTAATACTTTCTCCACTCCATAAAACGCATCTGCATATGAGGCTTTGTCACCGTCGGATGTATGCCATAAACCCCCTCTTTCAGTCTGCATTTCTGCAATTTCTGAACAATCCATTCCCCTGCCGTTCCCTGCGTCTGGATAGAGGCTGCAAGCGAATGATTGATATGTACTTCCGCCGCTGTCTGGAACAGATTGCTGTCTGGAGACATAATCGAAACAAGCGGATAATAAATTCCGTTTTCTTTGATGCGGATATAAACTGTCTCTTCCATGGAAACCGGTATTTCTTTTTCCGTTTCGATATCGTGCACTTCTGCATTTTCCGGCACTTCTGACTCTACCAACGGTAAAATCTCCGGCACTTCCTTCTCCGGTTCTTTTCCAAACCGCTCGTATGCTCTTGTCTGAATCAGGAATCTGCAGATATTTTCTGCACACCGCTGTAATTCGCCGATGGTCAGGCGTCCTTCCCGCAAAGCCTCTAACGTATCGTCCCCTGCGGCATTGACCTCTGCGCCGTAATTGTTTACCACCATATAAAGGTCATTCTGCGCGCGGACCATATCTGCGGTCCTGGTCTTAACACCCTCTCCGCCTTCCACAACATCGTTCATCTTTGCCCACCAGTCCGTCATTACAATTCCCTGATATCCCCATTCTTTTCTGAGGATTGTCGTATTCAGGTCGTAATTTGACGCCGCATAATAACCGTTTACCGGATTATAGGAAGTCATAATGGAAAGTGCATTTCCCTCTTTTACTGCTTTTTCAAATCCTTTCAGATAAATCTCACGCAGTGCACGTTCTGATACCACTGCATCCACAAAGGAACGACGTTTTTCCTGGTTATTACATGCAAAGTGCTTGATGGTTGCATGACCACCGCCATCATGAATTCCGCCGGAAGCCGCTGCTGCCATCGCTCCGGTTAAAAGCGGGTCCTCGGAATAATATTCAAAATTACGTCCGTTTAATGGGTCTCTGTGAATATTTAAGCCAGGTCCTAAGAGCGTATCGACCCGATTTTCTCCCAGCTCTCTTCCAAGCATAGCATAAAGTTCCCTAACGATTGCTGGATTCCAGGTTGCTGCAAGCAATGTTCCAATCGGAAGCTGCATTGCATCCCTTCCGCCTTCCATGCGGATTCCGGATGGTCCGTCCGCAGCGCAGGCAAGCGGCAGCCCATATTTCACCAAAGAATCACTGACCCCTCCAAAGGCTGACGCTGTTCCCGGCGTTACATCGGGATGTCCCATTCCCTCTCCGCGCACGATTGCCGCAAGCTCTTCCTCTGTAAACTGTGCTACAAATGTCTCCAAAGACACTTCTTTTGTTGCTACCTGGCTAAGTTTATACCCTTTATTTCCGGTCATCTCGTTTTCTTCCGGCAAACGTTCTTCAATCCGTTCTCTTAAATTAATACTGCGAAGCGGCACCTCTTCCATTATAAGCTCATAACTTCCATCTTCTAAGCGTGCCCCAGGTTTCATGCGGGTAAATGCCTTTTGCGGCGCTAACGCTTCCTCAAGCACTTCCACTACTTCTGTATTCTGGATAACGTATGCCTCTTTTCCGTCTACAGAAACCTGTTTTGCATTACGCACACTATTTCCGACATAAATTCCATATGTACCAGCCTCAAGCACATAGCAGGACTTGTGCCCGGTATATCCGCCATCGTCATATGCAGCCATCTCTGTAACCGGGAACGTAATCGTCATTTCTTCCGTTTCTCCTGGTTTTAACAGTGCCGTCTTTTGAAAAGCCGCAAGTGTTCTTACCGGACGTCCCAGTTTTCCCTGCGGTGCCTCATAATAAACCTGCACCACTTCTTTTCCGCTGTAGGTATCTCCTGTATTTGTAACGGAAAGTATAACCACAATGTTTCCCTCTACGGCATGTGTGTTGTGGACTGTGATTTCAAAATCTGTATAGGACAATCCATAACCAAATTCATAGCGTACTTTCTTTGGCTGGAATGTCTCAAAATAACGGTATCCGACATAAATATCTTCCTGATAGAAGTTAAAATCCTCTCCTCCGTAATTAGAGGCAGACGGATAATCTTCATAACGATAGGCAATGGTATCCGGCAGTTTTCCACATGGAACCGCATCCCCTGTCAGGACATCAGCAGCGCTTAAGCCTCCCATCATTCCTCCCTGCCATACAATTAAAATTGCTTTGATATGGTCCTTGTGGCAGTCTTCAAACAATTCTGTCATGTCAATTAAGTTTGAGACATTTAATACCACAATCACCTGTTCAAATACCGCTGTAATCTGTCTTAAATTTTCTTTTTCCTGCTCTGTCAAAAGAAAACTTCCCGCCTCTTTGAGATTGTCCTTGTCCTCTCCAGCGGTGCGCCCGATTACATAAACTGCTTTTTTCGATTTTGATGCAGCCTCTTTGACAAGTTCCTCCTCTAACGGCATATCTTTCTGAAACCACGGTTCAGCAGCCCATCCACCGCCGCCATTGTCAAACGGATGTTTTAAAATCCAGTTCCGGTACGTCTCTTCCAACGCTTCATCAATAAAGATACCCTTTTTTCTGCGCAGTTCGTCTAACAAATTGGTGCTATACGGCACATGAACTGCTCCACCGGAACCGGTTCCGCTCCTGTAATACTCAATCTGGCATCTTCCGAATACGGCGATGTGCTCCCCTTCTTTTAACGGTAATGCCGCCTGTTCATTTTTCAAAAGTACGGCACCTTCCGCAGCCGTGCGTCTTGATAATTCTTCATATGCTTTCCAGTCAACTGCTTCTGTTTTCATCGTATATGATTCCTCCTGCTATCGCTCTTCATAAAAACGTTTTTATTTTTGTTTGTATCCTAGCATAGTTTTTCTTTAAATGCAATGTATTATTTTGCACTCTGCAAAAATATAAACTATGAGAAGCCTAGCGCGTCGCGCAGGTTTCTCTCTCAATCAGCTTTCCTTCAATTTTTTCAATGACTCCCTCGGATTTTTCCTGTAAAAGTTTCATAATCTGCCGTACTGTAATCACACCCATCTTCTCAAAGGAAGTACGTATCGTGGTAAGTTTCGGTGTCACAAGACTGCTGATTGCAATATCATCACAACCAATAACATTCACCTGTTCCGGTACCTTATAGCCGCCATCCTGCAGTGCCTCCACACATCCAAGTGCACTTAAATCGTTTGCCGCAAAAAACGCATCCGGTACTTTTTTTCCCGACGCAATAAATTCTTTCACTGCCTCATATGCCGGTGCCTGTTCATAACGACCTAAAATCACATTTTCCTTATCCATCGAAAATCCTGCTTCCGCCAGTCCATGCACAAACCCTTCATAACGCAGCCTGCTGTCATAGTTTCCTTCCACACCATAAATATGTCCGAAGCTCTTATTTCCAAGACCGACTAAGTAGCGCGCTGCCTGTTCTCCCTCTGCAAATGAATCAAACAGAACACTTGACGTATTTTCCCCGGTAATCTCCCGATCCAGAAATACCACTGGTACCCCGGAATTTACAAGCTGTTCCTCCGTATCCTTTGTGACACCTTCATAAAGGATTGCTGCCGCATCCACTCGTCGTCCCAGAATATTGGTTATTATTGTTGTATTTTTATGCGTAATGTAGACATTGAGGTCATATCCGTACTTCACACATTCCCAGTACATAGTATCTGCCAGTGTTCCATAGAAATCTCCGCGCATGGAAGAAACAAACAGTCCAATTGCCTTTGTCTCTGTTGCCTTCAGGTTTCGTCCATTCAGATTTGGAATATAATTCATGCGTTTTGCCACTTCTAAAATTCTCTTTTTCGTTTCCGGTAATAGCACATCCACATCATTCAATGCATTTGAAACCGTAGAAATCGATACTCCTGCTTCTCTCGCCACATCTTTGATTGTAACTTTCTTCATACGTACTCTCCCATACTGTTCACGGTGTTGTCACCTGCTCTAAGATTCCGGTAATATGTGCAATTGTCACCCCATAGTTGGTCATTGGAATTTCCTGATGCTTTGCCCTGTCAATCCGGGACATCACATATTTGCGGTTAAACATACAGGCTCCGCACTGAATAATCAAATCGTAGCTGCTCAAATCCTGTGGGAAATCCGTTCCGCTCACAAAGTCAATCGTAAGTTTTTCCCCGACACGTTTCTTTAACATCCGCGGAATTTTCACCCTTCCGATATCCTCAGACAACGGTGCATGGGTGCAGCACTCCGCAATTAAAACCCTTGACTGCTCTGTCAGCGCGTCAAGCTGTCTTGCTCCTTCTATATAATAAGGAAGGTCGCCCTTATAGGCTGCAAACAGCACTGAAAACGAAGTCAGCATACTTTCCTTCGGCTTGTGCTCATACACATAGCCAAATACCTGGGAATCGGTGATGATAAGCTTCGGCGGCTCCTTTAACGCCGCAAGCGCAGCTGTCAGCTTGTCCGTTGTCACACTCATCACCAGACACTTTTTATCTAAAAGCTCCCGAAGTGTCTGTACCTGTGGTAAAATGAGACGCCCTTTCGGTGCCTGGATATCCTGCGGCATGACAAGCAGCACAACATCTCCGTCTTCCACCAGCTCTCCGGTGATTAACTTATTTCCGTAGTTCTCCGGTAAAAGACGTGCTAAGGCTTCCTTCACCTGTCCCATGCCTTCTTGGGTCTGTGCACTCAGCAAGAGTGGCTTTTGCCCAGTTTCTTTTTCAATCCGCTCCACAAGTGCCCCGGGATTCTCTAAAATATCTGCCTTATTGACAACCAAAAGCACCGGCACATTGCGCTCTTTTAGGAAACGATACCAGTGCAGCTCCTCTTCCATCTCTTCCCCTGCAAAAAGGATGATTCCAAGCTCCGTCTTTTCCGCCGCAAGACGTGTTTTTTCCATACGGCGCTCTCCAAGCTCGGTGGTATCGTCAAATCCGGCCGTGTCGATGATGACACATGGACCGAGCGGATTGATTTCCATCGGCTTATAGACCGGGTCCGTAGTCGTTCCCGCGACATCTGCCACGATGGAGACCTCCTGACCGGTAAACGCATTGATAAAGGATGATTTTCCGCTGTTTGTCCTGCCAAACACACCAATGTGCAGGCGGTTTGCGGACGGTGTTTCATTTAATGTCATTGCCATAATTGTTCTCCTATAAACGAAATCCCCGAACTACATTTACTGTAATCCGGGGTTTTATACTTTTATTTTCCGTGCTTCATATCACGAATTGGAATGTTTGCCATCAGAACCGGAACAGAACCATTATTTGCCTCTGACTCTGTCTGTGTAATCTGAATGTCCAGTCCTTCTGCATCAATATCCATATATTTTGCAATCACCTGAATAATGTCGTTTTTAATCTGCTCCATCATTTCCGGTGAGCAACTGGCACGATCTGATACCAGTAAAAGCTTCAGACGATCCTTCGCCACATCGCCAGAACTTTTCTTTTTAAATAAATCCATCCATCCCATGGAACGCCCCTCCTAATTCTTCTTGAATAGATCTTTTAGTTTTGAGAATACACCTGTCTTTGCTTCAAGATCTAAGAACGGTACTTCCTCTCCAAGGATACGATGGCAGATATTTGCATATGCCTGTCCTGCAAGACAATTGGATCCAACTAACGGCTCTCCCTGGTTCGTGGAAACAACGATGTGCTCATCATCCGGCACTGCACCAATCAAGTTGACGGCAAGAATATCGCAGACATCCGCAACGTTCATCATGTCACCGCGTTTTACCATATCCATACGAAGTCTGTTGACGATAAGGTCAATCTTCTTCATCTCATTTGCCTCTAACAGTCCGATGATACGGTCTGCATCACGGATTGCGGAAACCTCAGGAGTTGTTACAACCAATGCACGGTCTGCGCCTGCAATGGCATTTTTAAATCCCTGCTCGATTCCTGCCGGGCAGTCTAATAAGATGTAATCAAATTCGTCTCTGAGTTCATTGATTAATGCCATCATCTGCTCCGGATTTACGGCTGCCTTATCTCTTGTCTGTGCTGACGGAAGCAGATAAAGCTCCGGATATTTCTTATCCTTAATCAAAGCCTGTTTGATTTTGCAGTTTCCTTCTACTACATCTACCAGATTATAAACAATACGGTTTTCCAGACCCATAACTACATCAAGGTTACGCAGTCCGATATCTGTATCAATCAAAACCACTTTTTTGTTCAACTGTGCAAGACCGGTACCAACATTTGCCGTTGTAGTGGTTTTTCCTACACCACCCTTGCCGGATGTAATTACAATTACTTCACTCATTTTCTCCATTCCTCCTGCTGTTATATATCATTCAATGATTCTTTTGTCAGCGGTTCAATACAGATTGTTCCCTCTTTGCAATAGGCAATCTGAAGATTCCCGGTCGGCTCTTTCACCTTCCGGCGAAACAGTTTCTTTTCATAAGTCTTATCCGGACTCTTTGCAAGAAGCGTTCCGATTCCAATCTGAATCGGATCTAAGTCCAGTGCCGCAATAAATGCGCTGTCATCTCCACCGACTCCCGCATAGACATTGCCTTTGACGGCGCCTAATACCACCACGCTTCCGCTGGCGGAAACAGTCGCTCCCGGATTCACATCCCCGACAACCACAATTCCTGACTCACTCGATAACACCTGACCGGAACGAAGGGTTCCCCGGTAGAACTGGGTTCCCGCATCGGTATACGGATGCTGGACACTCGCCTGATAAGCCTCAATCTGCCGGCGCACCTGTTCCTCATGAGATGGGTCCGTGTCTACGACACATAAGATATCAATTGAGGTATTTTTCGTCACTGCCTCAATAATCGCCTGCTCTTCTTCCACTGAGAGGATTCTTCCTTCAAAGGAGATTCCAACCCGCGCATCTTTGAAAAATTTTTCTGATTCTTTAAATTTTGCAATGATGGCATCAATCAGCTTCGGAAACGACATATCTTTATCTAAAATCAGATGGATGCCATATTTGTTGCTTTTTATGATAACTGCCTGTGACATTTCATTCCTCCATTTACTATCCGGTTAAGTATAACAGATTCTTTTGCACCGTGCAATGCAAACAATGGCGAAAAGCAAATTATTTTTTTTGAAAAAACGAACCTGCAAAAGAAAAGACTTTCTGCCACGCCCTATAAATGAGGGCGGTGCAGAAAGTCTTTTCTCTTATGTAAAACCTTCTCCTCCAACTTGCACTTAATGTGCATCATTACGGAAATCCTTCTCTCTCATCCGATTCCCCAATCAAAATGAAAAATTAACAAAGGATTTTCGTTCACACCAACGATTACATTGTGTATTATACCAATTTTCATTTTAAATAGCAAGTCTTTTTTGTCATTTCTTCCAGTTCCATAAAAACGAGGTTTTCTTATCCTTGCTATTCCGGTACTTTCGTGCCATAATCTAGGTGTAAAAACAATTTAACCCTTACATGAAAGGTGGTGTTTTTATGGATTTTTCAACTGTTGATATGGCTCTTGGCACGTTATCTGCCTACAATGCATCCTCTGTCAGCCAGGGAAGTCTCGCTTACGCTGTCGGTACAGCCGTACTCGGTCAGTCTCTCGACCTGACGCAGGAGATGGGCGCTTCCATGGTCCAGATGATGGAACGTTCCGTAACACCGGAACTTGGCGGCTCTATCGATGTCTATATCTAAGAAGCAGTGCTGAATTAATAATTACAAGCACGGAGCCACAGTTATGTACCAACGCATCTGCCACGGGGTTTAACACCGGTAATTGCTAAAATAGTTGCAAGGATGTTAAGCCCCATGGAAAAGGTCAGATTTTTCCGTGTCAATGTTTTTCCGACTGCCCGTCTTTTTCCCGCAGTCTCACCACTAACTCATAGACCTCCGGCCGCCGTTCTTTCAGATGCTCATCCAGCAAATGTCTGCGCTCCTTAAAGCGTTCCGCCATCTCTGGATGCTCACACGCAATTCGGTCATGCACTTCTTTTCGGTGCGCCTCCAGACGGATTGCAAGCGTCTCCTCGTCCTTTCCGGAAATGTTGACAATCTCTTTTAGATGCTCTTCGAGGTGCTCCATCCACTCATCCTCGTCTAACTCTTCCATATGCGACCAGCGTCCATGCAGCAATTTCTCCACATCGCCCGTCTTTTTCAACTGTTCAATCTGGAGTGCAATCTGTTTTTCCATCTGTGCTTCACTCTCCGAGCCAAACGCCCATACAAATTCCTGAACACGGTTGTCCGCCCGCTTTCTCGATGCACTGCGTTCCTCATTGTCGACACCGCCCTCTAAGGGGTACGGTCTGCTAATTCCCATATCCTTTAAGGCAATATGGATGGTTCTGCGCACACTTCCCTCTTCAATCAGATACCCCAGTCCAAGTTTGCGGAGCTGCTCATTTACCTCTGCAATATGCTCTGTCATATAGAAGCGGATACCCCTGTCCTTGAGTGAATGATACAACATTCCAAGCTGGTCCGCCGCCGTAATGTCGATGCTTCCAATTCCGCTTGCATCTAAAATCACCGCCCGCGTATCGTCTTTGATGCTGTCCTCAATCTCCCGCTTCAGCACCTGAATATTGGCAAAAAACAGATTGCTGCTGAAACGGTAGATAATGATTCCCTGCAGGGCATGAATCTGGCTTCCTTCTTTTAAATCCCTGAAATGCCTGTGACCGGGCTGGATTCCTAAGAAGCAGCGCGCCGGCTTTGCCGTCCGGATTATCATCTCGGAAAAAGAAAGGATGATACCGATTAATACTCCGTTAATCGTTCCAAGCATCAACACTCCGAAAAATGCTCCAAAGAAAATAAAGCACTCTGTTCGGCTGACCTTAAAAAGTCTTACCGCCAATTCAAATTCCGTTGCACCTAAAAGTGCAGAAATTACAATTGCAGTTAAGATTGGCACTGGAAGATATCCGATAAATCCTGTTCCGCACAAGAGAAGAACCATCATGGATAAGCCTGCCACAATGCCGGTCAGCTGCGTTTTTGCCTGGTACTGCTCTCCCATCGCAGTTCTTGAAACGGAGCCGTTCATCGGACAGCAGCCCGTCAATGCCGCCACAAGATTTCCCATCGAAAACGCCAGTATCTCCCGGTTGTCATCTATGCGGTAGCCGTTTTTCTGCGCAAAGCTGTTTTCTGCCAGAAGCGTCTCCGCCATAATTACAACCGCCACAGACAGGCTGATTGTGACCGCCTCCTTCATCGGAATTGCCGTCACAGCAGGAAAGCTCCACACTGGAAGCCCCGGTTCCACCGCAGACAAGGTCTGCACGCCCCACGATTCCACCGGAAGAAATTTCGGCATCAGGGCGCCTGCGGCCATCAAGAGGACAGCCATCGGAAATTTCGGCATGAGTTTCTTTGATACCAGCAAAATCAAAAGTGTCACAAGTCCCAATAGTAATGATGGAACATTCACATTTTTTGCTGTCTCTGCGATATGCTCTGCCAGCTCTAATAATTCTCCGGTTCCTGCCGTTCCTCCCATTAATTTCGGGAGCTGCATCAGAATAATAGTCGTGCAGATTCCGGTAATAAATCCACCCATCACAGGTGCGGAAATATAGTTTACCAGTTTTCCCGCCTTCATCAGATAAAACGCAAACAGCCATACTGCCACAAAAAGTGTCAGTACCGGCACTGCCGTCATCGCTTCCGCAGAGCCTCCCTCTATCCCAAGTCCTGCAAGCGCTCCTCCAACTAATGCCGCAGGCGCTGCATCTACCCCGAACACAAACTGGGGCGATGTTGAAAATAGTGCGAATAAAAGAATCGGAAATACCGACCCATACAGTCCATATACCGCAGGCAAGCCCGCAATCTGCGCATATCCCATCGAAATGGGAATGGATACCGCCATAATGATAAGTCCCGCAAGGATATCCTTTGCGAGATTTTTCTTTTCATAATGTCGCATGGTCTGTGCCAGTGTAACTTTCATGATACCTCATCTCCTGTTATTTTATAACGCAGACTTTTCAGGTACCGCTTCTGCTCCTCCGTAATCCGGTAACTCTCCACCGCCTTTTGGATAGTCTTTTTATGTACCCATGGAGACAGTCTGCGCTCCCTTAAATACGGAATCGCCGCATCCCACTGCTTTGCCAGTGCCGTTGCCAGATACCAGGCAATCATCATGTTCACATAATATTCGTCTGATTCTACCTCTGTCACAAGTTTTATATATTCTTCCTTAAAATCCTCATCCAGATAAAGCTTCATCAATGTACCGATTCCATAGCGAATCGTGTAGGTTTCATCCGATGCAATCCACTTTTTTATCACTGGAAACAGCTCTTGCTTATGCTTTACAAAACATTTCGGCGTTGGCATATCACAGGTTGCCCAGTTGTTCACAAACGGAAGGAACCGCTCTATTTCCATCAGACACTTTTCATAATCCAAAATGCCGGATATCAGCATCATGTGAAGGTTATTCTCCTCGTAATACCGGTGCGGCAGCTCTCTTAAAAAGCAATCTGCTTCCTCTGTTTTTGCAAATTCTCTGGCGAATTTCCGCAATACCGGCACCCGGATTCCAATGATAGTTTCTTTGTCAATGCCCGGCATCAGCTTCGTATGAAAATCCCTGTACTTTAAATCCTGTAACTCAAATAACTGTGTTTGTATCTGGTTCATGGTCCTGTTCCTTCTCCACTGATTTCCAAAATTCTTCTATCGAACCTGTATGTGCGGCTAATTTACTCCATTTCCGCAGCACCTTCTCATCCTGCTCTTTTAAAATACAAGTTCTTACACTCTCTGGTATTGTTCCGTTTTCTTCCTTATCTGTGGTATTTCTTATTTCCATTATAAAATACCACAAATTTCGGTGCCGCTATTTTTATTACGCTTGTAGAATATAAGAATTTGTGATCTACCAGTTTTTGATACTCACTTGCGATATAAAACAAGTCGCGCAACGGGATATTCCCATATTCTGTTTTCCTCCTTATGCAGGAGCATTCAGTCCTCTCCTGCTTTTAAAATAAATGATGAATTTTTAAAAGCATTGATTTCTGAAATGAATTTAGAATATTAATGACAGCATTGTCATGCCATGGATTCTTTTGAAATACGCTTTTGTTTCATTCTAGCATAGCCGTCCATCCGCCGCAAGCAAAGCACTCTTTTATGCGTAAAAATTCAGCATTTTTCACAAATTGCTCTCCTTCTCCAGTAATTTCTGATAGGTGGCATCCATCCCAATGGCGCCTAAGGGAGCTGTCAGAATAATTGCCATTACTGCTACCGACAGCACGATTTCCCCACAGGGAAGCCCTGCGGCAAGCGGGACGGAACCGATGGCAGCCTGAACGGTTGTCTTGGGAAGATATGCAATCACGCAAAACAACCGCTTCTTCCGCGTGAAGTCTGTTTTTACCATACAAAGCAGTATCCCGATGGTTCGAAACGCCAGTGCTGTCAAAATCATAAGAACGGCTGCAATGCCAGCCTTTAACATGTACCGGATGTCCACTGCCGCACCGACTAAGACAAACAAAATGACTTCCACCGCAATCAGTAGGAAAGCGACGCCCAGGATAATAATGACCTTCATGCTGTTTCTGACACAATATTTATGTGCGTAAGAAGTCTCAAAAAAGAGGTACAGCTCATAGCCTGTCACCATTCCAAGCAGAATACCAAGCAGAAGTGACACCGGTATATTGAAAAAGTTCATGACGTTCACGCTATCTTCCGGAGATCTGCCATCGCCAGTCCGACGAGAAAAATAAGTGATAATGATGTAAGCATCATAAGCTCGCTCCTTTCTTAAATTATCGCAGTACCAGGTATATCGGAAATTTTCATAAAAAAGCTGATGATTTCTGCGATTAAAAATCGTAGAAGTCATCAGCTATCTAAGCAGTTCTGGTTTCCCAAGGGAGAACTTCATTCCCTGTCTGAAACCTAGAATAGTCTTTCCTCGCCTGATTGTCAAGCTCATCTTTTTACAGATCAGAATCAGTTCAATTTAATAAATGCTGCGGTCTGTGCATCTACCTTCACTGTAGTTTTATCTTCTGTAGCGGTACCGCCAAATTGATAGATGGTCTCTCCGAATACTCCCTCATATGGGAACGAAACCTTTTTATCAGAAGGATTTAATACCACCAGTATCCGCTCATCACCATTTCTTCTGACATAGGCAAACGGATAGGTATCTTTCTTTGCATACACAAATTCGATTTCACCCTTGTTCAATAGGGCCGGATGTGCCCTGCGGATTTTGATTAACTTCTGAATCTCATGATACAGGGAATTTTTATCCTCCATCTGCGCGAAAACGGTCGGTCTGTCTGCAACAGAATCCTGCGCAATGTAAAGCTTTTCTGCGGCAGCTGTGCTAAATCCTGCATTTAAGCCATCGTTCCACTGCATCGGGGAACGGGAACCGGTTCTGTTATAACCGCCCTCAACGGAAGTAAGTCCTTCCACATACCGCATTCCGATTTCGTCTCCATAGTAAATAAACGGTGCTCCCGGCATGGATAGCAAAAATGCAAACGCAATCTTTAACTCGTCTCCTTTAAGGGTTCTGGCAAGTCTGTCCATATCATGATTGCCGGAAGGAATACAGATTAATCCCTTTTTTTCTGACTTTTCATAATTCTCTCTATACTTCTCCACGAAAGCGGAGATATCACCCTTTCCTCTGGAAGAGAAAAACGGCTCTTCACAGCGGAACAAATCATTATAATGAGACGGGCCGAAATGCAGCAGAAAATCCATGTGGAATCCTCCCTGCAGGGATTTATCCGGCTCTCCCCATTCTGAAACCATGGCTGCCTTTGGGAATTCTTCATTTAAAAATGTTCTGATATTCTGCCACAGAAGAATGTTTCCCTTTCCCTCCGGGTCATTTTTTACCAGGCTGCCCGCCATATCGACACGGAATCCGTCACACCCCATCTTAAGCCAGAAACGCATCACATCCTTCATCGCCTCTAAGGTCGCCTTCGGACCCTCGTCATCCATGGACTGCTGCCACGGGCATTTCTGTTCATAATATCCGTAATTTAATGCCGGCTGATGGGAAAAGAAATTCACAACACATACTCCGTCTCTGTCAGAGATTCCACGGATACATCCCATTCCCTGCGGCTCCTCCCAGACACTGTCCGTCCAGATATAACGGTCTGTGTACTCATTCTTCTGTGCCTTCATAGATTCTTTAAACCATTTATGTGTTACTGCCGTGTGCCCAGGTACCAAATCCAGGAGCACATGCATCTCTCTTTGATGTGCCTCTGCAAAAAGTCTTGCCAAATCTTCATTTGTGCCGTATCGCGGCGCAACGGAATAATAATCCTCCACATCATAGCCCGCATCACCAAACGGTGACGTGAAGCATGGATTTATCCAGATGGCGTTGCATCCTAACTCTTTAATATAGTCCAGTTTCTTGACAATACCATTGATATCACCGATTCCATCGGAATTGCTGTCCAAAAAAGACTGCGGATAAATCTCATAAAACACTGCGTCATCCAGCCATTCCGGCTGTTTTTCTGTAACTCCCATATGCTTTCTCCTTTTCTTTTTTTACATCAAACCACTTATTACGTTTATTAATTCTACGCGCGTTCTTTTTTTCTGAAAAAGAATACCAGTCTTATTGCCGCACTGCTTGCAATGACCACCCAGGTCAAAACATTCGTATACCATACGCCCCAGAATCCAAGTTTAAAAACATACATGAGCACTACAGCAAAAAAGATTCTGCCGCCCACCTCAAGGATACCGTTTAACATGGAAAAGAACACATCTCCCATACCGTTTAACACGCCCCGCAGGGTATAAATCGTTCCCAGTGCAAAATACATACTTCCGGAAATAATTAACGCTTTTGAGCCGATTTCTATAACGTCTTTCTCCACAACAAACGCCGCAATAATATTTTCTCTAAACAGAAGAATCGCAACAAACAGAATCAGGCTGAATGCCAGTGTAATTCCCATTGCCTGCATAATCGCCTTTTTGATTCTCTTATAATCTTTTGCTCCGACATTCTGCCCTGCAAAAGTAGACATTGCAATTCCAAGCGAGCTGTATGGCTGGAAAATCACGCTCTCCACCTTTCCGGTCGCTGTGTAAGCTGCCATCACGGTCGGTCCATATCCATTGATAAGCGTCTGTAGCAGGACACAGGATATGGATATCATCGCCGTCTGAATCGACATCGGAACTCCAATCCGGAAATCCTTTAACAGAATTTCCTTATTTAGCTTAAAATGCTCTTTTTTCAGCATAAAATAAGGATTCTTCTTTACTGCAAAAAGAATCGAACCTATTCCTGACACAAACTGGCTGAATACGGTAGCATATGCTGCCCCTGCGACCCCGCAGTCCAACACAATAACCAGTAAAATATCCAGTATCACGTTGATAACGGATGCCACTACAAGAAAAATGAGCGGTGTCTTTGAATCACCAAGTGCCCGGAGGATTGCGGAGATTCCATTATAAATTGCAACGACAAATGTAAATCCGCACATAATCCGCATATAGGTATAAGCATAGGAAAAATTCTCTTCCGGTGTATTCATCAGTGTAAGGATTCCCCTTGCAAACACGAGACTTAAAACACTCATCAGAATTCCTGCCGCAAGTATCACATACAGTGCATTTGCAATCGCCTTTTTCACCTCGTCTTCCTTCTTTGCTCCAAAGTACCCGGAGATAACCACTCCGATTCCGGATGCCATACCACTGCATAAAGAAAAAAACATAAAATTAACCAACCCGACAGAGCCTACTCCGCCAAGTGCATTTTCACCCAGGTGCCTGCCGACTACAAACGAGTCAACCACAATATAAAACAGCTGAAAAATATTTAAAAACAGCAACGGGAGTGTAAATTTAAGAATCAACTGCATACTGTTTCCTTTTGTCATATCTATGACAAAATTACTGCCTGCCGCTTTGCTTCTGCTCTCTGACATAATTCACCCTTCCTGTCCAAATTGATATCATTTATCTGCATTATAGAAGCACCTCCATCCGTTCGTCCATGAACAAAAGTAGACAAAACATGCACAAAATGATACAATTTAAAAAAGCGTCTAGGAGATCTTACATATGTATATTAATACCGGACAATTACACAATTCCCTTCTTACGATCAAAGATAAAAGCAGTCCCTTAATCGTAAGCAGTTGTGGCACATACCGCCTGGATTCAGACAAATCCCTTCCCACCTGCAGACCACGGGGAAGACTTGATTATCAGCTTATCTATATTGCTTCCGGAACCGCCCGTTTTCATTTTGGCAATGCAGAAAATGAGACATTGCTTTCTGCCGGAAATATGGTTTTATACCGTCCGAAGGAATTCCAGAAATATGAATATCTCGCATCTGAACAATCTGAAGTGTACTGGGTTCACTTTACCGGAAGCGACGTAAAAAATATTTTAAGATTTTACGGAATTTCTGATGATATGCAGGTATTTTCTGTGGGATGTAATATGGAATTTAACATGATTTTCCAAAAAATGATTTCAGAACTACAACACTGTCAGCCTGATTACAAGGACATGGTATCTCTGCTTTTCCGCAGTCTGCTCATCACCCTCCACCGCCAGCTGACACAGAAAGATGCCGTCAAAAATGAGTATCTTAGCCAGACAATGGAGCGCGCATCGCAGTATTTTATCGACAATTATAGTAAAAACATCAATATCGAGGCTTACGCCTCTTCCATCGGTATGAGCATCAGCTGGTTTATCCGGAATTTTAAAGATTATACCGGAATGACCCCCATGCAGTATATCCTCTCCATCCGAATTGAAAATGCGAGACTGCTTTTTGAAACAACCGGATACACCATAACAGAAATTGCCGGAATTGTCGGCTACGACAATCCCTTATATTTCAGCCGGCTGTTCCATAAGCAGACGGGGTATTCTCCCTCTGAATACCGGAAGCGGATGCGGTGAATTGCTGCTTACTTCTGATAAAATTTTCCCTTATAAAAGTTTTCATTTCCTGTTTTAATGGCTTTCATCCGAAAAAGTACACAACCATCCGGACATACATACTCTTTGACAAGCGGCTCTGTTCCTCCAACCAGCGTCAAATCTCCTCCACTTCGTACCGCCTGCATATCTCCGTAGAGAAGCTGCATCATCTTAGAACAGATGCCGAATCCCTGTTCATTCACCGGACATCCGTAAGTACAAGTATACTTATCTCCCACCTCTTCGCCATTTCTACAGTAATTCTCTGTACAATCACTTCTTAAAAATCCCGTAACTTCAATTTCAAATTGATATTCTTCTGCGTACCATTTCTTCATGATTGTTTCTCCTTCAAATTTTTATGCATGGGAAAGTTCCGGAAAATAAAGCTTCTCCTGCTCAATACTTTTTAGTTCCTCTCCCAGGTAGAATAGCCGGTAATCATCTGCTCCATCGTATTGCTCTGCGGTACACATATCCATATCCTTCTGACCTGGGGTGAAACCAAGCCGGCATTTTTGATATTCCCCTCCCACTCGCCGTAAAACCTCCGAAAGTGTCACATTGTTTTCACATATCATACTCCGCAAAAGCAATGTATCTTTCTCCATCTCAGCAACAATGAAGCAGTCCATATCCTTTGCATAATATACATTTTCCATGTCCGCCGTGTAAAACATCTGCAAACCGAATTTATTCACCTGTTCCATTGACGAATTTACTGCACTGTGGCGAACCATATCCCTATATTTCTGTTTCATCTGCCCATCCGTTGGATTTGCCGGCATAAAAATCTCTCCTGCCGGTTTTTTTCTACAAAATTCTTCTTTTACCGAATAGCGATATTCCATTTCCTTTGAGAATCCACATTTAACATAAAAATCTATGGCATTTAAATTTGCAAACAGATAAAATCCATCACACTCGTCCTTATATTGCTTTACCACATAATCCACCAGTCTTTTTGCCAGCCCCTGCTTGCGATAGTTCTCATCTGTCATAACCGTTCCAATCTGTATATAATTCTTTTTTACGCCATTTTGCAGGAAACACATGCGATTTGCCGATACATTGGAAACAATTTTTCCATCTTCCATAAAGGAATACGGAATATAATCACCCTCAAAATATCCGCCTGTGACCCAGCTTTCAAAGTCGAAGCCGAATGTTTTCTTTGTTAAATCGTTTAAAGCGTGGCGCAGTGTATCGTCACACATGTAATTGCTTACTAATTCCATGGTTTAAACCTCCTGTTTTACTTTTTCAAAATCTACGGTCTGTTCCTTCATAGAAACTTTTGCCACCTTAAAGCCATATTGCCAAAGTTCCTTTTTGAATGTAAGGAATGAATGATCTATAGGCACTCCGGCAATGTTTTCAATTTCAGCATAAGTCAACTTGAAATCGCCTGTTTTATTTTCATTGATCCACTTCCATAAAGTATTATATTTGCTCATAATTATCATTCACCTGCTTTCCAAAGCTATTTACAATGTTCCTTGCAATCCGCCTGTCTGCCTATTTCAAATTTGTCTCAATATATTGGCTGCCTTTTGGATCTCCTACATATCCGCTTGGGATAAGTGCCTTGTCCTCTGCCGCTCCATTGCACCATTTATCAATCTGCTCTCCTTGCAGAAATGTTGGTTCTAACATGATAAGTGCATTTTCTCTGACTACTTCCGGATAAATTTCACGCATGGTTGCTGTCTCAAACGCTCCGGCATGAACATCAAACGCATCCCGAGGCTTCCAAGGATTATTCATATTATTATCTCCGCCAACTTCCAAGGTTTTCAATCTCTCTCAAAACCTTGAATTTGTTTTTCTATACATAATCTGATATTTCAAATACACATTCAGGAGCTCCACCATTGACAATTGTACCAACAATAGTAATCGTTACACTCTTTTCAAAAACCTCAGAGAACAATCGCATATAACAATCAGCAGAACATTCACAATACTTTAAAATTTATCATTTACAGTTTTTGATTAAACTTAATGTAATATAAGTTCCAACTAATATT
>ENA-UOJA01000312-UOJA01000312.1-human-gut-metagenome-genome-assembly--contig:-C19-NODE-312-length-48797-cov-10.366953_pt1 | contig 48797 bp, 37 predicted proteins | sample MGYA00242337_ERZ723884 | MGnify/ENA metagenome assembly ERZ723884
ACTCCATAGTAGGAGCAAAGCGAGGGTATACGTCGGCATTCCCTTCGGCAATGAGACACAGCTTTAACGAACTTCCCTTGGAAATTGTTTCCACGTGTGCATGTTTTTGCTGCATTTCATGGATGTAAGCTTCCGTTTCGGGAGTCAGGTGTGAACGTGAAGCTACGATGATGAACGTATCGTCTGTCCGGTCGGCATACGGCAGACGTTCGGCTTGCTCCATCAGTGCGTTCAGTGACGGATAAACTTCTGTATCGGTAATGTCTTTGATTTTGTAGGCTCCCAGTTCAATGTCGGCAAAATAGAGTTCCTGCTTTACCGGAATGTAAATGACTCCCGCTTCAGGACAACCATTTTTCACATAGGCAATATTTACAGTAAATTCTCCGTTACGCTTGATGAATTCCTTGGTGCCGTCTAGTGGGTCGACTACCCACAGCTCTTTCCATTGTTGTCTTTCTTCTGGAGCGATTTTAGCCCCTTCTTCGCTCAAAACGGGGTAGGGAGTCATAGCCAGTGCTTGGGCTATAATTGCATGCGACTTGCGGTCGGCAATGGTCAGCGGAGAATTGTCCGCTTTCTTTTCTATTTCAAAATCTGCTTTCGGGTCTGTGTAGACAGACATAATTTCTGCTCCCGCAGCAAGGGCGGCCTGAATGGCCGTGTACAATATATTCTTATCCATAATAGTATAAATCGCTGTAAAATAACTGCTTTTTTATATGTTGGTTGTGGTTTATTATTCGTTTTTTCTGTTCCTGACGATTTTTTATAACTTCTTTTAAGAAACCTTGGTCCGATTGTGCGGATGTTTCCAGATTCGCCACATGTAAAAAGCACAGTGTGTGAAGGCAAACACAAAAGAGATGGTCAGCAGGGTCTTGTCAGCATCCCATCCTACGGTCTGCTGATGCCATAGTCCGGTAATCACACTTAGAATAGACAAAATAAGTCCGGTCAGGTTTAATACAATATCTCCCTTCCGGTGCTTTTGACCGTACTCCAGTTTGCTGTGATGGATTCCGTATGAAGCATAGACATCCAGTCCGATAAGCATCCACAGTACCAGGCGTATCCAGGTATCGGCCGGAAGGAAGCTCATCATGCACAAGCAGGTAAGGATTCCCATAATCGGAACGAAAGGTACGAAAGGAGTCTTGAAGGCGCGAGGCACGTCGGGCATGGTCTTGCGTACAATCAGGATAGCTGCACAGACCAAGGTGAATGCCAGGAGTGTACCGATACTGGTCATTTCACCGGCTACTTGTGCCGGGATAAATCCGGCCAACAGGCTGACAAGTACCATAAACAGACAATTGCTGTGTACCGGTGTACGGAAACGCTGGTTGATTTTGGAAAAGAACGGTGGCAAAAGACCGTCACGGCTCATGCTCAGGAATACACGGCTTTGTCCGAGCAGGGTGACCATGATTACCGAGCAGTATCCGAACAGAATAGCCAGGATAATGGCCTTGTTCAACCACGGATAAGCAGGTTGTATAATACCTGCAGCGTCGGGATGCCCCATCTTTTCAATGGCTACAGCTACCGGAGCAATTCCCACCTGTCCACTGAAGTCGGTGTAATGGGCTACTCCTGTCATGACATGGGCAAAGAGAATATATAAGATGGTGCAGACCAGCAAGGATACTAGAATACCGATGGGCATATCCCGTTTCGGATTCTTGGTTTCCTGTGCTGCCGTGCTTACCGCATCGAATCCTAAAAAAGCGAAAAAGACAATCGCTGCTCCACGGAAAATGCCGGAAATACCGAATTCTCCCAATGTACCCGTATTAGCTGGAATGTAAGGAGTGTAGTTGTCATTTTGAATAAACTGCCAACCGAGTACCACAAAAATCAGGATGACTGCTATTTTCAGAAAGACAATCAGTCCGTTAAAGAAAGAACTTCCGGCAGTGCCTCGCATTAGAATCAAGCTCATAAGGATCACAATTATCATGGCTGGAATGTTGACAATACCTCCATCCCATGGACATGCCGTAAATGCATGGGGTAAATCAATACCTACTCCTTGCAGGAATACGGTCATGTAACGGCTCCAACTGATACTGACAGTAGTGGCTGCTACGGTATATTCCAATACTAAGTCCCATCCGATAATCCAGGCAATAAGTTCTCCCATGGTGGCGTAGGAGTAGGTATAGGCACTCCCGGATACCGGAATCATGGAAGCAAATTCCGCGTAACAGAGTCCGGCAAAACAACAGCCGATGGCTGCAATAATAAAGGAAAGTGTGATAGCTGGTCCGGTATACGATGCAGCTACGGTTCCGGTAATTGAAAATAATCCGGCTCCGATAATTACACCTACCCCGAGAGCTACCAGGCTGACAGGACCTAGCACTCGTTTAAGGGTACCACTTCCAGTTTCTTTGGCTTCTGCTTGTAAAGCCTCTATACTTTTTCGAATAAAAAGCCCCATTTCTTTGTCTGTTTGTGAAAAATCAGCTGCAAAAATAGTTGAAAAAAGCCGATTCTCCTGCGGAAAGTGGAAAAATAAGTAGAAATTTACGAACCAAGGAAGGGCGTAGATTTGTACGGACGATTCTACACCCTTCCTCGATTCGTTTGCCTTTGTTTCTATAATGTAATTTTCCTTGCGAAAGATGTGGGGCATCCTCTGTAAAATTGAGGAATTTGGGAATTTTATGCAAGCAATCTTTATTACCTAGGATTGTAGAATGTATTTATTTGAACAGAAGCTTGTATACTAGAGATGGTATTTTAGTCTGAAGCATGAAACCTAGACTTTCCGTAGTTTCTGAGGAAAAATCTTTCTCGTCTCCACCGATGATCCGGCCTACGGAGAAGTCAGCCTTCAGCGTGAAGGGATTAGTTATTTCTTCATTCAAGGAGTAGGTAATGAAGGTGCTCCATGTGGGAAGTGTGGAAGCCATTTGTTTCTGTACGTCGGGCATTTCAGCTCCTTCATGTACTAAATTCTTCCGGTTTTCCCAATTATAATAGATGCTGTTACTGGCTGCGAATCTTTTTCCTTCTGGTTTATAAATTTTTTGCTTGTCTGTCGGTGGTGTTAGTGCCTGCGGATCTAGCTCCTTGGTGGAGTGGGGCGGAATGGAGATGACACGTTGTGAATAAACAACGGTAGAAGATGAGTTCTCGTGGCTTCCGCCTACGCTGGTGCCCGATGCTATCTTTCCTGCTGCTCCACCGATGCTTAGTGCGCTGGCTACTCCTCCTAAATTGATACCTACGCCGGAAGAAGATCCATGACTGGTGGAAGTGGCGGTGGGAATGTAATATGGCAGAGCTTCTCCATCACGCATAAAGAAACTACTTCCTAAATCCACAAAGATAATATGGTCTGATTTGTTCTGAATGCGCACTTTTATGGCTGGGTCATATTCCGGAAAAAGCATCGGGGTGAATCCTTTGACTTTCTTTTCCATGTTGGAGGAAAGAATTCTTTTATCTACGAATTCATAATCTAGTCTTCCTATGGAATAGCTGATTTCTACCTGGTCGTCACACAATCGTGAGTCCTCACTAGCAAAGAACTGACAGTAGGCCCATTTGGCTTCTTCCCCTTTTTCTTTTTTCTTCTGGTTGGTATAGGTTACAGACGGACTATTGTATTGCTTGATCAGTTCTTCGTTTCGCTTCTGTGCACTTTCAGATGGAGCTGCCATAGGTACAATTGTCTGTGTTGCAGGTTGTGAGGGGACTTCTTCGTCCTTTGTGGCTGTTTCATTCTGCATCAGGTTGATTTTCTCTCCATTCTGTTTTCGAATCATCAATAGTTCGGACTTGGGAATTCGTTTCACGGGACTATTTATATCTTCCGTTTCGTTGTAAAACACTGTATTCTCGCCTATTTCTACGTGGTAGCCCATGAGTACATCACCGTTCTGAGTGATAAGTCGGTCTTGTGCGTGAAGTATGAAGTGAGTTGACAATACTGTTCCGAGAAGAAAAAGTTTATTTTGTAGTTTCATAAGGTGATAATTTGATGATAAAATTTATAGATTCATTGGATAAGTGTTATACTATTGCTTAATGAGAGAGTTGGCAGTCAATAAAATAAGTTCTGCTGTAGCTGCCAGTCTATTGCCCGTTCTTTGATGTTCTGTAGATTTATCATGTCCGCACAATATTTTCGGTATGATATATAGCTGTTGTAATACTGTCTAGCTAGTTGATTGGCAATGGTATATAGCTCCTGTGGTAAGTTCAGTTCAGTGGAATATTGCCTCAACTGTTTTTCGGCATTGAGATATATTTGGTCAATATCTTGTACGGGGGTGGTGGTTAGCATGGCAGCACAGCGATTGTAGTATACGGCCGTGGCGTTCAGTATATTTCTCCAGGCGATATAGTTTTTTGCTCCTTCAGGATTGATTTGTGCAAAGCTTTTGAAGGCAGCATCTTCCTGTTGGGATACGGGAAGTCCGTATCGTGCGGTGGACGCAACTTCTCGTCCCCAAGCGGCTAAAGGAGATTCGGGGTTATATTCATCCATAGAACTGGAGGACTCTTTCGCAGTGGTGCCAATCTTTCCCGTTCCGCGGCAATGTGAACAATGGATGTGGGTGTGTCCTGTGGAAGGAAAATAATAGATACCACATTCCCGGCATTTGACTTTTACTTCTGTTCGCACACCGAATTGGGATGCGGAAATGTTTTTTACGATTTTGCCTGTTCCTTTGCAATAAGGGCATTCACGGCTTTGTGCCTGAAGGGCGATGGAAATTGTCCAAAGGCAGATAAGCATAATGCAATGCGGAATACATTCAAAAGATTTCATGACGCGATGGGTTTAAGTGTGTGAAAGCCTTTGTTATCCTATAGGTTGGTTTTAATTTTATGCAAAATTACGGTAAAATGTCGCGCATGAAAAGGGAGGTTACAAGGGAAAGAAGACTAAAGAGGGAATATTCTGTCTTATACGGTTTGAATTCCTGCCTATATGGACAAAATAATGTGTGAGATGTATTCGGATGTGAGAAAGGAAAGGCGTATGTTATAGTCCTGCCGGAAGGGGGGGAGTGTTTTACCGGCAGGACTGAGTACAAGTGATAGATAATGTGTTGTATTATTTCAGATATTGTGTAACCTTTCCGCTGAGCTGTAGTAAAGAGATTTCGCACATCTTGGTATCGTATTCGGCAGAAAGAATTCGTTCTTCGGCATCGAGCAGACTTTTTTGTGCTTCACGCATTTCAATACCCGATAAGTCGCCCAGCAGGTAGCGTTCTTTGGCGATTTCATGGTTTTCTTTGGCAGAAACCAGGTTTTGACGTTCCAGTTCCAGCAGGCGAAGGTTGTTTCGGTAAGCCTGCCACAGGTTGCTCAGGTCGGCCCGTAAGCTTTGTTCCAGTTCATCGCGGGCAAATTGTGCATTGCGGATGGCCAGGCTAGCATTTCGTTTTTCCCGTTTCCGATTACCGTCGAAGATATTGAATCCAATAGTGACGCCTCCGCTGAATCCCCAGTTGCTTCGTTGGCGTGTGGCATTTACGTCGTATTTGTTGAGGGTGTATCCGTAACCCGCATTCAGTCGTACATACGGATAGTTGCGCGACAATACCTTTTTATAATCCAACTGAGCCAATACGGTGTTTTGGTCGGCTTGCAGTAAGGAGGCATTGGTCTGAAGGGCCCCTTCCCACAAGTCATTGAATTCCAGGTTTTCGTTTACGTCAATCACAGAATCTTTCACACTGAGTGGGCGATCCATGTCTTTGGCGGCCATCAGTTCATTGAGGTTGATGCGTGAAGTGTGTACCAGTTCCCTTTGTTTGATGTACTGTGCCCGGTCGGCATTGAAGTCGACGGTGGCCTGTTGATAGTCCAGTCGGGAGAAATTTCCGATATGATAACGTTCTTCTACGATACGCAGGCGTTCTCTGGACAGAGACACAGCATAGCGGAAGTTTTTCAAACGGATTTCCTGCTGGATGTAATTATAATACTCTGCAGTAAGACTGGCAATGAAATCTTCAATGGCAATTCGGGTATTGGTGGCACCTTGACGTTCCAGTTCTTTCAGTTGCTTGTAAGTGGTGCTGATATTGAAGCCGTCAAAGATGGTCCAGTTCAAATCTACTCCAGCATCCAAGGTTTGGTCATACACACCACGAAGCTTGGTAGTTTCACCTGTAGCCCGTGCCTGCGTATTGCTGTTGTCTGCATTTCCGGTATATCCGGCAGTCAGATCCACCGTGGGCAAGTAACCGGCATTCCCTAACGTCGCATTGTTTTTGCTCATCTGCTCCTCGTTGCGGGTGATGCGGAGTGAATAGTTGTTCGCCAGTCCCTCTTCCAGGCACTGTTTTAGCGTATAGGTGTACTGGGCTTGTGTGGCTATTCCACCTCCCAGCAGACATATCATGAAATAAATAAGCCGTTTTCTCATTTTCTTTCTTTTTTAGCACGGTTTGTCGAAATATACGAATAGATAGCAGGCACAATGTACATGGTCAGGAAGGTAGATACCAGCATACCACCCACTACTGCTACTCCCATGGCAATGCGCTGATTGGCTCCTTCTCCCGAGGCAAAAGCCAATGGAAGCAGGCCCAGGATGGTAGAAGCACTCGTCATCAGGATGGGGCGTAAACGCTGAAGGGCGGCATCGCGGATGGCCTGCATCTTGTCTTCACCTGCTTCTTGCTTTTGGTTGGCAAACTCTACAATCAAAATACCGTTCTTGGCTACCAGACCAATCAGCATGATGATACCAATCTGACTGAAAATGTTCATGGTAATGTCTCCAAAATACATGAAGACCAACGCTCCGGCAATGGCCAGAGGAACAGTCAGCATGATGATGAACGGGTCTTTGAAACTTTCAAACTGTGCAGAAAGTATCAGGTAAATCAGTACGAGTGCCAGAATAAAGGCGAACATCAGACTGGAGGAACTTTCACGATATTCCTTTGAGTCGCCCGACAAAGCCGTACGGAAGGTATCATCCAGTACGTTGGCTGCAATCTTGTCCATTTCGTCCAGACCGTCACCAATGGTTTTTCCTTCAGCCAGTCCGGCAGAAATCGTAGCTGAGATAAAACGGTTGTAGTGATACAGTTTGGGAGGCGCTACGGCTTCTATGAATTCCACCAAGTTGTCCAGCTGAATCATTTCACCCTTGTCGCTGCGGATATAGATGGATTTGATATTGGCAGGCTGGTTGCGTTGCTGTCGGTTAATCTGACCGAGAATTTCATATTGTTTCCCGTTCATATAGAAATATCCCATACGCTGTCCGCTCAATCCGTATTGCAAGGTTTCTCCAATGTCGCGTACGCTTACTCCCATGGTACCCGCTTTGTCGCGGTTGATGGTGACACGCATTTCTGGACTACTGAACTTCAAATCTACGTCGGCCATCTGGAAAGTCGGGTTGTCGTACACTTGTGCTAGAAACTCCGGCAGTACTTCCTGCAGTTTCTCGATGCTGACAGCCTGCAGTACGTATTGCACCGGCATACTGGCTCTTCGTCCACCGAAAGAAGACTGCTGCTGCACGAAAGAACGTGCTTTGGTATGAGTGCGGATGGCTTTCGAAATCTGTTCGGCCACCTGCATCTGCGTATAGTCGCGCTCCTTGATGTCTTTCAAGGTAATCTGAATGTTTCCGCTACCACTGGATACGCGGGCGGAGACGAAAGCAGCATCCGGTACGATAGAATCTACTAATGTGTTGATTTCTTCCGTATAATCGCGTATGTATTCATAGCTGGCACCTTCTGCCGCACGGGTTCGGATATTGATTTGCGAACGGTCCTCCAATGGGGCCATTTCGGCAGGTATTTCTCCCCATAAATAACCGATGAGCACCAGTGTGATAATGGTAAACGGAATGGCAATGACACGTTTCCGTAGGAAGGCATTGAGCGAACGGGAGTAGATACGGTTCATTCCTTCGAAGAAAGGTTCTGTTTTCCGGTAGAACCAGTTCTGCTTTTCCCTGTGTTTCAAAAGTTTGGTAGCAAGCATCGGGGTGAATGTCAGGGCTGCAAAAGAAGAGATGATAACCGAACCGGCCACCACGAAACTGAATTCCCTGAACAGACGTCCGCTGGTTCCTTCCATGAACACAATCGGGATAAATACAGCCGCCAGTGTAATGGTGGTAGAGATGACGGCAAAGAAAATTTCCTTGGCCCCTTCAATACCAGCCTCAAAAGGCTTCATTCCCCGTTCGATGCGGATATAGATGTTCTCCGTCATGACAATGGCATCGTCCACAACCAGTCCCACGGACAAGACGACAGCCAGCATCGTAAGCACATTGATGGAGAATCCTGCCACGTACATCACGAAGAATGCTCCAATCAGGGAGACCGGTATTACGATACAGGGTATCAGTGTCACGCGCCAGTCGCGTAGGAAGAGGAAAATGATGATGATAACCAGTACAAAAGCTTCGTATACCGTACTTTCTACTTCCGCAATGGAGGCGCGGATGAAGCGGGTATTATCAAAACCGTAGGTATATTCTACGTCATCAGGCAAGTCCTTCTGCATCTGCTCCATACGTTCGTATACGGCATCTGCAATATCAATGTGGTTAGCTCCCGGCTGAGGGATAACTACCACACCGACCATGGGCACACCGTTCATCTTCATGTAGCTTTTGATGTCGGCCGGTCCCAACTCGGCATAACCGATGTCGCTGAAGCGTACTACCTGTCCATTCTGTTCCTTTAAGATGATGTTATTGAATTCTTTAGCCGTGTGCATCTGTCCCATAGTACGCAGAGTAAGCTCCATGGTATTTCCTTCAATACTTCCTGAAGGAAGTTCCAGGTTTTGGTCGTTGATGGCATTTTTGACGTCCACAGGCGTGATTCCGTAACCAGCCATTTTTACCGGGTCCAGCCACAGACGCATGGAGTAACGTTTCTCTCCCCAAATGGATACGCTGCTGACATCTGGAATGGTCTGCAACTGCTCCTTGACTGTTAAATCGGCTATTTCACTCAGCTCCAGCAGCGAACGGGTATTGCTTTGGATGGCTACCATCAAGATAGGGCTGGCATCCGCGTCGGCTTTGGAAACGGTAGGAGGGTCACAGTCGCGTGGCAGGTAGCGTTGTGCTCGTGATACCTTGTCGCGTACGTCGTTGGCGGCTGTTTCCAAATCCACAGACAACTCAAATTCTACCGTAATACGGCATTGTCCCTGCTGGCTGGTACTCGACAGGGAGCGGATACCCGGAATACCGTTGATGTTTTGCTCCAGAGGTTCCGTAATCTGGTTTTCAATGACTTCTGCATTCGCTCCCGGATAACTGCAGGTCACAGAGATAATCGGGTTATCTACCGACGGATATTCACGTACTCCCAAAGTCGTATAACCAATCAGTCCGAATAGCAGGATGATGATGGTGAGTACGGTGGCCAGTACCGGCCTTCGTATACTAAGTTCGGATATGTTCATACGGCAGAAAGTTAGTTGATTTGGTCAAGAATTACCGGCATGCCGGTACGTAACTGCAGGGTACCGGAGGTCAGTATGGTATCTCCGGCAGACAGGCCTTTCAAGACTTGTACTTCTGCTTCCGTGCGGATACCTATCTCTACATCTACCGGTTCTGCCACTCCCGAACGATATAAGAATACCTTGTTTTTCCCCATTTCTGGCACGATGGCTTCCGAGGGGATAGCAATGGCATCTTGAATTTCCTGTTGTTTCAGTGCGATGTCTGCATAACGTCCGGGGAGCAGTTCTCCGTTTCGGTTCGGATAGAGGGCACGTACGGTCAGGGTATGTGTTTCCTCGTTGATGCGCGATTCAGTGGCATATACTTGCGAATTGAAAGTCTCCAGTCGGCCTTCAATTTTAAAAGTCAGGTTGGTACCTTTCTGAATCTGTCGTGCATAACGTTCCGGCACGGCAAACTCTACTTTTAACGGAGTGATTTTAGTCAGTTTGGCAATGACTGTAGTCGGAGAGGCGTAGGCTCCCAAGCTGACCTGTCGCAATCCGATGATGCCGTCGAATGGGGCACGGAGTTCCGTCATGGCAATATTGGCCTTCACATTTTCGATGTCGGCATTGAGGGTGGCCAGTTCCGTTTTTACCTGTTCGTAGGCTTCCTTACTGACCGCATCGCGTTGCAGCAAGGCATTCTGGCGGAACACGCGGTCCTCAGCCAGCGGCATCTGGGCTTCCAGACGTTTCAACTGAGCCTGTAACTGGCTGTCGTTCACCTTGGCCAGCAACTGTCCCTTTGATACGAAACTACCTTCCGTAAATTCGATGCTGGTGATTTTTCCGGAGGTTTCAAAAGACAGATCTACCTCTTCGTCCGGCATCAGCTTTCCGCTTACGAACAATTGGTCCGTAAGCAGATGAGGCTTGATAATCTTTGCATTAACATTCAGCGCCTTATTTTTGTCGACTGGCGATTTCTTCTCGGCAGCAGCCAGTTCCTTGTTCTCTCCGGGAGTAAATGTATGAATGCCCAAGGCGGTCAGCCCTGCACCTACCAAAACGATAATTCCCCATTTAATTCGTTTGTCCATGTGTTTATTAGAGTCTGGTTAAATAATTATTTGGCAAACATATTGATTTATTGAAAGAATACCATGTTTTTTATATTTTTTATAGTTAAAAGAGCCCTTTTAGGGAAGTGAAATCATAATTATCAGAGGGGAATTTGTGAAAAAGAGAGGCTTAGGTTGTTAATTTTATGGAAAACTGAGAAAGGCTTTTTTATATTAGTTATTGTACTACTATCTTTGCATACCGATTGTGTATTTATACTATGTTATCTCATATTGTCAGAAAAAATAAGCTTTTCCATGCCTTATGTATGATGATGTTGTTACTCATACATTTGGATGCGTATGCGTATGAGGTAATCAGTGCATGCCAGGTTGATACACAGGACGAAATGGCGATACCTTCTGCTGCTGATACTTTTCAGGAAGAAGATGTGAATGTCCTTGAGTGGGAAGATTTATCTTATTCAAAAACCTCTGTGCGTTCTTTTTTCTGGTGGTTTGTATTAGGTTCGCTTCCTTTATTTTTCATTTGCTTTCGAAACTTTATTGCTGATATTTCTGTAATAGTCCGTACTGTATCCTTACGCGTATTTCCTGTACGCCCGTATGTGACTTTTTGTACCTTATTGATTTAGTCTTTTCGCACACTGCGTAAAAAAAGCGTGTTCCGGTCCGGTGTATGCCAGACCGGAAGGTTATTCTTGTTTTTTAAAATCAAATCACATAGTAATCTTTATTGTTATCTTATGAAAAATTTTCTTCACAAGGTTGCAATCTGGTCATGTGTGGCCGGACTGTTGCCTGCCTGTCAGTCGTCAGGCGAAAAACAAGTAAAGAGTAAGGAAACCATACCGGTGACGGTACTTCAGCCTACTACCATTGACTTGCCGCGGTCGTATGTGGCCGATATTCAGGCGATTCAGTTTGTAGAAATAAAAGCTCGTGTAGAGGGCTTTATTCAGCAGGTACTGGTCGACGAAGGTCAGTTGGTAAAAAAAGGACAGCCCATGTTCCGCTTGAATTCGGAGAATTATATGGAGGTGCTCAAGGCGGCTGAGGCTAACTACAAGCAGACACAGGCCCAGTTGGAATTGGCGAATTATGAAACTGAACGCGTACAGCGTCTGGTAGACAAACAGATTATTTCACCGATTCGTCTGGACCAGGTGAAACGTGAACGGGAAGTGGCTCGGATGAAAGTGGAGCAGGCACGTGCAGAGATGCAACGGGCACAGATGGAATATAGTTACACCACGATTACCGCTCCTTTTACCGGTTATGTAGACCGTATACCTTATAAAGTGGGAAGTCTGGTGAACCCGGAAAGTCTGTTGACTACCGTGAGTGATATTTCGGAAATCTTTGCCTATTACAAAGTGAACGAAAGCGAATACTTGCGCTTGAAGCGTGCACAGTTAAGCGGAGAAAACCTGCAGCAGCTGGATAACGTGGAACTGATTTTGCCTGATGGTTCGGTGTATTCACATAAAGGAAAGCAGGAAACCGTGGAAGGGGACTTTGAACGGGGAACCGGTTCTATCGCATTCCGTGTACGCTTTCCGAATCCAGACGGACTGTTGAAACATGGAGTAACCGGAAAGGTACGTATGATGACTCACATGGAGGATGTGTACATGATTCCTCAGAAATCTACCTTTGAAATTCAGGACTTTACGTATGTGTATTTGTTTAATGAAGAAGGAAAGGTGGAGGTGCGCAGCTTTAATCCGATTGAGCGTTTCCAGAACTATTATGTGACGCAGGATTTCCCGGCGGGTACGACAATTGTGTACGAGGGTGTGCAGTTGGTGAAAGACGGTATGCAGATTAAGGCAGACACCATTCCGTTTGAAGATGTGAGAAAGGAATTGAAGTTGAACATGTTGCAAAGATAAGGGCCTATGTTTAAGTTGTTTATTCGTCGCCCGATTCTTTCGGCAGTTATCTCTGTCATTATCGTTTGTTTGGGAGGACTGGCATTGGTATCGTTGCCTATTACGCAGTTCCCGGATATTGTGCCTCCTTCGGTAACGGTGACGACCCGTTATACCGGAGCCAGTGCCGATGTGATGGCGAAGACGGTAGCTACTCCGCTGGAGCGTGCCATCAATGGTGTGCCGGGCATGACCTATATGACCACGGTATGTACGAATGACGGTATGTCGCTTACAACCGTTTATTTCAAGGTAGGAACCGACCCGGATGTAGCCGCAGTAAACGTACAGAACCGTGTGACCACCGTACTGGATGAGTTGCCCGAAGAGGTAATCCGTGCCGGTGTGGTGACAGAGAAGGAAGTGAACAGTATGTTGATGTACTTGAATGTGTTCAGTACAGATACCACACATACGGAGAAGTTTGTGTATAACTTTGCCGACATCAATGTGCTTCGTGAGTTGAAACGTATTGACGGAGTGGGGCTGGTAGAAATCATGGGAAGCCGTGACTATGCCATGCGTGTATGGCTGAATCCGGCTCGTATGGCAGCCTATAACCTGGTGCCACAGGATGTGACAGATGCTATCCGTCGGCAGAACATTGAGGCGGCTCCCGGAAAGACAGGTATCAGTTCCGATAAATTGCCCCAGCAGTTGCAGTACGTATTGCAGTACACCGGAAAGTTCAGTACCCCCGAAGAGTACGGGGAAATTGTGCTCAAGGCCTTACCCGACGGTTCGTTGCTGCGTCTGAGAGATGTGGCTACTATCGAGTTTGACTCAGAAGATTATAACATGGTGTCCATGACCGACGGACGTCCTTCTGCCTCTATTATGATTAAGCAGCGTCCGGGTTCCAATGCGCGTGAAGTCATTGAAAACATCAAGCAGCGCATGGAGGAAATCAAGGAAAGCAGTTTTGCTCCTGGCATGGACTATAATATTGCATACGACGTATCCCGTTTCCTCGATGCTTCCATTACTTCCGTGTTGAAGACCTTATTGGAGGCTTTCTTGTTAGTATTTGTCGTGGTGTATCTTTTCTTGCAGGATTTACGTTCTACACTCATTCCGGCCATTGCCGTACCGGTTTCCTTGATTGGAACCTTCTTCTTCATGCAGATGTTAGGTTTTTCCATTAACATGCTGACCTTGTTTGCACTGGTACTGGCCATTGGTATTGTGGTCGATAATGCGATTGTGGTGGTTGAGGCTGTTCATGTCAAGATGCACGAAGAAAAGCTGAGTCCTTATAAGGCATCTGTGGCGGCTATTAAAGAAATTGGTGGAGCCATCATTGCCATTACGCTGGTCATGTCGGCGGTATTCGTGCCGGTGGGCTTCATGGAAGGTACGGTAGGTATTTTCTACCGTCAGTTCTCTTTGACGCTGGCTGTGGCTATTGTCATTTCGGGTGTGAATGCGCTTACGCTTTCGCCTGCACTTTGTGCCTTGCTGCTCCGACCGGCAGGTCACGGACGCAAGAAAGCTACCTGGCTCCGCAAGTTCTTTGTGGTATTCAACCGCCGTTACGACCGCTTTGAACGCAGCTATCAGTTAGGATTGCACAAGTATTTAGGACGGAAATCTTTTACTTACGCTACGTTACTGTTGTTCTTCCTGGCTACGTATGGTATCAATTTGGTACTTCCTACCGGATTTATCCCGAATGAAGACCAGGGTATGATTTATGTGAATGTGGATGCCCCTCCGGGAGCGACCGTGGAACGAAGCGAAAAGGTGCTGAATCAGATTCAGGCTGCCTTGCTGCCTTTTGACGAGATTGAAAGCATCTCTACACTGGCCGGCTACAGTTTGATGACGGAGACAGAAGGAGCCAGCTATGGTATGGGTATGATCAACCTGAAAGCTTGGGATGAGCGTGATAAGGGAGTAGAGGAACTGATGCAGCTGTATAAGGAGCGTACTTCTCATATCAAAGACGCCGACATACAGTTTTTTTTGCCACCTTCCGTGCCCGGTTTCGGTAATGCCAGTGGGTTTGAGCTTCGTTTGCAGGACAAGACGGCAGGCGATTTCCATGATTTTGCGGAAGTGGCCAATACATTGGTGGAGAAGTTGAACGCCGACCCGCGTCTTCAGGGAGTTACGTCTGGTTTTAACCCGAACTTCCCGCAGTATTTGTTGAAAGTGGATTTGGCAAAAGCCGCCAAGTTAGGTGTAGATTTGGATAAGGCGATGGAGACACTCCAGGCGTATATCGGAAGTTTCTATTCGTCCAACTTTATCCGTTTCGGACAGATGTATAAGGTGATGATTCAGGCTTCACCGGAGTATCGTATGAATCCGGAGGATTTGTATCGCCTGTATGCGAAAAACAACGACGGAAATGTAGTGCCTTATTCAAACTTCATGACCATGGACCGTGTGTTCGGCCCCAGCCAGATTACCCGTTACAACATGTTTACATCTGCCCTGATTACAGGTGAAGGAGAAGGAGGAGTCAGTTCGGGTGAGGTGATACAGGCCGTAGAAGAAATCAGCAAGGAAGTGCTTCCCCGTGGTTACGACGTGGAATGGTCAGGTATTACCCGTGAGGAAAAGGATTCGGGCGGACAGACCATATTGATTTTCGGAATCTGTCTGTTGTTCGTGTACCTGCTGTTGGCGGCACAGTATGAAAGTCTGCTGTTGCCTTTCCCTGTCATCCTTTCCTTGCCTGCGGGAATCTTCGGTTCTTATTTCTTCCTGCAACTGGCAGGACTTGAGAACAATATTTATGCACAGGTGGCTCTGGTCATGTTGATTGGTTTGTTGGGTAAGAACGCGATTTTGATTATCGAAATGGCCAACCAATATCGTCAGAGCGGGCTTTCGGTCATGGAGGCCGCAGTAAAGGGAGCGGTAAGCCGTCTGCGTCCTATCTTGATGACTTCGTTTGCCTTTATCTGCGGATTGATTCCGTTGCTGGTAGCTACCGGAGCAGGTGCGTTAGGAAACCGTTCCATCGGTACAGCCGCTGCCGGAGGTATGTTTATTGGAACCTTTGTAGGAATCTTCCTAGTCCCCGGTTTGTATATCTTGTTTGAAACTTGGTCGTCTCGTTTAAAGACCGATAAAAAATATGATGAAGATGAAGACTAATCGTTTACGAAATTATATCGCAATTGCCGTTGTTATACTGTTGTCGAGTGGCTGTAAGTCACCTTCTCTCCTTTCGGAAGAGAAGGTGGCTCTGCCCGAGACTTTTGTCGGGGGAACCTCGGACACGCTGAGTATGGCCAACTTGTCATGGAAAGAATTCTTTCCGGATACCTATTTAAAGGCGTATATTGATACGGCACTGGTAAGAAATCATAGTTTCTTGCAAACGTTGGAGAGGGTGTCGCTTGCCCGTGAACAATTACGGGTAGGCCGGGGAGCTTTGCTGCCTGAAGTATCTTTAGGCTTGAGTGCCGGTGTACAGCGTTTTGGTGAATACACCATGGATGGGGTAGGAAACAGTACGACCAATACCCCCGATTTGGCAAAAGACAAGCATATCCCTGATCCTTATAAAAACCTGAATTTGGGCGTAAGCTTTCAATGGGAAGCCGATGTATGGGGAAAACTGACAGATAAAAAACGTGCAGCAGCGCTTCGCTGGATGAACTCGGTGGAGGCTGCACGCTTGGCACAAGCCATGTTGGTTTCCGAAGTGGCCTCACAGTATTATCATTTGGTGGGACTGGACAAGAAATGCGTCATTCTGAAAGAAGAAATCCAAAAGGCACAGGAAGCTTATGAACTGACCAATGAGCTGATGAAGGAAGGTGAAGTTTCCCGTTTGTCAGTCGACCAGTTCCAGTCGCGTGGACTGAAGCTGGAAGAGATGCTTCTCGACACGCGTCAGCAGATTGCAGAAGCAGAACGCGCACTGGCATTGTTGCTGGGAAAGCTGCCTTTTGAAATTAAACGTTCCACTTTTGAGGAAATTTCTGCATCGCAGTTCCCCGCTGCTTCCGGTATACCGGCCCAGTTGCTGTGTAACCGTCCGGATGTGAAAGCTGCCGAACTGGAACTGTTGGCTTGTAAGGCGGATGCTTCTGCTGCCCGTAAGACTTTTTTCCCTTCTTTGCTTATCGGGGGAGGAGCCGGATTCAATGCCTTTGATTTGAGCAAATGGTTTGTCTCACCGGCCTCTTTAGTCTACGACTTAGCAGCTGGTATCAGTGCTCCTTTATTCAAGCGGCATGAAATCAGGGCTTTGTGGAATGAATCGAAAGCACGTCAGCGTATGGCATTGCTGGAATATCACCGGGTGGCGTTGAAGTCTTATCAGGAAGTAGCCGATTTGCTGGAAGCATCTGAACGGATGGACGAACGTAAATTGTTGAAAGCAAAAGAAAGTCGCGTGCATCGCCGTTCCATTGAGAATGCGAACGAATTGTTCCGCACCGGTTTTGTAGGCTATCTGGATGTGTTGTCAGCCGATGAACGTTATCTGGATTGCGAGCTGGAGCGTATCGACTTGAATGTAGCTTATTGTCAGCTTCATACTCTTCTTTACCGTTCTTTGGGAGGAGGACGTTTCTGATATTACTCTATATTATAAAAACATCCCCGCTCTGATGTCAACGTACTATCGGAGCGGGGCTGTCTGTTTTTATTTGCTGTTAGTATGCGGAACGGTATTTCCCTTCTTCTTTATCTTCTAAGATATTCAGGTAAGAAGTGTACCTTGATTCACTGATGTAATGATTTTTTACGGCTTCCCGTACGGCACATCCCGGCTCGTGCCGGTGGGTACAGTTGCCATATTTGCATTGGGCAGAGAATTCAAAGATTTCCTTGAAATAGTGTCCCACTTCTTCGTCTTTCATGTCGAACGTACCAAATCCCTTAATACCCGGTGTGTCAATGATGTATCCGTTGCCTGCCACCGGAAACATTTCTGAGAATGTGGTGGTGTGCATACCTTTGTTATGTGCGGTGGAGATTTCTCCCGTCTTGACGTTCTGTTCGGGCAGGATGGCATTGATGAGAGTGGATTTTCCCACACCGGAGTGGCCGGAAAATAAGGTTACTTTTCCTTCTAATGCCTGTTTGATTTCGTCTACTCCCGTACCGTCCAAGGCAGAAATCCGGTAACATGGGTAGCCGATGTGTGTGTATAAGTTTGTCAAGCCATCCAGGTAATGCAGTTCTTCTTCCGTATAGCGGTCTACCTTGTTGAATACCAGGCAGACTGGCACACGATAGGCTTCTGCAGAGGCCAGAAAACGGTCGATGAAGACTGTCGAAGTCTCCGGATAGTTCACTGTAACCACCAGCATACACTGGTCCAGATTGGCTGCAATGATGTGTGACTGTTTGGAAAGATTGGAAGAACGGCGGATGATGTAATTTTTCCGGTCTTCAATTTCAGTAATGAATGCGGTTCCCTCCGCATTGACATTGATTTGTACACGGTCGCCCACCGCAATGGGGTTCGTGCTGCGTATTCCTTTCAGGCGGAAATTTCCTTTTATCTTACATTCAATCAGCTTTCCCTCGTCCGTCTTGACCAGGTACCAGCTTCCCGTATTTTTAATGACCAGACCTTTTTCCAAAATGAATATGTGCAAAATTAAAAAGAGGAGGGAAGAGACCATAAGGACTCCTCTCTCCTCGTGTATGGTGAATAAGATTATACTGTCATGATTTCTTTGTCCTTGGCAGCCAGCATGTCGTCAATCTGCTTGATGTACTTGTCGTGTACTTTCTGCAATTTGGCTTCAGCGTTTTTCTGCTCGTCTTCCGGCATACCGTCTTTTACGGCCTTTTTCAGGGCGTCGATGGCATCGCGGCGTGCGTTGCGGATGCTTACCTTGGCAGTTTCTCCTTCACCTTTGCACTGCTTGCTCAGCTGTTTACGGCGTTCCTCAGTCAATGGCGGAATACCCAGACGGATGATTTCACCGTTGTTTTCCGGCATGATACCCAGTTCAGAGTCGATAATTGCCTTTTCAATGATGCGGAACATGCTCTTGTCCCACGGCTTGATGGCAATGCTGCGCGCGTCGGGAGTAGTCACTGCGGCTACGTTGTTGATGGGCACCATGCTTCCGTAAGAGTCTACGCGGATACCGTCCAGCAGACGTACGTCGGCTTTTCCGGCACGGATGTGGGCCAGCGCGTCTTCCAGGTACATGATTGCCATATCCATTTTCTCTTCAGCTTCGCTGATAATTGTTTTAGAATCTGCCATATATTTCTTGCATTTATAGGTTTTATATTCGTTGATAAGTATTTATGTGAACAAAAATAAGCTATTTTTTATTTCCTTGCAATACTTCTGAAAATAAGTTTGTGTCTTCCGGTTTCGGAAATATCCTGAAAAACTTCTTATCTTTGTTTTATCACTATAAAACAGCACGGTTGTATGATTACACTTTATTTGGCGCGCCACGGGCAGACGGTGGAAAACCTGAGCCGTATTTTTCAGGGGCACTTGCCCGGTACATTGACAGAAGAAGGGAAAAAACAGGCGATGGAATTAGGAGAATCGTTGCAGGACATTGCACTGGATGCAGTGGTCAGCAGTGATTTGCAACGGGTAGTGGATACCGTGCAATTAGCTGTAGGCGATCGACAACTTCCTTGGCAGCAGACTACGTTGTTGAGGGAAATAGACTGGGGACCTTGGACCGGGCTGTCCGTGGGGAGTGTCGATTTAAGTAATCCTCCTGCTGGAGTGGAGACTCGCCAGATGATGTACGATCGGGCCGGTGCTTTCTTGGACTATCTGTGGCAGCATTATGACGGGAAGCGTGTGTTGGTAGTGGCACACGGACAAATCAACCGTTGCCTGGAAGCCCGTATTACAGGCGTCCCGCTGGAGGAACTGCGTACGGTTCCACTGATGAAAAATGCAGAACTTCACCGTTACGAACTGACACGTGAATAAACAAAAACGGCAAGACCAGGATGCGTTTCCAGTCTTGCCGTATATTTTTTGATTTAAATGAATAATCAGTTGTGTACCAGTGTACCGATGTTTTCGCCAGACATTACCTTTTTCAGGTTGCCCACTGTATCCATGTCGAATACAATAATCGGCAGGTTGTTTTCCTTACACATACAAGTAGCGGTCAGATCCATTACTTTCAGTCCTCTTGCCAGTACTTCATCGTAAGTGATGTCATCGAACTTGGTGGCAGTCGGGTCTTTTTCCGGGTCGGCCGTATAGATACCGTCCACGCGCGTACCTTTCAGCATCACGTCGGCTTCAATTTCAATACCTCTCAATGAAGAACCAGTGTCTGTAGTAAAAAACGGATTACCTGTTCCGGCCGACATGATTACTACTTCTCCGTTTTCCATGGCTTCAATGGCTTTCCATTTGGTGTAAAACTCACCGATGGGTTCCATGCGGATGGCTGTCAGCACGCGGGCTTTTACACCGGCTGCTACCAAGGCAGAACTTAATCCCAGGCTGTTGATAACCGTAGCCAGCATACCCATCTGGTCACCTTTCACACGGTCGAATCCTTTTCCGGCTCCAGACAATCCGCGGAAGATGTTACCGCCACCAATCACGATACCAATCTGTACTCCCATGTCATGGATTTCCTTGATTTGCTGTGCATATTCGCCCAGACGTTTTTCGTCAATACCGTATTTCTTTTCTCCCATCAAGCTTTCGCCGCTGAGTTTTAATAGGATGCGTTTGAATTTTGCCATAATCGTATTTGTTTTTAGATTGCTACAAAGTTAGTAATAATTTGCATATATCCCGAGGCTTGTCGTTAAAACTATACCTGCCTGTTGAGGTTGGTGTGTGGCATCCGGTAGAGTATTCCTCCCTGCACAATGCCTCGTAATGCCAGGTACACAATAAAAGCCATCCACAACGCATGATTTCCTAACGTGGTATGGAATCCATAATAGAGAAGGAAGAAGCTGGCTGAGGCCACTAACATGGAGCGGAGCATTACGCGGGTAGCCGTGGCACCGATACAGATTCCATCGAGCAGAAAGGCCGAGAATCCTGCCAGCGGAATGGCCAGTACCCAATAGATATATTCCTCAGAAGCCGAAATGACAGAAGTGTCGTTGGTGAGCAAGCCGAGAAAACTTTTTCCTCCCGCTCCGTAGAGTAACGTGAACAGCAGTGACAAGGCGATTCCCCACTTGAAGAGGTGCCGTATGGTCAGTCTTAGCGACTGATTGTCTTTGGCCCCGATGTATTTTCCGGTCAGCGCCTCTCCTGCGTAGGCAAATCCATCCATGAAATAAGAAAAGAGAGTGAATAGCTGCATCAGCAGGGCATTTACGGCCAATACCACATCTCCGTAAGCCGCACCTGTGGAAGTGAAGAAGACGGTAACAGCAATCAGGCAGAGCGTGCGGAAAAAAATATCCCGGTTTACCTGGAAGAAACGCTTCATTTCCGTACGGTCGAACAGGGCTTTCTGGCGAAGGTATTTCCGGAGCGGACGGTAATAGGCCAGCCAGAGCAGACACGCCATGCCCAGTCCGGCATATTGTGCCACGAGCGTGCCCAATGCCACGCCTTCTACCTTCATCTTCAGTACGAATACAAAAAACAGACTGGCCGCTATATTGACAATGTTCTGGGTGATGGCGATGAACATCGGAAAGCGGGAATTCTGCATGCCGATATACCAGCCCGTGAAGCCATAGAGCCCTAAAGTGGCCGGTGCCCCCCAGATACAGATGTGGAAATATAACGTAGCTAATTGCCGGACTTCCTCGCTGGTGTCCATACACATAAATGCGATATTTCGTATCGGATATTGCAGTAACAGCAAGGCAAGCGCCAGCAGCAGGCTGATGCTCAGTGAACGAAGCAGGATGCGCGTCACTTCCTGCAGGTCATGTCTGCCGTAGGCCTGTGCGGTAAGTCCTCCGGTTCCCATGCGGAGAAAACCGAACAACCAGTAAATCATATTGAACAGCATGCCTCCCACTGCAATGGCACCGATGTAAGATGCGGCTCCCAAGTGTCCTACAATGCTGACGTCAATCAGGCCTAACAGGGGAACTGTGATATTGGAAACGATGGAAGGAAGGGCGATGTGAAGAATCTGTCGGTCAGTACGTGTCATAAGATGTATTCCACTTCCTTAAATAAATACCCCCTTGTCTGTCCGTTCTCGTCTTCCAGTATCAGTCGTCCGTTCGGTTCAATGTCGGCAATGCGTGCCCGGAAGTCCCCGCCTTTATCGCGGAACAGATGTAATCCTTCTTTTCGGTAAAGTGCTTCCTTGTAGCGTGTTTCCAGTACCTCTGTCCGGTTCTCTTTCAGAAATTGATAGTACTCCGTCACTTTTTCCATAATCTGTTCCAGTATCTCCCGCGGGTTATATTGGTTGCCCGTAATCTGGCATAATGATACCGGATTGGGAGCATCGCTGAGGAAACGTTCCTGGTTCAGGTTTACGCCCGTACCCGAAATGGAACGGCTGATATGGATGCCTGTCAGGTCATTCTCAATCAGTGTACCGCAAATCTTCTTGTCTTTCCAGTAAATATCGTTCGGCCATTTGATGGAAATGCCTTCCGTGTAAGAGGACAATACATCATGCAGTGCCAAGGCAGTCACCTGTGAAAGGTAGAACTGGCGGTGTGCCTCCAGAAATTCCGGATAAACCACAAAACTGAAGAGCAGGTTTTTTCCGGCTTCCGACTCCCAGCTGTTGCCACGTTGTCCGCGTCCTGCCGACTGGAAAGATGAATACACGCTGGTCAGTTCCGCACACGCTTCTTTCTGGCAGAGAGCGGCCAGATACGTGTTGGTAGAAGTCGTTTCTGCCAATACAATAGGTTCAGGATATGTCATTGTTCTTTTCTGTTTCAAAGTTAGTTCCACACGGGCGGGAAAAAGGCGTCCTCAATGTGTTCTATGTGGAAGGGAGGGCGGTTTCCTACTACCGTGATAATATCAAAGCGAACCGGAAGGTCAATGGCAAACTTTCGGACGTACGCATCCGTAGAGGCCACAATACTTCTTATCTTACGCCTGTCTACCGCATCCTCCGGCTGTCCGAAACAGGCATCGCTTCGCGTCTTTACCTCCACAATGACCAGCTCACCGTCTTTCTGTGCCACGATGTCCAGGTCTCGGTGTCCGGAGTACCAGTTTCGGTGCCTGATTTCATACCCTTTCTCCATCAGGTACTTCACGGCCGCATTTTCTCCTTCTTTTCCCAGCTCATTATGTGATGCCATTTTTCCGCTTTTTCGCAAAAATACGCATTTTTATGCTTCCATTTTAACAGAATACGCTAATTTTGCACCAAAGATGGTAAATAGCGGAAAAAAAAGAAAAAAAGTACCAGTCAGTAATCCTCCCCGCCGCCAGCGGATGGTTTGTCTGATGAGCGAAGAAGAGGTGCGGATAGTTGACCGTTATCTGGAAAAATACCAGATAACCAACAAGGCACGCTGGCTTCGCGAGACCGTTTTGGCTTTTATCCATCAGAATATGGAGGAAGATTATCCTACTCTTTTCAAGGAACACGATATGCGCAGATAAATTATGACAGACGATTCTTTTTACATGAAACAGGCGCTGGCTGAGGCCGCACGGGCAGCAGAAGGAGGAGAGGTTCCGGTGGGAGCTGTGGTGGTCTGTCGTGACCGTATTCTGGCACGTGCGCATAACCTGACCGAGACACTGCACGACGTGACAGCCCATGCCGAGATGCAGGCACTTACTGCCGCTGCCAATTCGTTAGGGGCAAAATATTTGACCGATTGCACGCTCTACGTTACGGTGGAGCCTTGTGTGATGTGTGCCGGTGCCATTGCCTGGTCACAGGTCGGTCGGCTCGTTTTCGGTGCGGAAGACGAGAAAAGAGGCTATCAGCGCTATGCACCTCAAGCCCTGCATCCGAAGACCGTGGTCGTGAAAGGAGTGCTGGCCGACGAATGTGCCGGACTGATGAAAGATTTCTTCCGGAAGAAAAGATAAGGATTCTTAGTTGATTTCTTCGAATTCCACGTATTCCCCTTCGTCTTTATCGAAAATCTTTTTACGTTGACGCACAGGCACATCTCCTTGTGTGGAGTAAGAGTCTGTTGTCTCTTCCTGACGAGGGTTCGACTGATAATTTTGAGAAGAGTAAGTTGTTCTCTGGCTCGAATTCTTACCTTGCATACGACGCTTGAATCCGAATACCATGCCGATGACTTTGGAAAGAATGAGCAATCCAATCACCAGAACAACCAGTATGATAAAAAATAGAAAGCCTAAAATATGGAACATTGTCTTTTGTTTTTAATGTGAGATATGCAAAAAATGTGCCATACGATTTCTCAGCTATTTCTTATATGTCAGTAATGACAGAATGATATACCAGACGATGACAGCCGCGAATCCACTCAGTTGGAAAATGATTAACAGAGGAATGCTGACTATCAGGAATATATAGCTTATCTTGTTATGTCCCCATGACAGGTCTTTGAACTTCAGGGAGAACATCGGGAGTTCTGCCACCAGCAGCAGTGACATGACTACTACCAGGATGAACAAGTATAAAGCGTTGAAATGGTCGGACACTAAAAAACTGTGTGCACCTACGGTCAGTGAACCCCAGAATAATGCGTTAGCCGGAGTAGGCATCCCGATAAAGGAAGAAGTCTGCCGTTCATCCAGGTTAAACTTGGCCAGTCGCAGGGCAGAGAAAACTGCTATCAGGAAAGCCGTATAGGGCATGATTCCTGACAACGGCTGAAGAAAATCCGGGTAATGTACCTCTTTAAACAAGGAAAAGGTAATGGCAGCCGGTGCCAGTCCGAACGTGATGTCGTCTGCCAGAGAGTCAAGTTCTTTTCCGATGGGAGAAGAAACATGCAGCAAGCGGGCAGTCATCCCGTCGAAGAAGTCGAATGTAGCTCCTAACACGATGAAAAGCAATGCTAATTCATATTTGCTATGGAAAGCCATGTAGCTGGCTATGCATCCGCAAAACAAGTTGCAGCTCGTAATCGTATTGGGAATATTCCGGGTTATCACATTAGCCATATCCTATATATAAGAGGTATAAATATAATAAGGTGTAAATATTGTATTTCAGGATTAAGGCAAGCGGGCTATTACCGTTTCGTTACCGGTTGTCTTTTGCCCCATGCTGACGCAAACTTCCGTACCTAACGGCAGGTACACATCCACTCGCGAACCAAATTTAATGAATCCCATGTGTTCGTCAATGTAACAGTCTTCACCCGGTACGGCGTATGTTACGATGCGTCTTGCCACCGCACCTGCAATCTGCCGTGCCATAACCGTATGACCCTCAGGTGTTTCAATTACCACCATGGAACGCTCGTTTTCCGTACTGGCTTTGGGAAGCCATGCCTTCATGAATCGTCCGTTATGATGGTCTACATGTTTTACCACCCCGTCAACAGGATACCAGTTGGCATGTACATTGGTGATGTCCATAAAGATGGAAATCATCAGTCGGCGGTCATGGAAATATTCATGCTCATCCACCTCCTCAATTACCACGATACGTCCGTCGGCAGGAGCGACTACGGTTTTTTCCGTATCTCCTTTGAACAATCGGATAGGGCAGCGGAAAAAATTGACCATCAGCAAGTACACTACGATACTTACTGCTGCCACAATATAAAATGGAATCCGGCACTCTATCCCCCAGTATAAAGCGGCGTTTACAAGAAGCAGCAAAATTGCACTGGTAATCAGAATGTGAGTTCCTTCATGATGGAGACGGATTTTTTTTAGTTTCTTTATTTTGTTCATTCGGGTCATAACAAAGTTGAATGTTTTATCGTGCGAAGATAGGGCTAATTTGAGAACTCTGCAAATAATAGAAACAGAAAAACGATTCCGAATACGTATTTCCTCTTTATAAAGAGGAAAAAAGATGATTTTTGATACCTTTTGAAAACGCAAGTGCGTTTGGATTAAAACGTCCTTGTGTTTGAAGTCAAACGCACTTGCGTTTTAACTAAAACGTACTTGCGTTTTGTTGCAAACGTCCTTGTGTTTTTTGATAAGAAAAAACAGTATCTCAAGGGACGATGAAAACTTTTGTAAAAATAGATGTTTTACATCATGTTTGATATTGTATTTACTTGATAATTAGAAGTTTGTTTGTTATTGTTTTTTCTGTCTTTTTAGGTGATGAATATTTTTGCACCCTTAAATGAACTATTTTGTCACCTCTTTCTATAATTAAACTGTACATTTGTGACGAAAACTTTAAAATCTAAATTTAATCTAAATTCTTGTATGCAAACCGAATTCCGAACTATTCTATGGAGAAGAGGAGTGAGCATGATGCTGTTCTTCTTATTCTCTGTAACTGTGGCTATGGCCCAGGTACTCGTGAGGGGTACTGTGGTTGACCAAACAGGCGAAAGCGTTATTGGTGCCAGTATCCAGGTGAAAGGGACTACTCAGGGAACGATTACTGATATTGATGGTAAGTTCTCATTGGGAGTGCCCGACAAAAAATCCGTTATTGTGGTCTCTTTTATTGGCTATGCCACAAAAGAGTTGCAAGTGGATACCTCTAAACCGATGTCTATCGTATTGGAAGAAGATACGAAGGTATTGGATGAAGTAGTAGTAGTAGGTTACCAGGAAGTAAGAAAGAAAGACTTGACCGGTTCTGTTGCTAAGGCAGATATGAATGAATTGCTGAATACTCCGGTTGGTTCATTTGACCAGACCTTAGGTGGACGTATTGCTGGTGTGAATGTATCTTCCAGTGAAGGTACCCCAGGTGGAACCATGAACATTGTGATTCGTGGTAACAACTCGTTGACACAGGATAACTCTCCGCTTTATGTGATTGATGGTTTCCCAGTCGAAGATGCAGCTATTGCCAGCACTATCAACCCTTCGGATATTGAATCGTTGGATATTTTGAAGGATGCATCAGCTACGGCTATCTATGGTGCCCGTGGTGCGAATGGTGTGGTTATCATTACTACAAAGAAAGGAAAGGTTGGTAAGGCGCAGATTACATACGATGGTAGTGTAACTATGCATCATGTAACGCGGACTATTCCGATGATGGATGCGTATGAATTTGTAAAGCTTCAGGCTGAAACATATCCGGCTTCTATTGCGAATTCAACAGGTGGATATCTTATGGAATATCAGGGAAAACAATGGACACTGGATGATTATCGTGACATTTTCCAGTATGACTGGCAAGATGAGATTTTGAGAACAGCTTTGCAGCATAACCATAATATAAGACTTACAGGAGGAACAGAAGGTGTTCGTTATAATGCTTCTGTATCATATTATAATCAGGATGGTATTTTGTTGAATTCTGGTTATGAACGTTTTCAGGCACGTGCCAATACGGTTATTAAAAGAGATAAGTTAGATATTAACCTTACCACTAATTATTCTCGTAGTATTCAGACTGGTAGTACACCATCTGAAACTTCTTATAGTGGTATGAATAACTTGTTTTATAGTGTGTGGGGATACCGTCCTGTTACTTATCCTAATAAATCGATGGAATCATTGTTGAACGATGTAATGGATGAGGCTATTGATAGTAGTAATGACTATCGTTTCAATCCGATTCGTTCTTTAAAGGAAGAATATCGCAAGTATTATATCAATAATCTTCAGTTAAATGGATATGTATCTTATGAGTTCATTAAAGGTTTGAAATTGAAGGTTTCGGGTGGTTATACATACGATGCGCGTAAGAATGATCAGTTTAATAATTCGAATACCCGTTACGGTGGTCCGACTTCAACAGATAAAGTAAATGCACAGATTATTCGTAATGAGCGTCTGACTTGGTTGAATGAAAATACATTGACATATCAGACTAATATTAAGAAGAAACATTTCTTTAATTCTTTGGTGGGTATTACATTCCAGAATTCAGATTATGAATATTATTCGCTGAAATCTACTCATATTCCAAATGAGTCATTAGGAATGGCTGGAATGGCAGATGGAACTTTGTCTTCTTCGTCTTCCTTGAAGAGTTCTTGGTCTATGATGTCTTATCTGGCACGTTTGAATTATAATTATAAATCAAAATATTATGCAACTGCTTCATTCCGTGCCGATGGTTCTTCAAAATTTAGTAAAAAACATCGTTATGGTTACTTCCCTTCTGGCTCTTTAGCCTGGAATTTTATGGAAGAAGAGTTTATGGCTCCAATTAAGAAAGTTGTAGGAGCTGGTAAATTACGTGTGAGCTGGGGATTAACAGGTAATAACCGTATTGGAGAGTATGACTATTATGCTTTGTTGCAGATGCTGAAGGAAAAACAGGGAGATTATATTTCCAATGGAAGTATACCAAGTGGCGTTTATCCTTTTGATAATGACATGAGTAGTGTAGGTATGGTACCTGTTTCACTTCCAAATGAAGACTTAAAATGGGAAACAACTGAGCAATGGAATGTTGGTTTGGATTTGAGTTTCTTTAATGAAAGATTGAATTTCACGGCAGATGTTTATCGTAAAACTACGCGTGATTTGCTTTTGGAAGCTTCTTTGCCTCTTGTTTCTGGATATTATAGTGCAACGAAGAACATCGGTAAGGTTCGTAATGATGGTTTGGAATTAAGCTTGAGCACTGTGAATGTTCAGACAAAAGATTTTACTTGGACCAGTGACTTTAATATTGCATTCAACAAGAATGAAGTGCTTGAGTTGGCAGAAAACCAATTGTCATTAACTACTGCTGCCAGATTTGACCAGAATTATAATTCCCAACCTAGTTATATTGCTAAAGTAGGTTTGCCGATGGGTATGATGTATGGTTATATTTATGAAGGGACTTATAAGTATGATGATTTTGTTAAATCAGGAAATAGCTACACACTGAAAGACAATGTTCCATATTTTAGTTCAGAAGCTAATACACAACCCGGTATGCCTAAGTATAAGGATGTAAATGGGGATGGAATTATTGATACAAATGACCGTACGATTATTGGTCGTGGTCTTCCGATTCATACAGGTGGTTTTACCAATAGTTTTACTTATAAAGGGTTTGACTTGAGTGTTTTCTTCCAATGGTCATACGGTAATGACATCATGAATGCTAACCGTTTGTTCTTTGAAAATGCAGGTGGTAAAAAGGATTTGAATCAGTTTGCTTCTTATGCCAATCGTTGGACCCCGGAAAATCCTGAAAGTGATATTCCTGCAGCTACTAAGTCTGCGTCTAACAATGTAATTTCTTCACGTATTATTGAAGATGGTTCTTATTTGCGTTTAAAGACTGTAACATTGGGTTATACTTTCCCGAAAACTTTAATTGCAAAGGCAAAGTTAAGCAATGCAAGAGTATATGTAGCTGCTCAGAACTTGTGGACGTGGACTAGCTATTCTGGCTATGATCCTGAAGTATCTGTTCGTAACAGTGCATTGACTCCTGGACTCGACTTTTCTTCTTATCCGAGAGCTTTCACTTTGAGTTTCGGTGTTAATTTGGGATTTTAATAAAGGGTTGAATTATAAATCGTGAAATATATGAAAATAATAAAATACGCTTTATGTGCTTTCTTGTTTGGGGGATTGGTTTCAGCGTGCAATTTCTTAGATAAGGAACCCTATAAGCTTTCTCCTGAAAAATATTTTAATAATGCTGCGGAGGCGGAATCCTTCTTGACAGGTGTATATGCCATACTGGGACAATCAACTTTCTATGGAGATAACTTTATGTATCTTGCTGGTGGTGATGATTTGCAGCATTATGGTGGAACTAGTACACGCCAACCTGCTGATAAGGGGCTCATTTGCGCTAATACTGTATCTAGTGATCCGGCTGTCACAGGTATGTGGTATACTTTGTATTCTGGTATTAACCGTGCTAATATGTTCTTGGAGAACGTTGATCGGGCAACAGACCTTACAGATGAGAAAAAGGCGCAATATATAGCTGAAGCTCGTTTTTTACGTGCCTTTTATTATTTTACGTTGGTACAAAACTGGGGAGATGTGCCATTTAAGACTGAATCTACTAATACGGTAGTGAATCTGAGTCTTCCTCGGACTGATAGAGATAAAATTTATGATTTTATCGTCACTGAAATGTCTGAAGTGGCAGATGGAGAACATGCCGGTTTGCTACATGCCAGTGAGTTAGGATATAAACCTGGCCGCGTTTCTCGTTCTGCTGCATGGGGAATTTTAGCAAGAGTATACTTGTTCCGTGCTGGAGAGTATCATAGAATGAAAACTCAACCATCTGGAAAAGAAGCCGAATATTTTGCTAAGGCAAGTGAATATGCCCAGAAAGTGATGAATGAAGGTCATGATTTGGTTGATAATTACTGGGATGTATTTATTGATCTGTGTTCAGACCAATACAATAGTACAGGAAAGTACGAAAGCATTTGGGAAGTAGAGTTTGCTGGTGGAAATCAGACGGATGTGAAAGCCGCTGGTCGCTGGGGAAACAATGTAGGATTGGAAGGTCCTGACTTGTCAAATAATAGCGATGTGGTTGGTAAAAACGACCCGGGATACAGCTATCAGTTTATATTTGCAACTCCGAAGCTGTTTGATTTATATACAGCTAATGGTGATTATGAACGTTTTTATTGGAATCTGGCTCCATTTAAGTATGTGGAAAAGGATAACAAATCCAAAGTTTCTGTTACAGGACGTTATTTTGTAAAAGGTTCTATGCGAAAAATTCTTGATGAATTCCATAATTGGGGAGAGAAAACCTATTCGTATGGAGAATATACTGGAACAGCAGAAAACTATCATCAGGTGGGAGATTTTGAGAATCCTAGTGAGGTAAAGGATAAAGGACGTGCTTGTGCAAAGTATCGTCGTGAATATGAGGCAGATAAGAAGGATAAGAACTATACCTGTATCAATTTCCCCATTTTGCGATATTCAGATGTATTGCTGATGATTGCTGAGGCAGAGAATGAAGTGAATGGAGGTCCTAATGAGCTGGCATATAGATGTATTAATATGGTTCGTTCAAGAGCTGGAATTTCTACACTGAGTGGTTTGGATCAGACTGGTTTCCGTCAAGCTGTAAAAGATGAACGTGCAATGGAATTGTGCTTTGAGTTTACTCGTCGTTATGATTTGATACGCTGGGGAGAATTTGTAACCAATATGCATGAAATGGTAAATGTAGCTTTATCTGCAGGAGATGAATGGAAGCAAGTTCAGACTAACAGTGTACATAACTATTTTAAGAATGTGACGGAGGCTTATAATTATTTCCCGATACCTGACCAGGAAATGTCTGTGAACAAGGCTATTACAGAAAATAATCCTGGCTGGTAATTATGAATACGATATTAAAGTAGATAAAATTATGAAAACATATAATTTATTGTTTCTTACATTGGCAGCTTTTTCTCTTGGGGCATGTAACAATGAACTAGAGAAAGACCTAAAGGATGTGAATGTAACGGTTGAAACAAACGATAATGTAGTGTATGACGGTAAAATAATTACTGTGGCAAAGGGTACCCCTATTAAATTTAATATTGGGGGAGATCCTGATAACATTACCTTTTTTAGCGGAGAAACAGGACATAATTTTGATTATCGGGAAAGGACTACGATTGACCCGGCTCAGATTGTTTCTTCAAAACTGACTGTAGAGATTAATACGCAGTATAGCGGTGGATATGATAACCTTTTCAGCATGTATATGTCTGAAGAGTTCCCCGGTCTTTATAAAGATGATTTTCCTGGTGATTGTCAGCTGTTGACGGATTTTGCAGGATGGACAGAATGGGTGAAACAGGAAGAACTTCCGGTAGCTGCAAATAAGACTGTGAGTTATGAAATGGATATGATGTCTCATTTTGGAAAGAATATTACATTGGCTATTCATGTACATCCGCATGATGCATCAAAGCAACAGCCAAGATTGAACTTCAATAAGGTCAAAATTTCGAATGTATTGACAAATGGTTCTACTGTTGATTTGTATGCTTCAGGAATGGGGTTTACTCCCGTTAACGTATGGAGTTCCGATGTGAGTAGTGTAGAAATCGACCCGAACCTGGCAAAAAACAATGGATATTATGATTCTAGTAATAATCTGATTGAAAGCGCTTTGTGGTATGGTACTGTAACCAATAATATTTGGGGTATGTGGAACCTTTCTAATGCCACTACCGGTAGTTTCTATGTACATAGCGCAGCTCAAGGAAAAGGTTTACGTGAATCGTGGCTGGTATCAGATTATTTGGTGATTAATGCTTGTTCACCAGACACGGGAGTAGCTTTAAAGAATATGACAAATCGCTTCTCCTCGTATGAATATACATACAATGAAGTCGGTACTTATCGGGCTACTTTCTATGTGTCGAATGAAAACTATAAACATAGTGAGTCGAAAAGAATTAATATGGTAATTAATGTAAAATAATAACTAAAATGATATATCTTATGAAAAACTTTAAATCTTTACTGCCTTTCCTGCTAATGTTATTTGTATGGGCAGGATGTGATACGGATGATTTGAGAAATGATGTGGATGAACTGAAAAACCGTGTGGAGAGCCTGGAAGCTCAGGTGAGTGCCATTAATGATAACATGAATGTTTTGAAGGTCCTGACCGATGGAAAACAAACCATTCAATCTTGTGTGTATGATGAAGCTAGCAATTCATATAAACTGGTGTTGAGTGATAATACAGAGTTAACACTTACGCAGGGTAAACAAGGTACGGTAAGTTATCCGCAGATTACGATAAGTCAAAATGGTACATGGGTTATCAATGGTGAGGATACAGGTGAAAAAGCCGTGGGTGACAATGCGCCTACTCCTGAATTTGCGATAGATGCAAATGGATATTGGACAGTGGATTTTGGAAATGGAGCTACACAGGTATTGGGTGCAGACGGTCGACCTGTTTCTGCAACTACAGATGGGGATGTTACCGTTACAGATGAGTTTTTTAAAGATGTAGATGTGGTTAATGGAGAATTAGTTGTCACATTGCATACTGGTGAAATGTATTCCCTGCCTATTGTGGAGGCTTTAGTTTGTGATATTCAAACAGAAAATGTGGCTGAATTTAAAAATGGCGTTTTGACTGTAGGCTATGGTGAAGACGTTTCGCTGAAAGTAGTGGTGAAAGGTGATGATGCATTTGTATCTGCACCTGCAGGTTGGACAGCCGTGTTGGGTGAGCCTGATGCACAAACTAATATTGCTGTTCTTACGCTTAAAGCACCGGCTGAATCTGCTGCATCTACTACTTTAGGACGTGCGGCAACTGCAGATAACACAAAAGATTTGACTGTTCAGGTAAATAAAGGAGTAGCTTGGGCTGTTGATAAGATTCAGGTGGAAGCTACCAAGGTTATTTCTAGTTATAAAGCTCTTTACGATGCAGGGGAAACGATTGATATTAATGGTATAGAAATAAAGGAAAGTGTTTATGGAGAAGCGTTGTTGATATCAAATTCTGATTTCCAAATTACAAGTGACAATATTCCAGCTAGTGGAGTTATCTTTATTAAAGATGGAATAAATGTGACCTTTGATTATGCAACCAAAACAAATTTGGAAAAATTGATATTAATTGGTGATAATCCTCAGAAAAAAAGCTCATTAAAGATGAATAGACAAATTAGAATGACTCCGGGAGATGCTAATAATGGTATGTTTGTTTGCTATAATATGGATTTGGATGCTACAAGCGTAAGTGATGCAGATGGTAATCTTTCTTATTTGTTGAGTATACAGGCTAATGGCGCGTTAAAGGATGTTGTTTTTTATGATAGCTTTATTACACTCTCTACTATCCAACAGCCTTTAGCATATCTAGGTAACAATGATCGATACGTAACTAATTTTACTATAGAAAAATGTAAATTTGATTATCCTGGTGGTACTACTAATCAAAGATATCTTCTTAGCGTTAGCTCATCTACTGCTACTTATGCTAATATTGTATTAAAAAATAATATATTCTATTCAAGAGAAGGTATTGAACAGAAGTTTAAATTATTTAACGGAACAAAGGCTACTATTGGCAATTTAATATTAGAAAATAATACTTTTGTAAACCTGGCAAGTGAGACTACGGCTTATGTTTATGCAAAAACGGTAGAACATATAAAGGCAAACAAAAATATATTCTTTGCCAATGTCGGTAATATTGATAATTATTATATTGTATTCCGTTTAACTACTTCAGCAACAGGAGATACTACAGATGATAATATAGGATATCGATCAGATGCCACAACTAATGGATGGAGAATGTTTTACCTATCAAGTGGTATAAGTAGTGGGTGGGATGGTGCTCCGGATGTGACAAAAATAGATGATAATCCATTTGATGGTGGAACATTTGATCTTTCTACAGGGACGTTCGTTCCAAACGCTACTTATGCAGAATATGGTGCCAAATTTGAATAAATAAATTGAGCCATGAAGAAAATAACATATATATTTATTAGTTTACTCTCTCTCGCTGCACTTTTCTCGTGCAGCGAAAGAGACGATCTCCGAAAAGACATTGACGATTTGAATGCCCGTTTGGAGAAGATTGAGGCAATGTTGCCACAGATGAATCAGGATATTGCCAATTATCAGGGCTTGCTTTATGGCCAGTATATGATTGTAGGTTATAGCAAGGCTGAGAATGGAGATTATACTTTGGATTTGAGTAATGGAGAATCTATGGAAGTGAATGTCTATAGCGGTGAACCGAATGAGGCACTTCCTGTGATGTCTATTGGTTCGGATGGATACTGGTATTACACAAAAGATGGAGAAACACTTCCTTTGACGGAAAATGGAAATAAAGTGAGTGCAGATCCCGTAAATGGAAAAACTCCTGAATTTGCTGTGAATGCGCAGGGATACTGGATTTATTCATTTGATGGTACCAATTGGGAAGATGGTATCGGCTTGGCAGATCCGGGTAAAGCGCAGGGAGTGGTTTCTATTTTTGATGATGTGAAAGTGTCGCCGGATGGTAAATCTATTACTTTTACATGGACGTCTGCGGGTGAAGGAGGAGCCACGGAGACTTTAAACAAGACTGTCTATATTTTTGATGGATTAAGTTTGGATGCAAAATACGGGGAAACTACACCGGTAAAATTTCACTTGGGGGAAACAAAACAATGGTATGTTGAGCAAGGAGAAAATGTAGACAAGATTGTAATTGAGACAAAAGACTGGGAAATCAAGGTTGAAGAAATGTTGATGACTGTAAAGGCTCCTTCGGTAAATACGTTAAATAGAGAGTATGAGGATAAACTGGTGCTGAAGATATTCTCGAAAGAAGGGTATTGCAGGGCGGTCACTATTCCAGTGAAACTATTAACTACAACAGATTCTGAAAATACTGCCAAAGCTTGGCAGTATTTTTTGTCTGGGGACGACTCTCAAAATGTATTGTTGGATTATTCTTACGCCGGATATCATTATGGTAATGAGGTTCCTTCAGATGGATTTTCATGGAGTGGGTACACCGTTTATAATGTAGCGGATTATATGAAAAAGAATTCATTATCCGCTCGGGATGCTTTAGAGGATATTCTGGATAAAAACAATCTGATTCGCAAAACAAATCCAAGTGCATTGAATGCCAATGCGAAAATTGTCATTTATTTTCCGGAAGGAGAGTATGTATTGCAGGGTAAATCAGATAATAATGAGGCTCCTTACCAGATTTATGGAGGTAACTTTATTATCAAAGGAGATGGCCCGGATAAAACAAAACTGATTATGGAAGACCATATCGGTACAGATGAAGGGTCTACCAAGGCCTTGATTTCGATTGGGCATACGAATGGTCCTCGCAATACAAAGGATTCTAAATCTTTGGCGGAGATAACCGCAAATGCTGCTAAAGGTGATCGTACGGTGAAGGTTTCTGCGACAACTGGGATTACCTCTGGCAGTTGGGTGCAGCTGCGTTTGCGTAGTGCAGATGATGGACTTTTGCAAAAGGAACTCGGACCGTTGTATAGTAATCGTTCTGATTGGAGTATTTCTCAAATACCAGGAGTAAATGGTAATGCAGAAGACAGAAATGGTATTCAGGTGATGGAGTTTCATCAGGTGGAATCTGTAGGGAGTGGGGAGATTACTTTTTATGACCCTATTATGAGTGATATTGATGTGTCTATTAATGATTATAATGGTGGCTGGGAAATCCGTGAATATAAGCATATAGAAAATGTGGGAGTAGAAGATTTGGCCTTTGTGGGAGGAGAATCGTTACTTTCTCCTTATTATCACCATGGACAAGGAGCGGACGAAAGTAAGGGCTGGATGTATGATTATGCCTATAAGCCTTTGTCAATTCAGCGTGCTGTCAATTCATGGGTGCGGAATGTGACTTTCGAAAGTATTAGTGAAGCAGTTACTTTTGATCAGTCTGCCAATTGCTCTGCTTACAACATTCGTATTACCGGTAAACGTGGACATTCGGCAGTACGTGCTCAGGAATCTACCCGTGTCTTTATTGGAAAAGTAAGAGATGAGAGTATAGATGAGATTGGACATGGGCAATATCATGGTTGTGGTGTGTCAAAACCAAGTATCGGTACGGTGGTATGGAATGTTACTTGGGGACAGGATGCCTGCTTTGAATCGCATGCCACTCAGCCTCGTGCCACTCTGTTTGACAATTGTAGCGGAGGGCTGGTGTATTATCATGCCGGAGGAGCAGAAAAGGAAGCTCCAAATCATTTGAGAGATTTGACGATCTGGAATCTGAATGTGACTGGTACAACTGATGAAAAAGGGCGAAATTTCTGGAAAAATGATTTTCATTGGTGGCTTTCCGGGGATAGATGGTGGAAAATCTATCCTCCTATCGTGGTTGGAACCCACGGCCAGCTTGTTACTTTTACGTTGGAACCCAATCAGCTGACATACGAGGAAAGTACGGGGACAAAGGTTACTCCAGAGTCATTGTATGAGGCACAGCTTCGGCAAAGATTTGGAGGGGTACCACCTTGGCTGAATGCCTTGAAATAAAGGTACTGCCCCGTAGTGGATATGCATTGCTATTACGGGGTAGTTTTGCCATATAGTTGTAAGAAAATAATAAGAACTGGAATTTGAATGAAAAGAACTTGTTTAAGATTCTTGACGGGCAGATTGTTGCTTTTCTGGGCGATAATGGCGATAGGGATGGTATGTGCATGTACGGATGAAAATCCGGCAGGTGAGGAAGGTAATGAAGGTAACGGAAGCACGGAAGGAGATAATACACCGACAGTGAGTGATGTAATTGTCCAGATGAACCGTGATGTGGCTGATATGCAGCAGCTAGCTGAGGGAAAAGTGAAAATACTCACTTGTGTGAAAGAAAGCAGCGGGCGTTATCAGGTGGAGCTGGATAACGGGCATGTGCTTACTGTGTATGTAGAGGAGGAACTGGTGAAAAAGAATTCTGTCCCGGTGATTGGTATTGATGTGGATGGTTACTGGGTATATGAATTGGACGGAAAGACTGAAAATTTAATGACTGTTGACGGACAACCTGCTCCTGCGCTCAGTTCAGCAGGGAAAGGAACTTTTACTCCTCAGTTTCGGGTGGGAGAAAAAAACTTCTGGGAAGTTTCTTATAACGGTTCTCAGTGGATACAAATAGGCACCCGTCAGGTATGGGATGTAGAAAAGGAACCGGCTGCGGCCTTTTCTCCTTTTGCCGGATGTTCGACGGATGAGGATGCGGGAACATTGACTATATCTTTGCGTTGTGGGGAGAAGAAAATTAGTGCACAAGTGCAGGGAAAAGGTACCACGGATGCCTGGAACAAATTTGTGACAGGTTCGGCCGATAATGTGCTGCTGGACTTTTCTTATGCCGGTTACAAGCACGGGGAGGTGGAAGCTCCCGATGGATTTGCGTGTGGGTATAAAATCGAGAATGTAAGAGAACGAATGCAACAGAAGAATATGACTGCCCGGGCAGCTGTATTGGATATTATGAGCGAATATAAACTAGATAAAGGAATAAAGAATGCAAATGTTGTAATCTACTTCCCAGCAGGAACTTATGTGTTGCATAATGATGAAGACAACACATACGATGCAAATAAAACAGACTTTGATTCGGATGCAAAAGGTAATAATGTCAGTAATGAAATTTTGATGTTCGGAGGTAACTTTGTAATAAAAGGTGATGGAGCTGACAAAACGTTTTTGGAAATGGAAACTCCTAATTTACCTAAAAAGAAATCGGATATGTATTCTTCTCCGATGATGATTAACATCAAGCATAATGCATGGCTGGGAACAGAGCATAAAGTGACGGGAAATGCCGGGAAAGGAACCTTTAAGGTAAAAGTGGCTGGAGCTTCGAATTTTGATGTTGGTGAATGGGTATGTTTGTATTTGCACGATAATAGTCCGGAACTGGTGAAACAGGAACTGCTGCCGTATACCTGGGAATCGACGATGACCAATATCTCGACAGAAGGAGTACAGGTGGAGGATTATCATCAGATTGTGAACATCAGCGGGGATGAAATTACCTTTAAAGAACCGATTATGCATGAGGTGGATGCACAGTGGAACTGGAAACTGCGTAAATATTCGTATTATGAGAATGTGGGAGTAGAGGATTTGACATTTGTGGGGCATGCGGTAGATGATTTCAAGCATCATCGTAGTTGGATTGATGATGGTGCTTACAAGCCGATTGCTTTTATGCGTGTTGTCAATTCATGGATGCGGCGTGTGAATTTTGAGAATGTGAGCGAGGCTGCTTCAATTATTTCGAGTGCGAATTTTTCTGCTTATAAGATTAATATTACTGGAAATCGCGGTCATGCAGCTATCCGTTCCCAAGGTTCCAGCCGGGTATTTATCGGTGCGGTGCGTGATTGTACAGACGGTCCGTTGGCGGATGAATATCCTACGTTCCAGAGTAATACCGGGCAGTATCATGCCTGCGGTGTATCAAAACCCAGTATGGGAGCTGTTATCTGGAAGGTTACGTGGGGAGATGATGCTTGCTTTGAATCGCATGCTACTCAACCCCGTGCTACACTGATTGATAATTGTACAGGTGGTTTTGTGCAGTCCAGACAGGGCGGAGACGCCAATCAAGTGCCGAATCATTTGAATGACCTGACCATCTGGAATATGTTCTCTACGAATACAAAACTGAATGGCAATGGTACACTGCCGGCGAATGGGGAGTTTGACTGGTGGCGTACGGGTTGGAAATATTGGAAAATTTTACCGCCGGTTATTGTAGGATTCCATGGTGATCCTGTCAAGTTTGTACAAGAGCAGGTGAAGCTGGATGAAAGTAATGGCATGCCGGTAGAACCTCAGTCGCTTTATGAGGCACAATTGGAACGCCGTTTGGGTAGTGTTCCGGTTTGGTTGAAGGCTTTGAAATAATTATAAACTTTAAATATCATGAACTTAACGCGAAACCTTTATTTACTTTTTTTGTGTGGAATGTGTACTCCGGCTGTGCATGCAGCCGGTAACATGACGACAGATGCGGCAGTACAGCAGACAGTGAATCAGGATGCGGACGCAACGAAGCTGAAAGAACTTGCAGAGTTCCGTAAGAAATATAAGTTTCCGGAACCGAAGGCTTCTGAGAGTGAGCTGAAGGCTGCCCAGATGGGGCTAAAGATGCTGATGCTGCAGCGTACGGGAGACTATACCGTGACAGGAGCAGATTTATGGGGCGAGAAAGTGATGAACCAGCATCTGAGAGATGTGGCAAAAACGGTACGTGCGTTGTCATACGGAGTGCAGAAATACGGTAAATCAGCCAAAGGTGATTTGGATTTATATCTGGATTATCTGTTTACACACAATTTTTTCCTTCGAATGCCTAAGCTGGTATATAGCAACTATAGTGATGTGAGAACGATTCCGACTGATTTGATGAGTGCCATTCCGGTATGTGATGAGGTACGTAAGGCTAAAATGATTGCCGCCGTACAGAAACTACTGGAAGTGGATGTGATTCGTCAGGGAGATAAGGCCATCTTGAACTGGATTAGTTCGGACTATATTTTCAACATTGTGCCATACGTGTTTAATCTGGCACTGGCTAACCCGAATGACCAGCAGGCTGTGCAGGACTTGCAGTTGCTCTCCGGCTTCCTGCGGGTATGTACGCGTTATAATGTGGGCAATAAGGACATCCTGAAGCCGGACGGTACAGGTTTCCACCACAATGCGCATTATAACGGATACATGTATTCTTACAAAACGTGGGTGGAATACTTCTATCGTTTCAAGGGAACTTCATTCAAGATCGACCCTAAGTCGTACGAAAGACTGAAAAAGGCTGTCGTAACGATTTACATGACTGCTGTGCGTACAGAAGGTGACAAGAACCGGATTTATGCCAACAGTATGGCAGGACGCCATCCTTTCTATAGTATTGAAGTGCCTTTTACGCAGAAACTGTTTGAACAGTTGATTGAGATTGGAGCGGATGCCACAGGTACGGATTTAGATAAGGAACTGGCTGCTTATTATAATTACTTCTTTAAGACGGATAAGTATCCGGTACCGGCTGCTGATGCTAACGGATTCTACCAGTATAACTACAGCTCGGCAGGAGTGTATCGCCAGCCGGGATGGGTAGCTGTGATGAAGTCGCCTACAGCTATGTTATGGGGAAGTGAAATCTATAACAAGACCAATCGTTTTGGACGTTACCAGAGCCATGGTACACTGGAAATTCTGTACGATGGGGGACTGGTTCCTACAGGTTATCCTTCTAACAATGAGAACAAGGGTGCCGGATGGGACTGGAACATGATGCCGGGAAGTACGACAGTACATTATACCGACTGGGCGGAAATGATGCCTTATAAGAACGATAAGGATCGTTTCGACCAGAAGGCTAGAACGAGCAATTTTGCCGGGGCTGTATCCATGAAGGATTACGGACTCTTTGCTACCGCTTTTGATCAGGATGACCGTTGGGGAAGCCAGCGATTCACTCCTACTAATCTTACTTTCTGTAAGTCGGTGTTGGCTATTGACGGTATGTTGTTCAGTATTGGGAATGGTATTTCTGCAAAGGGTGATTATGCGGACAACATGATTACGGCTACGAACTTATTCCAGTCGGTAGTAAGTAAACAGTACAATAAGTTGACTGTGAACGGCCAGGAGGTAACGAAGGGAAATCGCCAGAATTATGCTTCTTCAGAATCTGTGACGATGATTAATCCTGTTTCAACCGGTTTCTTTATTCCGGCAGGTCATGATGAACTTACAGTGATTTATGACGAACAGGAAACGCCTTCTTCTGTAGGTATGGCTGGCAAACCGGCTAAAGAAGTGGTAGCAAAAGCGTATATGAACCATGGAGTGAAACCGGAGAAAAAGTCCTATTCTTTTGTAGTAGTTCCGGCAGCGGATGAAGCTAAGATGAAGAATGTGGCCGATCGTCAGACAAAAGGAGAATTATTCTCGGTAGTGGAAATGCAGGATTCCTTGCACATCATTAAATATGCACCGAAGAATGTGCTGGCTTATTCATTTTTTACTCCTGCGAAGGGATTGACAGCAGGTGAGGTAGTTTCTTCGGCTACGGAACTGTTGCTGATAGAACAAAAGAATACGGATGGTAGTCTGTCGTTGGGTATGGCCAATCCGAACTTGCGTCCTAAAATGCTGGACAAGAAGAACTGGAAGGAGATTCCTACCCCTGCATTTATTGAACTGAAAGGTATCTGGCAGATGGATGGAAATGTGCCTGGTGTGTTCTTAAAAACAATGGAGAATGGAAATACGGAAGTGTCTTGTTTGTTGCGAAACGGACTTCCTGTGTATATGAAGCTGGTGAAACAGAAATAAGGCTAAATACTGAAAATATAAAAGGTCGTTCTTCCAATGAGTGAGGAACGACCTTTTTTATTTTTATAAATTCAATATTTTAGTCTTTGTCAATCTTTAAAATACCACCGGTAGTGGAATTGAAAATCACGCGGGTGTTTACTTTCTTGTCGAATAAGCCGTCTACCAGTACTTCGGTGTAGCCAAACTGGGTGAATGCCATTTCGTCGTTGAACAGTTTTTTACCCTGATAAGTTACCGTGACATTTCCTTTACCCGGTACATTGTAGATGGCACCTTCCGCTTTTTTCTTTTTCTTATCTTCTTCCGGTATGGGAAGGGTAGAAGTGTTGCGGATGGAAACATAAATCGGGTCACCAGCCAGATTGTCGGTCGGAAGTACTCCTAACTGGGTGGAGAAACGAGCAGCAACCTGTTCTTGTGTATCGCTGCTGGGTTCTACCAATATTGTAAAGACTTTATCTGTGCGGTCGGTCGTACCGGTAAATGCTTGCATCAACGCTTTTTCTTGTTTGTTCAGCTGGTCAATAACCAGTTGGAGAGAAGCTCCGTCCTTTGGCATGGTTTCTGCCTGACCGCGCAGGATGGTGTTCTTGCTGTCGCGTATGTTGTAGATTTCGCGGGCGGTCAGTTCTGCCATTTTTGCGCTGGAGCCAGCCATGAGGATGTCTTCTGTCATGTATTTGCGGGCATTCTCATGAGGCTGTGGCTTCTCTACCTTGTAGTCAGGAAGAGATTCTTTTTCGGTAGAGGTCGTATTGATGGCTTTTACAATCCCTTTGTCGGTCAGTTCTACATTGGATGCCATACTCTTATCTTTCAACTTCATGATGTAGGCTTTCGTAGAGTCGGGCACTCCTACAAGGCGAACTTGAATATCCTTGATTTCCCAATGGCTTTCGGGCTGTGAACTGATATTGTTCAGACGCAGGTAGCGGCTGGCGTACAGGCTGAAATCGCCCGGCTGATAGTCTACCTTGGTAGCAATGATGTCAATGGCTACTTTGGTCTTGGGCAGGAAGTACACGATGCCTTCGCCTGCCTGTGGCACATAGCTTTCTTGGGAGTAGGCACTCAGAGAGGCCAACAGTCCCAATGCAATGATTCCTTTTTTCATATTGTCTGTCATTTAGTTTCCATTAGTTGTTTCCATGCGGCCGGCAATGCGTCTGCAATGTCACCGGAAGTCATACCGATTACTCCCTTTTGCTGGCAGGCGATGTCACCGGCCAGACCGTGTACATAGACACCTAAGCGGCAGGCTTCTTCGTGTGTGTAGCCTTGTGAGAGCAGTGACAGGATGACACCGGTAAGTACGTCACCACTTCCGGCTGTGGCCATACCCGGATTGCCTGTAGGGTTGAAGTAAGTTACTCCGTCAGGGGTAATGACAGCTGTCCATGCTCCTTTCAGTACGATGTAGCATTGCAGATGGGCTGCCAGTTCTTTCGCCTTTGACAAACGTTCGTAGCTGTTGCTGCAGCGTCCGATGATGCGTTCCAGTTCCTTGATATGTGGAGTAAGAATGCTGTGGCGGGGAATGCGGGTCAGGTAGTTACGGTAGCTGCTGAAAATGTTGAGTGCATCTGCATCCAGAACCAAAGGAATATAGCAGTTGCTTACCTGGTCGAACAGCGCCTGTACCGTGATTTCTTCTTGTCCTAATCCCGGGCCGATGGCTACGGCCTGGAAGTTGTCGAGGTCGGCAGCTTCGGCAAAGCAGCGGTCGTGTACGTCATCCTGTACCATGGCTTCGGGCACATTGCTCTGTAGCAGGTCATGGTTGCATACAGGGGTGTGTACGGTGAGTAGTCCGATGCCTGAACGCAGGCAGGCACGTGAAGCTAACAGGGCGGCACCTCCCATACCGTATGAACCGGCTATCAGCAGGCCGTGGCCGAACATGCCTTTGTGGGCAAATTTCTTTCTTGGCTTGATGAGCGCACGCATTTCGCTGGCTTCGGTGATGTAATAGTTCGTCTTGGCTGATTCGATGAATTCACGGCTGATACCGATGTCGAGCAATTGCCATTCGCCTACCACATCTGCATTTTCGGCAAAGAGGAAGGAGAGTTTGGGTAACTGGATGCTCAGGGTCAGGTCGGCCTTGATGATGTTCTGTCGGATGTTATGGGTATTGTCTTCTCCCATCAGTCCGGAAGGAATGTCGATGGATACCACCTGGGCAGGAGAAGCATTGATGTATTGTACTACGGCTGCAAATCCTCCGCTCAGCGGTTTTTGAAGTCCGGAACCGAACAGACCGTCGATTACTACGTCGTGACTGCCCAAATGAGGAGGGTCGAACTGGTTGCTGACTTCGGTGTAGTTGGCAAATCCGCTTTCTTTCAGGCGCTGGATGTTGGTGAGGCATTCTTCAGAAAGGGTACCTTTTACGTTGAACAAATAGACTTCTACCGGATAGTTTTTCAGGAAGAGGATGCGGGCTACAGCCAGTGCGTCGCCCCCATTGTTGCCCGGACCGGCAAATACGACAAGACGGTGTGACTTGTCATATCGCTCGCTGATGGCTTGTGCCAGCAGACCGGCAGCTTTTTCCATGAGGTTGATTGACAATATAGATTCGTGGGCGATGGTATATGCATCTGCCTCTTTTTGTTGTGTACAACTTAAAATTTTCATTGTATATATAAAATAGCTATTTTGTCGGTAAAAGTACGAAAAAAGCCTCGAATGGGATATATATTCTATTGAAAATATCTTTAAATACTAAGGGGGAAGTGTGGAGGTTTTAGGGAAAATCCGTAAATTTGCACAATTTCTAAAACTAGATTATAACATGGATACGATTCAGATTAAAGACAAGCGTTTTAAAACGTTTATCCCAGAGGCGGATATCCTGAAGGAGGTGGCACGTGTGGCCAATGAAATCAATCATGACTTGGAGGGTGAAAATCCGTTGTTTTTGAGTGTGTTGAACGGCTCGTTCATGTTTACGGCCGATTTGATGAAACATCTGACGATTCCATGTGAGATTTCTTTTGTGAAGCTGGCTTCGTATGCGGGAACGGCTTCTACAGGAAAAGTAAAAGAACTGGTAGGACTGAATGAAGACATTTCAGGACGTACGGTAGTAATCGTGGAGGATATTGTGGACACGGGGCTGACCATGCAGCGTTTGCTGGAAACTCTGAAAGCACGCAATCCGAAAGAAATCCGTATTGCCACGTTGCTGGTGAAACCGGATAAGTTGCAGGTAGATTTGGTTATAAACTATGTGGCGATGAATATTCCGAATGATTTTATCGTGGGCTACGGACTGGATTACGATGGTTTCGGACGGAACTACCGCGACATCTATACAGTGATGGAATAATTTTTTTATTTATTATAAGACAACATGTTGAATATTGTAATTTTTGGTGCTCCGGGTTCAGGTAAAGGAACTCAGAGTGCTCGTATTGTGGAAAAATATGGCTTGAACCATATTTCTACGGGAGATGTATTGCGTGCAGAAATCAAGAACGGCACGGAACTGGGTAAAACAGCAAAAGGTTATATCGACAATGGTCAGTTGATTCCGGATGCGTTGATGATTGATATTCTGGCTAGCGTATTCGACAGCTTCAAGGATAGCAAAGGTGTGATTTTCGATGGATTCCCTCGTACAATCGCTCAGGCTGAGGCTTTGAAAGAAATGTTGAAGGTACGCGGACAGGAAGTTTCTATCATGCTTGACCTGGAAGTTCCTGAAGATGAACTGATGACTCGTCTGATCAAACGTGGACAGGAATCTGGTCGTGCTGACGACAATGAAGAAACTATCAAGAAGCGTCTGGTAGTATACCACTCTCAGACTGCTCCGTTGATTGACTGGTACAAGAACGACGGTAAATATTGCCACATTCAGGGATTGGGTACTATGGACGGTATCTTCGCTGATATTTGCGCGGCTATTGATAAACTTTAAATAATAAAAAAACTGGCGGGCCGGTGACGGTCTGCCAGTTCTTAAACTTGAATTTATGGCTGAATCGAATTTTGTTGATTATGTAAAAATCTACTGCCGCTCCGGAAAGGGAGGCCGTGGCTCGGTGCACATGCGCCGTGAGAAGTATATGCCCAACGGAGGTCCGGACGGTGGCGACGGTGGTAGAGGAGGTCATGTGATTTTGCGGGGAAACCGCAATTACTGGACATTGCTGCACCTGAAGTATGACCGTCATGTGTTTGCAGAACACGGAGGTAACGGTTCGAAAAACAAGAGTTTCGGAAAGGACGGGGCAGATAAAGTCATTGAAGTGCCTTGTGGAACGGTAGTATATAATGCCGAAACAGGGGAATATGTGTGCGACGTAACGGAGCACGGACAGGAAGTCATCTTGCTGAAAGGCGGACGCGGAGGATTGGGAAACTGGCATTTCCGTACAGCAACCCGTCAGGCACCCCGTTTTGCCCAACCGGGTGAACCGATGCAGGAGATGACGGTGATTTTGGAATTGAAATTATTGGCGGATGTAGGTCTGGTAGGTTTTCCGAATGCCGGAAAATCCACTTTGCTTTCTTCGGTTTCTGCCGCACGTCCGAAAATTGCCAATTATCCTTTTACTACGCTGGAACCGAACCTGGGAATTGTGTCTTATCATGAAGGGAAGTCTTTCGTGATGGCGGATATTCCGGGTATCATCGAGGGAGCCAGTGAAGGAAAGGGGCTGGGACTGCGGTTCTTGCGTCACATTGAGCGCAACTCATTGCTGCTGTTTATGGTACCGGGTGATACGGATGACATACGTAAGGAGTATGAGATTCTGTTGAACGAGCTGGCTACCTTTAATCCGGAGATGCTGGACAAGCAGCGGGTGTTGGCTATTACCAAATGTGACATGCTGGACGAGGAACTGATGCAGATGCTGGAACCTACATTACCTGAAGATATACCTCATGTCTTTATTTCTTCGGTGTCTGGAATGGGTATCCAGCAGTTGAAAGACTTGCTTTGGGCCGAACTGAATAAAGACAGTAACCAGTTGGAAGCAGTACGTCGGGAAGCCATCGTACATCGTCCGAAAGATATGACCAAGCTTCGCAAGGAGCTGGAAGATATGGGCGAAGACGAAGACTTTGACTATGAATATGAGGATGTGGATGAGGATGATGACTTTGACTACGAGTACGAAGAGGAAGACTGGGAGGACGAACCACAAAAGTAATGAATAATCTGACTGATGATAAAAGAATGTTGGTGTACGGCCCGAAAAGTTCGCCCACCGACATTTTTTGTTTCTCTACGACACGTCACGGAGGTTGCAGTGAGGGGAATTATGCTTCGTTTAACTGCAATCATTATTGTGGTGATGTGCCCGATAAGGTAGAACGGAACCGGGAACTGCTGTGTTCGTTGTTGCCTGTGCATCCCCGGATGCTGGTTGTACCTCATCAAACGCACGATACGGTGGTGAAGGTCGTGGATGAGGCTTTTTTACGGCTCTCTTCAGAGGAGCAATTGAAGCAACTGGAAGGAGTGGATGCGATGGTCAGCGACATGAAGCAGGTCTGTCTTTGCATTTCTACTGCCGATTGTATCCCGGTGCTTTGCTATGATACCCGGCAGAAAGTAATTGCGGCGATACATGCCGGATGGCGGGGAACAGTGAAGCGCATCGTGGAAAAGACGTTGGACAAGATGGTGGAACTTTATGGTACGAAGGGAGAAGATGTGCAGGCTTATATTGGGCCGGGTATCTCTCTGGATGCTTTTGAAGTGGGAGATGAGGTGTATGAAGCCTTTGAAGCAGCCGGATTTGATATGGCTTGCATCGCCCGCAGAGATGAAAAGTGGCACCTCGACCTTTGGGAAGCCAACCGGATGCAGTTGCTGTCTAAAGGAGTAAAGAAGGAGAATGTGGAAGTAGCAGGGATTTGTACCTATCAAAATTATACGGATTTCTTCTCGGCACGTCAGCTGGGCATTCGTTCCGGGCGTATTTTGTCGGGGATTATGCGGATGTAGAACCATTTAAGAAAATAGCGAAATGGATTTGAAAATTGAAGTATCAGAGGAATTACGGCAGGCTTGGCCGCAGTTTCGTGGAGCCGCTGTATTTGCGACGGTAAAGAATTCTCCATATAGTGAAGAACTGTGGAAACGTATCGGTGAGTTTACGGAACTTTACCGTCAGAAATATACCATTGATTCTATCAAAGAGATGCCTGCCATTCAGGCTACTCGTCAGGCTTATAAGAAATGTGGGAAAGATCCCAGCCGTTACCGTCCTTCTTCAGAAGCTTTATGCCGCCGTTTGTTGAGAGGACTTTCACTTTATCAGATAGATACGCTGGTCGATTTGATAAACTTGGCATCTATTAATAGCGGACATTCCATTGGTGGTTTTGACCGGGATAAGATTCAAGGAGACAAGCTGGTATTAGGTATCGGAAAGGCAGGTGAGCCTTACGAAGGTATTGGGCGTGGAGAATTGAACATTGAGGGAATGCCCGTATATCGTGATGCCGTGGGAGGTGTAGGTACACCGACAAGTGATAATGAACGGACAAAAATCTCATCGGAAACTACTCATCTGTTAGCCATCATGAATGCGTACAGTGGTAGTGAAGGTCTGGAGGAAGACGTACACTATATGGTGAACCTGTTGAAGGAATTTGCGGATGCCCAGGATGTAGAACTTCTTTATTTTGAGTGAAATGAATCGCTTGATTGTAATACTTGGACTGTTGTTCCTTTGTATGGGAAATATGCAGGCCGATGAACCTGTGAAAACAGGATTTACGCACATGGAGCGTAGTCATGTCAGGGTGCATACACCGGGACTGTTCTCAAAGGGAAATAGCGTGGAGATACATCTGGAGTGTCTGGCTGATTCGCAGTTCTGCTTCCCACTTCCCGGAGGAAAGGTCATTTCTGCTTATGGAAGCCGTGGTGGACATTCGGGAGCAGATATAAAGACCAAGGCCAATGATTCCATTCTTTGTGTGTTCGACGGTGTGGTGCGCATGGCCAAAAGTTACGGTGGGTATGGAAAGGTGATTGTGGTGCGGCATTTTAATGGATTGGAAACCGTGTACAGTCATAATTCCAAGAACTTTGTTGCACCAGGTGATTCGGTAAAGGCGGGGCAGGTAATTGCATTGACCGGACGTACCGGACGTGCTACAACAGAGCATCTGCATTTTGAACTCAGGGCCAACGGACAACATTTTAATCCCGGATTATTATTTAATATGTCTACCCGTGTCCCATTGAAGCGTACGCTGGTATGTACGAAAGCAGGAAAACATGTGAAATTATCTCCTAAAAAATGAAAGAATATGGATATTGAAAAGATATTGACAGAAGGAATTGTGTTCAGAGGCGGGAAGTCTTCTGACGGAAAAAAGAAAGAAGAGAAAGTAAAGACCAAAGCTAAAAAGAAAACCTACATTACGGGTTTGCATGGTTCTGGCTCTGCCAAGATGAAAGCGGAATATCGCCGCCGGAGAGCCAACAGACACAAACAGGGATAAAAGTGAACAAAAAACTGTATTCAGTTGTTAATATATTTGTAAAACTAAAAAAAGAAGATTATGAGAAAGTTATTTTTGCTCGTAGTAATAGTAATGGCTGCCAATACAGCCAGCGCCAGGAGGGTATTTATTTTAGTGGTGGTATCAGCTTGTGGA
>ENA-UOJA01000316-UOJA01000316.1-human-gut-metagenome-genome-assembly--contig:-C19-NODE-316-length-48404-cov-8.169828_pt1 | contig 48404 bp, 38 predicted proteins | sample MGYA00242337_ERZ723884 | MGnify/ENA metagenome assembly ERZ723884
TTTCGGTAAAAGGCTATACAATTTCGTCATTTTGTATAAATTTACACCCTGCAAAAGGGAATTTTCTTGACGGTCAATTAGGAAAATGTTATAAAAAAAGTAATTTGTTACCATGAGGAAGAATGTGAGGAAAGGGAGCAGAAGGAATGAGTCAGAAGAATTGGAAGAGAAAATTGTGCGGCCTTATGGCGGCAATATTTCTGGTAAGTGAAATGGGAAGCACCGCAGTGTATGCAGCCGGTGCGGACACGACGGCTGCGGAGACGGTAGAAGAAGTCACTGAAGAAGCGAAGGCAGATGTAGTAGAAGCAACCGAGGAGACGGAAGTGACAGTCGAAACGGAAGAGACAGAAATCACCGAGGAGACGGAAAGTACGGAAGAGACCGAAGTGAGCGAGGAGACGGAAGTTACGGAAGAGACCGAAGTGAGCGAGGAGACGGAAGTTACGGAAGAGACGGAAGTAACCGAAGCTGCCGAGGAGACCGAAATTGCTGAGGAGACCGAAAGCACAGAGAGCGTTACAGATGAAATCCTGTTAGATACGGTTACCGGAGGAGTCACGAAGGACAGTGCAACTGCAGTGACGTTAAATGCAAGCCATTCGGCATCTTTAACTTCTGTTACGGCAAAGGGGGAATATTATAAATTTACATTAAGCAGGGCAGGTCTGGTAACATTAAGTGTTTCAAATGACAAGGCAAGTACAGACAGTCTGACTGCTCATTTTAAATATGAATCTGCGGGTGATTCCCTTGTAAGTAAGACGATAAAAGCTGGGGAGAGCGGAGAGGTAAATCAGGTTGGACTTGAGGCAGGTACTTATTATATCTATGTAGAAAAGGCCAGTCTGGCAGCATCTGTTACCTATCAGTTTACGGTTGGCTATACACAGACGGATAACTGTGAGAAAGAATCGAATGATTCTTTTGGAACAGCGACAAGTGTTGCTTTAAATACAACAATTTACGGTTCCGGCTACAAGAAGGGCGACGAGGACTTCTACAAATTCACAGTAACAAAGCCTGGAGTGGTAAGCTTTGACTTTACACATGGTGTTATCACCGGAAGCGAGACGACGGATATTTATACCGGATCTTTTTATTTCACGAATAAATACAAAGATATTCCGGCATACAGCTTTACTTCCCAGGGAGCGCAGGAAACCGTTACATCTGCACAGATAGGACTCAAAGCCGGAACTTATTATTTCAGAGTGAAGACGGGTGCAGAAGTTTCGGATAATTACCAGTTCAAAATTAACTATACACAGTCTGCATACTGGGAGCAGGAAGAAAATAATACGAGTTCTACTGCTACTGCAATTTCAATTGGACAGACATACTATGGAAGTATCTATAAATCATCCGATGTAGACTATTATGAACTGAAAACGACAAAAGACGGCGCATTAAGCCTTAATTTTGACCATGCGAATGTATCCGGAAGAGAGAATACGCCGGTCTGGAAAGTAACTTTTTACAAAGACTCCAGCACATCTACGAAACCGATAGAGATTTTCTCACAGACGATTAACGGAGGTACGACTTCAACTGTTACACCGCAGGTGGGCGTACCGGCAGGAAAATATTATGTTGCGGTGGCAGCAGTAGGAACAGTATACGACACTACGACCTATCAGATAAAGGTCAATCATACGGCAGGTGCCTACTGGGAGAAGGAGTCAAACGATACATTTGACACCGCAAATCCAATTGCGTTAGAAAAAACTTATTCCGGAAGTATCCAGAAGTCTTCCGACAAAGACTACTACAAGGTAACGCTGACAGCGGATGGAGCACTTCGTGTAAACTTTGCACATCCAAGTGTTTCCGGCAGGGAGTCAAATTATGTCTGGAAGGTGTCACTTTATAAGGACAGTGACCGGTCAAATGCCATCTATTCCCGGTCTATTTACGGCGGGGACATGAATACGGCACTGCCGCAGATGGGATTAAAAGCGGGAAGTTATTATGTATGCGTGGAGTCAGCAACACTATCGGATACCAGTACCTATCAGATTTCCACAAGTTTTACAAAATCATCTTACTGGGAAATGGAGCCAAACGATTCCACGACAACAGCCACTGAAATCAAGAACCTTGACAAGACTTATTCCGGAAGTATCTACAAACTTGCAGATGTGGATTATTATAAGGTTACGTTAGCAGGTGCGGGTGGTCTTGGACTGACCTTCAGTCACGATGTTGTCTCAGGTTCCGAGGCAAGCAGCCTCTGGAAGGTTTCCATTTATGAGGCATCAAATCTGCGCACCGCAGTTTACTCACAGACGATTAGTGGTGGTGACAAAAAAACGGTAACGCCGCAGATTGGACTGAAGGCAGGGACTTATTATATTGCAGTGGCAAGTGCGAACAGCTTAAGTTTTTGCTCAGATACCTATAAATTAAAAGTGAACTATTCGAAGTCCGCATATTGGGAAATCGAAGGAAACGATACATTTGATACGGCAACATCCATCAAATCCGGTAAGACCTATTATGGTTCCATGATGGGCACAAAGGATTATGACTACTACAAGATTAAGATGGAGAAAAAGGGATATCTTAAGCTGAATATCAAACAGTCTTCTGAGAAATCCGGAAAAATCTATCGTGTAAAGGTCTATAATGCGGATAAACAGGAATTATTCAGTACGGAAGTTCCCGGAACAGATGCAGATTTTTCAACCTGTAAACTGGGACTTGGAAAAGGAAATTATTATATCCGGATTGAAACGTATATTTCCAATCTGTATACCGGAAACTATAAGCTGACGGCAACTGCAACGGCAGCTTCTGACTGGGAGAGCGAATCAAACGACGACCTCACCAGTGCGGATAAGATGACGGTCGGAAAGACCATTAACGGTGTCTGCGATACGAACTATGCAGATGATTATGATTATTATACGTTTACCATGGATAAACGGGCATACGTTACGGTCAGCCTGAACCATAAAAACTTAAACGGCAGTAATACGGCATGGAGTGTTTACCTGTATGATTCCAAGGGAAACAAAGTAGACCGTAAGAATTCTTACCTGAGTGTAAAGCAGGATGGAACTTATGCAGAAACCAATAAAATCAAACTTCCGAAGGGAACTTATTATATCCGTGTAAGTGCAACAGAATACGGTACAGGGGAAGAGTATGGTCTGACCGTCAACAAGATTTCAGCGAAAAAACCGGTTATCACAAGTGTGAAATCCACACAGTATAACCAGATGAAGGTGAGCTGGAATGCCGTGCCGGGTGCAGAGAAGTACATGATTTACAGAAGTACCTCAAAGGACGGTTCTTATACGAAAGTTAAGACTATCTCAAACGTATCGACCACAAGCTGGACGGACAAGGATGTCAAGACCGGAAAAACCTACTACTACAAGATGAAGGCAGTCGTGACCACCAATAAGACGGTTACAAGCGGTTATTCTGCCGTTAAATCTGCGAAGTGCGTACCGGCGAAACCGGGAAGTGTGAAGGTGACCTCTCCGAACAAGAAACAGCTCAAAGTAAGCTGGAAGAAGGTTTCCGGCGCAAGCGGTTATGAAGTATACCGTGCAACTTCCAAGGACGGAAAATACACCAGGGTAAAAACCATCGGAAAGGGCAAGACGGTAACTTATACGGACAAGAAAGTAAGCAGTGGAAAAACTTATTATTACAAAGTTCGTTCTTATAGAACCGTAAATGGAAAGAAAGTATACAGCGGTTATTCTTCGATTGTTTCTAAGAAGGCAAAATAAGAAGCCGTTGACAAGCACAGGTCATAGTGTTATGATTTGTGAGGAATCAAAACAAAAAATGCTTGATAGAGGTTGCGTTTTTTATGAGTCGCTTCCCGGATGTGACAGACACAGGAGAAAGGAAGTTAAAGGAAAAGACGCCGAAAGGGTGCATGGTCTGGGAATGCATTGCTTGGGCATGAAGTGAAGAACTTCATGACTGTCATCGGAAGATGGGGAGCTATCGGTTTTACATGGGAATGGATGTGCAGGAGTACATCATTCGGATGGAATATCGAGCCGGCTCATCTGAGCCGGCTTTTTTGACCCCCTATGCAGTTCAAGCAGAATATCAGGAGGAAAAGATGTCAATATTTAAAGGTGCAGGAGTGGCACTTGTCACCCCAATGAAAGAAAATCAGGAAGTAGATTATGAAAAGCTTGAAGAATTGATTGAATGGCAGATTGCGGAGGGAACGGACTGTATCGTCATTGCAGGAACGACAGGTGAGAGCTCTACGCTTACAACCGAAGAGCACGCAAAGGTGATTAAAGCAGCAGTGGACTTTACAAAGCACAGAATCCCGGTAGTGGCAGGAACCGGTTCTAACTGCACAAGAGAGGCAGTGCACCTTTCTAAGGAAGCGGAGGCAGCAGGCGTAGACGGACTGTTATGTGTCACCCCTTATTATAACAAGGCAACACAGGGCGGTCTGGTGCAGTACTATACTGAGATTGCAGATGCAGTGAAGGTGCCGATTATCATGTATAATGTTCCGTCAAGAACCGGATGCAATATCCTGCCGGAGACGGCGGCAGCTTTATACCGCGATGTGGAGAACATCGTGGCAATCAAAGAGGCAACCGGAAATGCTGCACAGGCGGCAAAGACACTGTATCTTACAGATGGCAAATTAGATGTTTATTCCGGAGAGGATGCCATTGTAACACCGCTTATGGCACTTGGAGCAGTTGGCGTCATTTCTGTCTGGTCTAATGTTGCACCGCATGACGTACATCAGATGTGCATGGATTTCCTGAATGGAAATATTACAGAGGCGACGAAAATGCAGTTAAAGGCACAGCCACTTGTAGAAACACTGTTTTCAGAGGTAAACCCGATTCCGGTAAAGGCGGCATTAAACCTTATGGGCAAAAACGTTGGCAGTCTGCGTTCCCCGCTGACGGAAATGACCGAGGCAGGGCAGGCAAAGCTTGCGGCAGCAATGAAAGAATATGGAATTGAGCTGGCATAGGAGAGGAAAGGCAGGATACCAGAAATGATAAAAGTAATTATGAGTGGCTGTAACGGAAAAATGGGGCAGGTGATTACCGGAATCTGCAAGGAAGATGCGGATGTTGAAATCGTAGCAGGCATTGACCTTTACGATGGAATCAAAAATGACTACCCGGTATTTTCCAATATCTCACTCTGCGACAGAGAAGCAGATGTTATCATTGATTTTTCCAATGCAAAAGCAGTGGATGATTTGTTAGTTTACAGCGCAGAAAAGAATGTGCCGATTGTACTTTGTACGACCGGATTATCCGAGGAACAGTTAAAAAAGGTACAGGAAACCTCTGAGAAAGTGGCAGTGTTAAAATCTGCGAATATGTCTCTTGGAATCAATACACTGATGCAGCTTTTGAAACAGGCGGCAGTCGTACTCGCTCCGGCGGGTTTTGACATTGAGATTGTGGAAAAGCATCATAACCAGAAGCTCGATGCGCCAAGTGGAACAGCACTTGCACTCGCAGACGGAATCAATGAGGCATTAGATAACAACTACGAATATAAGTATGATAGAAGTAAAGAACGCAAGAAGAGAGAAAAAAATGAAATCGGAATTTCAGCAGTGCGCGGCGGAACTATTGTAGGAGAGCATGAAATCATTTTTGCGGGAATGGATGAGGTCATCGAGTTTAAGCATACCGCTTATTCCAGAAGTGTATTTGGAAAGGGTGCAGTGGAAGCAGCGAAGTTTCTTGCCGGAAAACCGGCAGGTTTTTATGATATGCAGGATGTGATTCAGGAGACAATGAGAGGATAACACATGGAAAGCAGAGATCTGCGGTATTTAAAGAGCCTGTCCAGGCAGTATCCGACTGTTGCGGCGGCAGCGACAGAGATTATCAATTTACAGGCAATCTTAAGCCTGCCAAAGGGGACAGAGCATTTTATTACAGATATTCATGGAGAAAAGGAACAGTTTGAGCATGTACTCCGGAACGGTTCCGGCGCTATCCGGCGTAAAATCGAAGAAGAATTTGGAAACGCAATTAGTGCGGCAGAGAAAAAATCCATTGCCACACTCATCTATTATCCGGAACAGAAGATGGAACAGGTGCTAAAGACCGAGGAAAACATTGAAGACTGGTACAAGGTCACACTGTACCGTCTGATTTGCATCGCCAAGGGTGCGTCCTCCAAGTACACACGTTCCAAGGTGCGAAAGGCACTGCCGAAGGATTTTGCCTACGTGATAGAGGAACTTTTGACCGGAAGACCGGATTTGTCGGATCAGGAGGCATATTACAATGAGATTATACATTCGGTCATTGGGACAGGGCGTGCAACGGAACTGATTATTGCCTTTTGTAATCTGATTCGCAGGCTGGTCGTCGACCACCTTCATGTGGTCGGGGATATTTTTGACAGAGGACCGTATCCGAACCTGATTATGGATACGCTGATGGCGCACCATTCGGTGGATATCCAATGGGGAAACCATGATATTTCCTGGATGGGAGCGGCGGCAGGAAATCCTGCCTGCATCTGTAATGTCCTGCGGATTTCTGCAAAATATGGAAACTTAAATCTTTTAGAGGACGGCTACGGTATCAATCTGGTGCCGCTGGCGCGGTTTGCCATGAACTGCTATGCAAATGACCCCTGTACCTGCTTTAAACTGGACTACCGGGAGGACGAATACGATGTGCGGGATGCCCTGTTAGATGAAAAGATGCACAAGGCGCTTGCCATCATGCAGTTTAAGATAGAGGGACAGCTTATTTTAGAGCACCCGGAATTTGGTATGGAAAAACGGCTTTTGCTGGATAAGATGGACTTACAGCAGGGAACCGTGACAGTGGAGGGTGTATCGTATCCGCTGCGCGATACCAATTTTCCAACGATTGATAAGGAAAATCCGTATGCACTTTCGGCGGAAGAGGTACAGGTGATGGAGCGGCTGACGCAGGCATTTTTAAACTGTGAAAAATTGCAGCGGCACGTCCGTTTTCTGTTTACCAAGGGAAGTCTGTATAAAGTATACAATGGAAATCTGCTCTATCACGGCTGTGTGCCGTTAAATGAGGATGGCACCTTTACAAGTGTGAATGTCTACGGAAAAGAATATGCCGGAAAAGCGCTCTATGATGTGCTTGAAAGCTATGCACGAAAGGGTTATTATGCCGTTGACCCGGTTGAGAAGAAGAAAGGGCAGGATATGCTCTGGTTTATCTGGGAAAACCAGAATTCGCCGGTTTTCGGCAAGGATAAAATGACGACGTTTGAACGCTATTTTATCGCGGATAAGAGCACGCATGTGGAGCCAAAGAACCCGTACTACAGACTGCTCGAAAATGAAGAGGTGGTCAACCGGATTCTCGAAGAATTCGGGCTTTCCGGTACTGAGGCGCATATTATCAACGGGCATATTCCGGTCGAGGCAAAAAACGGGGAATCTCCGGTGAAGTGCAATGGAAAGCTTTTGATTATCGATGGTGGATTTTCCAAGGCATACCAGCCGAAAACGGGAATCGCAGGGTATACGTTAATTTACAATTCCTATGGGCTCCTGCTTGCAGCGCATGAGCCGTTTGAGTCTGTGGAAAAGGCGATTCAGGACGGAAGTGATATCGTTTCCCACACGATTCTGGTTCAGCACGTGGTGCGGCGCAAGACCGTAGCGGATACGGATATCGGAAAAGAATTAAAAGCTTCGGTCAGTGACCTGGAAGCATTGTTGGCTGCCTACCGGGAAGGGACGCTGGTGGAACAGGCGGCAGAAAAATAGGAGGCATTATGTTTATTGGAAATCATCTGTCTGCATCCAAGGGATTTGCGGCAATGGGAAGCGCGGCGGTGGCATTGGATGCGAATACATTCGCGTTTTTTACCAGAAATCCGAGAGGTGGCAAGGCAAAAGAGATTGTCCCCTCGGATGTGGAAAAACTTCTTGCAATTGAAAAAGAACATCAGTTTGGAAAACTGGTGGCACACGCTCCTTACACGATGAATTTGTGTGCGGCGAAGGAGGATATCCGCGAATTTTCAAAAGAGATGATTGCAGATGATTTGCGCCGGATGGAGTACTTGCCGGGAAACTACTACAATTTTCATCCGGGTTCCCATGTGGGACAGGGAGCCGAACAGGGAATCACACTTATTGCGGACGCGTTAAACGAAGTGCTAAGCGAAGCGCAGAGCACGACGGTGCTGCTTGAAACGATGGCAGGCAAGGGAACTGAAGTGGGAAGAAGCTTTGAGGAACTGCGGGAAATCATAGACCGTGTGCAGTATCGGGAAAAGCTAGGAGTCTGCTTTGACACCTGTCATGTATGGGATGCCGGCTATGACATTGTGGGACACCCTGATGAGGTGCTCGAAGAATTTAACCGTGTGATTGGCTTAGAACGTCTGTGTGCGGTGCACTTTAATGACAGCATGAATGAATGTGGAAGCCATAAGGACCGGCACGCAAAAATCGGGGAAGGATGTATCGGAGCGGAAGCCATGCGGCGCATTGCGACACATCCGCTGCTTGCGGGGAAACCGTTTATTCTGGAAACACCAAATGATGATGAGGGCTACCGCAGGGAAATTGCACTGGTGCGGGAGTGGACCAGAGAATAAAAAATAGCTTGCAATTTAAAAAAGTCTATGCTATACTCCAAATCACATGAATGCGAAAATTGTTTTCATGCAAATATTTGCCCACCCATTACGGGTTAAGCCCATACGGACAGGCGGGGCAGCTGCCGATTGTGGCGTAACGCCACGTTATTGATTGAGTTAGAAGCTCAAATTTTATAAGGTGAACAGATAGAAATATCACTTGTGAAACGGTCAATAAAGAGTAGTAACGCAAATATTTGCTGGCGTGGGTGCCAACGGTAGGGTGACTCTGAAAATAGTTTTTGCAGAATGTAAATGTAGAATCAGATACATAAAGTATGACTATATAATGATGACGCAAGAGGGACAGGTGAACATTTCACTTGTTTCTTTTTGTGTGCAATGAAAATGTTAGTTGGCAGGAGGCAGTGGAGATGGCAGAAAATGCCCAGATGAGGGCTCCGGTGTACGAGGCGCTGGAGCAGTTGAAAAAGAGGAGAGTCGTTCCTTTTGATGTGCCGGGGCACAAGAGAGGACGCGGCAACCCGGAACTGGCAGAATTGCTTGGCGAAAAGTGTGTCAGTCTGGATGTGAATTCGATGAAACCGTTAGACAATCTGTGTCATCCGGTTTCGGTGATTAAAGAGGCGGAGGAGCTGGCGGCAGAGGCGTTTGGCGCAGACCACGCATTTTTTATGGTAGGGGGAACGACATCGTCCGTGCAGAGCATGGTTCTTTCCGTGTGCAAGGCAGGCGATAAGATTATTCTGCCGCGAAATGTCCATAAGAGCGTGATTAATGCGCTGGTGCTCTGCGGGGCGGTTCCGGTGTATGTGAATCCGGAGGTGGATAAAAAGCTTGGAATTTCTCTGGGGATGGAGATATCCGAGGTGGAACGTGCCATTGAGGAAAATCCGGGAGCCGTTGCGGTGCTGGTAAACAATCCGACGTATTACGGAATTTGTTCGGATTTGCGCTCGATTGTAAAACTTGCGCATGAAAAAGAAATGCTGGTGCTTGTCGATGAAGCACATGGAACCCATTTTTATTTCGGGGAAAATCTTCCGGTGACGGCGATGGCGGCAGGCGCGGATATGGCGTCGGTGTCGATGCACAAGTCCGGGGGAAGCCTGACACAGAGCTCGCTTCTATTAACCGGAAAAAATGTCAACTGGGAGTATGTGAGCCAGATTATCAATCTGACGCAGACCACGAGTGCATCGTATCTTCTGATGTCAAGTCTTGACATTTCAAGGCGCAACCTCGTACTGCGCGGAAAGGAATCCTTCCAGAAGGTGAGCCAGATGGCAGAATATGCAAGAGGGGAAATCAATGCCATCGGCGGTTACTACGCATACGGAAAAGATTTGATTAACGGGGGCAGCGTCTATGACTTTGATGTGACAAAGCTTTCGGTGTATACAAGAGATATCGGACTCGCGGGAATTGAGGTCTATGACCTCCTCCGGGATGAGTATGATATCCAGATTGAGCTTGGGGATATTGCAAACATTCTTGCCTATATTTCCATCGGCGACAGGATACAGGATATCGAGCGTCTGGTGGGAGCACTTGCCGACGTGAAACGTTTGTATTCACAGGACCCGTCACAGATGTTAAATGCAGAATATATTAATCCGACAGTCATCATGTCACCGCAGGCAGCCTTTTACTCGGAGAAAAAATGTATGCCGATTCGAAAGACTGCGGGAAAGGTGTGCGGGGAATTTGTGATGTGTTACCCGCCGGGAATTCCAATTTTAGCGCCGGGGGAGATGATTACAAAGGAGATTATCGAATATATCCTGTATGCGAAAGAGAAGGGATGCTCGATGCAGGGAACAGAGGACCCGTATGTGGAGTATCTGAATGTACTTTCAGACGAAAGACAGGTCTGGAAATAGACGGAAAGGATGGAAAAACCAATGGAACTCTGGTTTTCGGATTATCAGACAGATAAGGTAAAGGTATCGATTAAGATTGAAAAACAGCTCTTTGGGGAACAGACGGATTTTCAGCGGATTGATGTGTTCGAGTCCCAGGAGTTTGGCAGATTTTTAAGCTCGGACGGAAGCATTGTTTTTTCGGAAAAAGACGAGTTTGTCTACGATGAGATGATTGTGCATGTGCCGATGGCGGTGCACCCGAATGTGAAAAAGGTGCTTGTCATCGGTGGTGGGGACGGCGGTGTCGCACGCGAGCTGTCCTACTACGGCGAGATAGAGCAAATTGATGTGGTGGAGCCGGACCGGACATTTGTGGATGTCTGCCGTGAATTTTTCCCGGATAATGCGAAGGGATTATCCGACCCGCGTGTGACCGTGTACTACGAGGACGGACTGCGGTTTTTGCGCATGAAGCATGGGGAATATGACTTGATTATCAACGATGCCATTGACCCGTTAGGGCATACGGCGGGACTCTTTACCAAAGAGTTTTACGGGAACTGCTTCCGGGCGCTCAGAGAGGACGGAATTATGGTTTACCAGCATGGAAGCCCGTTTTACGATGAGGATGAGGAGTCCTGCCGCGTGATGCACCGGAAGGCAAGTCATAGTTTTCCAATCAGCCGTGTGTATCAGGCACATATTCCGACCTGTTCCTCCGGCTACTGGCTGTTTGGCTTTGCATCAAAGAAATATCATCCACTGGAGGATTTGGATGCGAAACGCTGGAAGGAGCGGGGAATCAAGACCTGGTATTACACCACGAACCTTCACAAGGGAGCGTTTATGCTGCCGAAGTATGTGGAAGATATGTTAGAGGAAGAAGAAGGAAGAAAAAAGAACGCTTAAAATAAAGGAGAATGAGAAGATGGGAAGATTATTAATTATCGGATGCGGCGGTGTCGCAAGTGTAGCAATTCACAAATGCTGTCAGAACAGCAAGGTTTTTTCTGAAATCTGTATTGCAAGCAGAACAAAATCCAAGTGCGATGCGTTGAAGGAAAAACTTGAAAAGACCACAGAGACCGTGATAACGACGGCAAAGGTGGATGCAGACAATGTCGACGAACTGATTGCACTGATAAAGGATTACAAGCCGGATGCGGTCTTAAACGTGGCACTGCCTTATCAGGACCTTACCATTATGGATGCCTGCCTTGCCTGCAAGGTGGATTATATTGATACGGCAAACTTTGAGCCGGAGGACACCGATGACCCAGAATGGCGTGCAATTTATGAGAAACGCTGCAAGGAAGAGGGATTTACGGCATATTTTGACTACAGCTGGCAGTGGGCATACCAAGAGCGCTACAAGGAGGCTGGCATTACGGCATTGCTTGGAAGTGGATTTGACCCGGGTGTTACCAGTGTATTTACCGCCTATGCGTTAAAACATTATTTTGATGAAATCGATTATATTGATATTCTCGACTGTAACGGCGGGGACCACGGCTATCCGTTTGCCACAAACTTCAATCCGGAAATCAATCTGCGCGAGGTTTCTGCGAATGGTTCCTACTGGGAGAACGGCCACTGGGTGGAAACAAAACCGATGGAAATTAAAAGAGAATATAATTTTCCGCAGGTTGGCGAGAAGGATATGTATTTGCTTCACCATGAGGAAATCGAATCACTGGCAAAGAATGTGCCGGGGGTCAAACGTATCCGCTTTTTTATGACCTTTGGACAGAGTTATCTGACACATATGAAGTGCTTAGAGAACGTCGGTATGCTCTCTACCTCACCGATTAACTTTGAGGGAAAAGAGATTGTACCGATTCAGTTCTTAAAGGCACTGCTCCCGGACCCGGCATCCTTAGGACCGCGCACGGTCGGCAAGACGAACATCGGCTGTATCTACACCGGAAGAAAAGACGGAAAAGAGAAGACGATTTATATCTACAATGTCTGTGATCATCAGGAATGTTACAAAGAGGTGGGTTCTCAGGCAATTTCCTATACCACAGGTGTTCCGGCAATGATTGGAGCGGCACTTGTTGTGAGCAAGGTCTGGGACAAAGACGGTGTCTTCAACATCGAAGAGTTTGATCCGGATCCATTCATGGAGATGTTAAACGAATTTGGTCTGCCGTGGGTAGTGGAAGAGCACCCGCAGACGGTGGAGTAATGCGATGTTTGAAACATTACAGACCCCATGCTATGTAATTGATGAAAAGAAATTAAAAGACAATTTAAGAATATTGCACGAAATCGAGCAGGAGACGGGATGTCATATCCTGCTCGCACAGAAAGCATTCTCGGCATTTGCACTTTACCCGTTCATCGGGCAGTATATAAGCGGAACAACGGCAAGCGGACTGTATGAGGCGAGGCTTGGCAGGGAAGAGATGGGAAAAGAAAACCATGTCTTTGCGCCGGCATTTAAGGATGCGGATATGCCAGAGCTGGTGCAAATCTGTGACCACATCGTGTTTAATTCCGTGGCACAGTATGAGAGACACCGGGAGACGGTGGCGCGGTACAATCAGTCGAAAACGGGCGGTGTGCATTGCAGCATCGGAATCCGTGTGAACCCGGAGTGTTCCACACAGGGGGACCACGCCATCTATGACCCGTGCGCAAAGGGCTCCAGGCTTGGTGTGACAAAGGCGCTTTTGGACAAAGCATTTGAGGGACGCTTGCCGGAGGATGTGGAAGGGCTTCATTTTCACACGCTCTGTGAGCAGAATGCGGATGATTTAATGACCACATTTGAGGCATTTGAGCAGAAATTTGGTACGTATCTGTCCCAGATAAAGTGGTTAAATCTCGGTGGCGGACACCATATCACAAGAGCCGACTATGACAGGAAGGCGTTAAAAGAACTGATTTGCAGGATAAAAGATACCTATGGTGTTACGGTCTATCTGGAGCCGGGAGAGGCGATTGCCTTAAATGCGGGTTATCTTGTGACGGAAGTGCTTGATATCGTGCACAATGATTTGGACATCCTGATTCTTGATGCTTCCGCGGCATGTCATATGCCGGATGTGCTTGAGATGCCGTACCGCCCGCCGTTAAAGGACGGCTATGAGGCAGGGGAGAAGCCCTATACATACCGGCTTTCCTCGATGACCTGTCTGGCGGGAGATGTGATTGGTGATTACAGCTTTGAGCACAAGATTCATGTGGGAGACCGGCTGATTTTCGAGGATATGGCGATTTATTCCATGGTAAAAAACAATACGTTTAACGGGATTCCACTGCCGGATATTGTGCTGTTGCAGGAAGATAAAACGACAAAACTAATCAAGAGATTTGGCTACGAAGATTTTAAAGGAAGATTATCATAAGATATGGCAGAAAAGCAGGGATTTTACACAATAACAGAAAAGACACCGCTTGCGGATGGATTTTTCATGCCGGCAGAGTTTGCGCCCCATCAGGGATGTATCTTAATCTGGCCGGAGCGTCCCGGTTCGTGGATTTATGAAGCGAAGGCGGCGAGAAGGGCATTCCGGGAAGTCATTGCTGCCATTGCAGAGAGCGAGACGGTTTATGTGGCGGCAGGAGAGAGAAGCATTGCCTCCGCAAAAGAGATGCTGCTTGGTGCAGAACTGTCTGAGGCAGATAATGAGTGGCAGAAAAATGTACGGATTTTTCCGGCGGAGACAGACGATGCGTGGGCGAGAGACGTTGCGCCGACCTTCGTGACAGACGGGAAGGAAGTGCGGGCGGTCAACTGGCGCTTTAACGCATGGGGCGGAGAAGTGGATGGACTGTATGCTTCCTGGGAAAAAGATGATGCGTTTGCACAGCTTTTTGCAAGCCGTTATGACTTTCCAATGTATGATGCGGCGCCGTTTGTGTTGGAGGGCGGCTCCATTCACAGCGATGGGGAAGGAACCGTGATGGTAACGGAAGCCTGTCTGCTCAGTGCTGGGAGAAATCCGGAACTGTCGAAAGAAGAAATAGAATCCAGATTAAAGAAATATCTTGGGGCACGGAAAATCTTATGGCTTCCGAGAGGCATCTACCAGGATGAAACGAATGAACATGTGGATAATATCTGTGCATTTATACGGCCGGGAGAGGTCGTGCTTGCATGGACAGACAACAAAAACGACCCACAATATGCACTCTCAATGGCGTGCCTGTCCTATTTGGAGCAGGAATGTGACGCGAAGGGGAGAAAGCTTATCGTGCACAAGCTTCCGATTCCCGACATTCCGGTCTGCATTACAGAGAAAGAATTAGAGGGTTATACGTTTGAAGCCGGAGAGGATGAGAGAGAGGCGGGAGAACGCTTAGCAGCTTCCTATGTCAATTTTTATTTTTCCAACGGAGCGGTTGTTATGCCGGCGTTTGGCGGAGAAAATGAAGCAAGTGACAGGCGGGCGGCGCAGATGATGCAAGAGCTCTGCCCGGAGAGGAAAGTGATTTCTGTGTATGCAAGGGATATTTTGGTGGGCGGCGGCAACATTCACTGTATCACCCAGCAGATTCCGGCAGGAAACTGCGGAAAGAATAGAGGAAAATGATGAGAAAGATAACGGTGGCGGCAGTGCAGATGCGCTGTGAAAAGGACAGACAGGCAAATTTAAAGAAAGCGGAGAAAATGGTACGCAAAGCCGCGGAAGCAGGGGCAAATGTGATTCTTCTGCCGGAGCTGTTTGAACGGGAATATTTCTGTCAGCAGAGATGCTATGAGTTTTACCAGTATGCAGAGGAGACAAATGTAAATGCAGCGGTACAGATGGGAATTCGCTTAGCGAAGGAGCTTGGAGTGGTACTGCCTATCAGTTTTTATGAGAAGGACGTCAATAATCTGTATAATTCCATTGCCTGTATTGATGCGGACGGAAAAATCCTTGGCGTTTACCGCAAGACGCATATCCCGGATGACCATTATTATCAGGAAAAATTCTATTTTACACCGGGAGACAGCGGCTTTCAGGTATTCCGGACGAGGTTTGGCACCATCGGGGTGGGAATCTGCTGGGACCAGTGGTTTCCGGAGACCGCGCGCTGTATGGCATTAGAGGGCGCAGAACTTCTTTTTTATCCGACGGCAATCGGTTCAGAACCGATTTTGGAGTGTGACAGCATGCCGCACTGGCGCAGATGTATGCAGGGACATGCGGCTTCCAATCTGATACCGGTGATAGCGGCAAACCGCATCGGAGTGGAGACAGTGGAGCCTTCGGCAGAAAACGGTGGACAGAGTTCGTCTTTGAATTTTTACGGTTCATCCTTTGTAGCAGATGAGACGGGAGAACTTTTAGAGACGGCGGCGCGGGACAAAGAGGAGATTTTAATGCAGAGCTTTGACCTCGATGAGTTGCAGCAGAAACGCTTGGAGTGGGGATTGTTCCGGGACAGAAGACCGGAGTGTTACCACAAAATCACGGAATAGCGGAAAAAAGCAGGTTTTCAGAAATTCTGGAAACCTGCTTTTTGCTATAATAATTGGATGCCGTTTTTCTCACATACAGCAACCATTTCGTCCGGCCAGAGCGAACACTGAACCTCTCCGATATGCGCCTTGCGCAGGAAGAACATACAGATACGGGACTGACCGATTCCGCCGCCGATGGTAAACGGAAGTTCCTCGTTGATAATTGCCTGCTGGAACGGAAGCTTTGCGCGCTCCTCACAGCCAGCCTTCTTTAACTGGGAGAGCATTGCCTTTTTGTCAACACGGATTCCCATGGAAGAAAGCTCTAATGCGATATCAAGTACCGGATAGTAAACTAAAATGTCCGCATTTAAAGACCAGTCATCGTAGTCCGGTGCACGGCCGTCATGTGGTTTGCCGTTTTCTAAAACATCACCGATTTTCATGATGCAGACAGCGCCCTTTGTCTTGGTGATGTAGTATTCACGTTCCTTTGGTGTATAGTCCGGGAACATCTCCTCTAATTCCTGGGTCGTGATAAAGAAGATATCATGCGGCAGGATTTCCTCGATATAATCGTACTGGATAGACATATATTTCTCGGTCTTTAAAAGACATTTGTAGACAGTGCGTACCGTTTCTTTTAATTTCTCAAGCGTGCGGTCTTCCTTGCGGATGATTTTTTCCCAGTCCCACTGGTCCACAAAGATGGAGTGGATGTTGTCGGTCTCCTCGTCGCGGCGAATCGCATTCATATCGGTGTATAATCCCTCATCACAGGAAAAACCGTATTTCTTTAACGCGTAGCGCTTCCACTTGGCAAGAGACTGTACAACCTCGGCGTTACGGCCGTTCTGCTCTTTGATATCGAAGCTGACCGCGCGTTCTACACCGTTTAAGTTGTCGTTTAAGCCGGATGCCGGGTCGACAAAAAGCGGAGCGGATACACGGGTTAAATTAAGCCGCAGTGCAAGCAGATTCTGGAAAAAGTCTTTTACAACCTTGATGGCAATCTGCGTATCGTGCAAATTCAGTTCAGAATGATAATTTTTCGGAATCACTAATTTGTCCATGTGGGTTCTCCTCTCTGGTATGAGCCCATAGACTCACACATAACCTTAATTATTATAGCACAAGGCATTTCATTTTCAAGAAAAGATATCCGATTTTGAAAAATAATGCGTGTATACAAAAAAGCACTTCCAACGGAGAGGAAAATATAGTATTCTAAAGGGTAAGAGAAAAAAGGAGAGTGGCGAAAAATGGAGCTTTCTCATGTGACGCATACGTTTGCGCCTGTTTATGATAAAAATGCAAAGGTTCTTGTACTTGGCTCGTTTCCGTCGGTGAAGTCGAGAGAAAACAATTTTTATTATGGGCACCCGAAAAACCGTTTCTGGAAAATGGCAGCCGGCGTATGCAAAGCAAAAGTTCCCGAGACAATCGAAGAGAAGCGCGACTTTTTGTTAGAACACCACATTGCGCTGTGGGATGTTATTGCATCCTGTGATATTATAGGCTCTTCGGACAGCTCCATAAAAAATGTGGTGCCAAACGATATCGGGCGCATCTTGAAAGCTGCGGACATTCAGAAAATTTTGTGCAACGGGGATAAAGCATACCAGCTCTTTTTAAAATACTGTATGCAGGAAGGAATGCCGGAGGTAAAGAAACTTCCTTCAACAAGCCCGGCAAACGCCGCGTGGAGCTTACAGCGGCTGATAGAGGTCTGGGGAGAAGCACTTTGCTGCATCGGAAATGGGACGGAGGAACGATGAAAAAAGAAGATATGACAACGGCGGGACTGCTTGCGGAAGCGGTCGGAATTGTGGCAGGGCTTGTATACATAGGGATGCAGATTTATTATGGTATTTCGTACGGAGTGGCGGCAAAAAATATTATTTTAAATGTCGTGATGCTCCTGTTGGTTTATGCAGGGCTGACGCTGCTTGCAAGATATCCGGAGAAGGTGAACAGCCTGCCGAAGGAAAAGTGCAGCGGCACGGTAAGGAGAGACACGCTTCGGATGTTGGCGGGCGTAAAATTAATATTTGTGTTAAGTCTGCTCGGGACAAGCATCTGCGATGTGATGGGAATCGAAATCAGTTCCTGGTACAGTGTGGTGGTGGTACTGCTCATTGTCGGAACCGTTTTTTACCAGGAAGGAAAAATTATTCATACCATTCGGAAGAAAAAATAGGGGGAAAACATCATGGAGATTGAAACAGCAAAACGGTTAGAGCATTTTCAGACCGGAATTTTTAAGACATTGAACGAAAGGAAGGAAGCGCTTGCTGCAAGCGGAAGAACGGTATACAACCTGTCGGTCGGAACGCCGGATTTCCCGGTGGCGCCGCATGTCAGACAGGCATTAATCGAGGCGGCAGAGAAACCGGAAAATTTTCATTATATGCTGCGGGATACGCCGGAGCTTTTAGCGGCGGTAAAGGATTATTATAAGGAACGTTTTCATGTGGAAATTTCTACAGACGAAATTACATCTGTAAACGGTTCGCAGGAGGGAATTGCGCACATCGGCATGGCGTTGTGCAATCCGGGGGATGTCGTGCTGCTTCCAAACCCAGGCTATCCGGTATTTGAGGCGGGCGCTTACTTTGGCGGAGCGGAGTTATATTTTTATGAGTTAAAGGAAGAAAATCAGTTTTTACCGCGTTTTGACGAAATTCCGGAGAACATCGCAAAGAGGGCAAAATACATCATGGTATCGTATCCGTATAATCCGGTGTGTGCGGTAGCGCCGCATGGATTTTATGAGGAACTGATTACATTTGCCAGAAAATATAACATTATCGTCATTCACGACAATGCCTATTCGGATATTATCTACGATGGTGTGTACGGCGGCTCGTTCTTAGAATATCCGGGCGCAAAAGAAATCGGTGTGGAATTTTTCTCACTTTCCAAGTCGTTTAATCTGACCGGTGCGCGGGTGTCCTTTGTCATCGGAAACCGCAAGATTGTGGATGCGATGAAATTACTGCGCTCCCAGTACGATTTTGGAATGTTTTACCCAATTCAGTGTGCGGCGATTGCGGCATTGCGGGGACCGCAGGATGGCGTAAAGAAACAGTGCCTGGAGTATCAGAAAAGACGGGATGCCCTCTGTGGTGGACTGCGTTCCATCGGCTGGGACGTAAAGGACAGTCAGGGTACGATGTTTGCCTGGGCAAAAATTCCGGAAGGCTTTTCCTCCTCGCAGGAATTCTGCATAGAATTAATGGAAAAGACCGGAGTAATTGTGACGCCCGGAGATGCGTTTGGCAGCATGGGAGAAGGCTATGTGCGCTTTGCACTGGTGCTTCCGGTGGAAGTGATAGAGGAAGCGGTAAAAGTCATTGCAGAGAGCGGTATTTTAAAGAAGTGAGGGAAATGACATGAAAGTTCTGGTATACAATTATCGGGAATTTGATGAAAAAAGATGGTTTGACAAATATAGTAGAGAATTTGGCATTGAGTTGAAAATCTGTGAGCAGGCGCCGAAGATGGGGGAAAACATTGAGCTTGCGAGAGGGTGTGACTGCCTGAGTATTATTACATCAAAGATTCCCTCTGAGATGGTGACTGCGTTTCATGAGTGCGGCATCCGCTATATTTCGACCCGAACCATCGGGTATGACCACATTGACCTTGCGCGCGCGAAGGAGCTTCAGATAGGCGTCGGAAATGCCGTCTACCCGCCAGAGGGCGTTGCGGATTATACGATTATGCTGATGTTAATGTGCATCCGCAGGATGAAACGGATTATGCAGCGGGCGGAAATTCAGGATTTTTCGCTGAAAGGAAATGAAGGCCGGGAGTTACACGATTTTACCGTGGGCGTTATCGGAACCGGGCGGATTGGACAGACCGTCATCAAACAGCTTCGCGGATTCGGCTGCAAAATTTTAGCATATGACCCGTTTGAAAATGAGGCGGTAAAAGAAAATGCCACGTATGTGCCGCTTGAGGTATTATTGTCAGAAAGTGACCTGATTACCCTGCATGCGCCGCTCTTTGAGGAGAATTTCCATCTGATTAATGAAGAGAGCATTGCGAAAATGAAAGACGGGGTTGTCATCATCAACACGGCGCGCGGCGGACTGATTGATTCGAAGGCACTGATTGCGGGAATCGAGAGTGGAAAGATTGCAGCGGCAGGACTTGATGTGGTAGAGCAGGAATTTGGACTTTACTATAACGATTTAAAATCAGAGGTGTTGGAAAACCGGGACCTTGCAATTTTGCGTTCCTTCCCGAATGTCATCGTGACACCGCATATGGCATTTTATACGGACAATGCCATCGAGGGAATGGTGAAAAATTCGCTGTTAAGCTGTAAATGCTTCATGGAGGGAAAAGAGAATACATGGCGTGTAATTTAGAAAATTTAGAAATTTAGATAGGAAAAGAAGATGATATCTGTAAAAAAACAATTTGCAAAATATGTCTCCCAGAATGTATTTGGAATGATAGGAATGTCCTTATATATTCTGGCAGATACTTTTTTTATCGCAAAGGCAGTGGGCGCAAACGGCATCACTGCCTTAAATCTGGTATTGCCGGTTTATAACCTGATTTTTGCCATCGGAGCCATGATAGGGGTCGGGTCCGCCATCCGCTACACGGTTTCAAAGAACCGGACAGGAGAAGATAAGGAGGGCTATTTTTTTAATGCGCTTTTCTGGGGCATTGTCATAGGAATCGGATTTTTGTTGATTGGACTGTTTTTGCCGGGGCAGCTTGTCTCACTTTTGGGCGGCGATGAGGTGATTGTTGCAATCGGCGCGCCTTACACGAGAATTTTTATGCTGTTTTCGCCTTTCTTTATCTTAAACTATATCTGTAATGCGTTTGTGCGAAACGACGGTGCACCGTCGATTGCGATGGCGGCGACACTGTGCAGCAGCCTTTTTAACATCGTGATGGATTATGTGTTAATGTTTCCGTTAAAAATGGGGATGCCGGGCGCTGCGCTTGCAACGGCAATCTCCCCGGTGATTGGAATTCTTATCTGCACGATACATTTTCGGTCCAGCCGGTGCAGTATTGCATTTCATGCGGTAAAACCATCGTTTTTGCGGTTGGTTCGTTCCTGCCAGCTTGGAGTTGCCGCGTTTGTCGGAGAAATTTCTTCCGGTGTCATCACAACGGCGTTTAACATGATGATTCTCTCTCTTGCTGGAAATATCGGAGTTGCCGCATACGGTGTGGTTGCCAATACGTCCCTTGTGGCGGTTGCAATTTTCAACGGGGTTTCCCAGGGCTCCCAGCCGCTTGTCAGCAGTTCTTATGGAAAACAAAAGCCAGGCGAAGTAAAACTTTTGATAAGACTTGCAGTTGTTACGACACTTGTACTTGCAATTGCCATTTTTGCGGGTGTTGCGGCTGGTGCAAAGGGCATTACGGCAATTTTTAACAGCGAGGGGGATGCCACGCTTGCCGCTTATGCCGAGACCGGATTAAGACTTTATTTTACCGGATTTTTATTTGCTGGAATCAACATTGTGGGAACCGGTATTTTAAGTGCGGTGGAGTCTGCAAAATGGGCGTTTACGGCGTCTATTCTGCGTGGGTTTGTGCTGATTTTACTGTTTGCATTTACCCTGTCTGCCGCCTTTGGCATGAACGGCGTGTGGCTTGCATTTCCGGTGGCGGAGCTTGGAACAATGCTTGTCACGATAACAGGGCTGATAAAGGCGGTCAGACATCCGGGTGTGCCGCAGTCAGGCAGCAAAGAAAAGGAGGCATAGATGTCGTCAGAAAAAGAAGAATTTCCACTCAGTTCGTGGGCAGAGGAAGAGCAGAAATTAGCGCATGTGATTGCGGTTGCCGAGCAGAATCTGGAAAAAGGAACCGCGAATACTAAAAAGCTTGGCGAAGACTTACACGACCTTTTGGAGAGCTACGGGGCAAAAGATGTGGAGGCGCTTTCTATCTGGCGGAACACCGCTGTGCAGTACGAGGAGGCGCAGGCAGACCTTGAGCGGTTAAAAAAAGCCAGAAAAACGCCTTATTTCGGGCGTATTGATTTCATCGATGAGAATTTAAAACGATTAGAAACTTTTTATATCGGAAAAGTCGGAATTACAAGAAGCGTTACAGAAATCGAAGTGGTGGACTGGCGTGCTCCGGTTGCAAATGCGTACTATGAAAACGGCATGGGAAAATGCAGTTATACGGTACAGGGAGAGGGCACATTTTCGATTGATTTAAAGCGGAAGCGCACGTATGAAATTGCCGCCGATACGTTAGTCGACTACTATGATTCGGATGTGGTGGCAAACGATGAGCTTTTGACAAAGTATTTAGCAAAGAATAAAAAAGCGGTGCTTGGTGAAATCATTGCGACCATCCAGAAGGAACAGAATGCGATTATCCGCAAATCTCCGAGACAGAACCTGATTGTGCAGGGTGTGGCAGGTTCCGGAAAAACGACCGTTGCCATGCACCGGATTTCTTATATTCTGTATAACTATGCGGACGATTTCCGCCCGGAGGACTTTTATATTGTCGGAAGCAACCAGATACTTTTAGGCTACATTACGAGTGTGCTTCCGGATCTGGATGTGCATGGTGCACGACAGATGACGATGAGCGAACTTTTCGTGCGTCTTCTCTATGAGGAATGGGATGAAAAGACGATGCACATCCGGGAAGGAAACGAGGACGACCCGAGAGAGCCGGAAGGGAACGCTAAAGTGGTTTAAAGAGCTTGAGGAGTACTGCCGCAGGTTAGAATGGGACACTATTCCAAGGGAAGATGTCTTTTTGCAGGAAAACGGTTCAGTGCAGCTGTTATCCCAAGCGGAGATTGAAACCTATCTGCGGGAAAACCCAGCTGTTTCCATCCAGAATAAAATCCTGATGCTAAACAAAAGGCTTCTCGCCAAGACAGAAAACGAGCTGACCGGAAAAGAAATTGCCTATTCGCCGGATGAAAAGAAGGAAATCAAAAGACGGCTCCGGTTTTATTTTGGTGGAAAAGAATGGAAGAAATCCATTTTTGAACTGTATGCGGAATTTCTGATGCAGGAAAATGCAAAAGGAACAATGGTGGAAATTCCCGAAAACGATTACGGGGTTTACGACCTGGCGGCGCTGGCATATTTATATAAACGGGTGAAGGAGACGGAGCTCATCCGAGAGGCAAGCCACATCGTCATTGATGAGGCACAGGATTTTGGCATGATGGCATATGCGGTGTTAAAATACTGTGTCAGGGACTGCACGTTTACGATTATGGGCGACGTGTCCCAGAATATCCACTACGGATGTGGGCTAAATGACTGGGAGGAGCTGCGGGAGCATTTCCTGACCGGAATGAACGACAGCTTCCATCTGCTGAAGAAAAGTTACCGTAATACAGTGGAAATCTCGGAATTTGCGACGGAGATTTTGCATCACGGAAGTTTTCCGGTTTATCCGGTAGAGCCGATTATCCGCCATGGAAACCCGGTGCGCATTGCAGGATATACCGGGGAAAAAGCGCTTTATGAGGCAGCAGCGAAAACGATTACGGACTGGCAGGAGAGCGGTTATGAGACGATAGCTGTCATCTGTAGAACACCTAAGATGGCAGAGACAGTGGCAGGGCATCTTGGAAGGCGGATTGCGCTCTCGGGAACAAAGGACGGTGTGAGCAGCTTTACAACCGGTGTGATGGTGCTTCCGGTGGAGGACACCAAGGGACTGGAATTTGATGCCGTTTTGATTTTTGACCCGTCGAAGGAGGATTATCCGAAGGAAGATGCAGCCGTGAAGCTTTTGTATGTGGCGGCAACCCGTGCGCTCCATGAGCTGGCAGTGCTTCATCTGGGCAGTCTCACTGAATTGATTGGAGAGCCGCTACCGAAAGGAAAGGCGGCAAATAAGAGCCTTGAGCGGGCATCCGATGTGACAGAGCTTTCTGCCCCACGCAGGAAAAAAGCGCCGGAGCCAAAGCCCCGCACACCGGAACCAGTGCGCAATGCGGAGCCAAAGCCCCACACACCGGAACCAGTGCGCAATGCGGAGCCAAAGCCCCACACACCGGAATCGGCGCATGCATCAACACCCCAGCCCCGTATGCCGGGAAAACAGGTTCCCTTGTCCGGGCGCACGAATTTATCGCCCTATGCGTTTGGAGATATGCCGGAAAACGGCAGGCTTCGTCCTGTGCCGCACGAGCCGGCAGATTTGACCATCCGGCGGGCAAAGAAGCGGAAAACAGGATTATTTTTAACGACAAATTACGGTACACTGCGGCTTGTGCCGCTGGCACCGGACATTATCCGTGTGACGTTTGCAAAGGAGGAGCCGGGGGAGCTTTACAGCGAATGTGTGGCGGCAAGGGATGTATCAACAGACTGGGTCTGCCGCAGTATACCGGATGCGATAGAGTTAGAGACACCGGCGTTACTGGTTTCAGTCGGAAAGAAAAGCGGGGCGATTCGTTTTTCTACAAAAGACGGAAGGCTCCTTTTATCAGAACGGCAGAATGAGTGTAGACTTTTGGAGTCCGGGCGGTTCTGGAATTTCTTTGAATGGGAGCGGAACGAGCGCATCCGGGCACTTGGCGCCGGAAAGGCAACGATGCTTCCGTTAAAAAACAGCGCGCGCTATATTTCACACGGAGGGCGCCCGTTAAGACTTCCCTGCATTTTTTCGGATAAGGGGTATGCGATAGCGATAGCGGCGGATGATACGGTGCTTGGCTGTAATATTCCGCTGTACGGCGGCTGTATCAGCATTGAGAAGATGACACAGCTCGATTACTATTTTATGAGCGCCGACAGCGAGGAAGAGCTTCATGAGGCGTACCGTTACCTTGCAGGAAAAATCTAAGTTAGAAGGATGAACCAGAGTGTAACAAAGAACCGGTTGACGGGGGAACAGATTCAAAAGATAACAGAAAAGATTTTTGATACCGGCAATTGTCTTGCAAACTATGAGGAATTGACAGATGGATTCTGCAATACGGCATATCGGCTGACACTTTCGGACGGAAAACGTGCGGTTTTAAAAGTCGCACCGAAAAAGGGGATTACGATGATGTCCTATGAAAAAGGCATGATGCAGACCGAAGTGGCTGCGATGAAGCTTGCCAGAGAGCAGGGAATTTCCGGCGTACCGGAGGTTTATGGCTATGATGACAGCTATGAACTCTGCGACAGTATTTACTTTGTGATGGAATGTCTCGATGGGGAAAGTTATGCGGCGGCAAGGGGAAATATGAGTGAGAATGAACAGGCGGTGGTGAACGTCCAGACCGGAGAGTACCTTGCCGGATTAAACCGGATAAAAGGGAAGAAATTCGGTCATTTCTGGATGAAGGAATTACAGTGGTATGACATTTACCTCTATCTCATTATGATGTTTGAGGGAACTTACCGCCATTACGAAACGAATGAGCAGTACCTGTGGGTTCATTCCCTGTTTGTACCAATATGGGAAGAGCTGAAAAAGAAAGAGTGAAGAAACATGAGATATCAAATCCGGCATGCCCTGGTCCAGTTTGGCGGGGATGTCATTTTAAAAGACGTGAATTTTGAAATTCATGATAAGGAAAAAATTGCCGTTGTGGGGAGAAACGGCTGTGGAAAAACCACGCTTTTAAAGCTGATTGCGGGGGATATTTCCATGAACAATTTAGACAGCGACGAGGAATGTGGGATTACGATGGCGGGAAAGCAGGAAATCGGTTTTTTGCGCCAGGTGAATTTCACAGATACCGAGGTCACAGTCGAGGAGGAAATCAAAAAGGCATTTGCAGAGGTGTTTGCCTGCGAAGCGCGCATGCGGAAACTCGAAGAGCAGATGAAGGAGACGGACGATAAGGCACTTTTGCGGGAGTATGACAGCTTGCAGAGCCGGATGGAGGCACTTAAGGGCTATTCCTGGCGCAAGGATATGGAAACCATGTTTTTGCGCTTTGGGTTTGCATTAGAAGATTTGAGACGCCCGATTGGCAGTTTTTCCGGCGGACAGCAGACGAAGGTGGCATTTATCAAACTTCTGCTCAAAAGACCGGATATCATGCTCTTAGACGAGCCGACGAACCACCTCGATTTGCCGACGATTGAGTGGCTCGAGGGATATCTGCGCACGTACGAAAAAGCGGTGGTCATCGTGTCGCATGACCGGATGTTTTTAGACAGGATTACCGATGTTACCTACGAAATCGAGTATCACGAAATCAAGCGCTATGCGGGAAATTATACAGCATTTATGAAGCGCAAGGAGGAAGAACTTCTAAAGCAGGAAAAGGATTACGAGGAGCAGCAGAAGGAAATCAAGCGTCTGACCGACTGGATAGAGAAGTGGAAGAACACGCCGACGAAAGTAGTGGCAACGCGCTCCAAACGGATGGCAATCGAGCATATGGTAAAGATTGAAAAGCCAAGGCGCTTTGACACACGGGCATTTCACGGCAGATATATCCCGCGGACGGAGAGCTATACGAATGTCATCCAGGCGAAAAAACTTGCGATTGGATATGACACAGTGCTAAGCGAGGTTTCCTTTTTATTGCAGAAAAAAGAGCGGCTTGCAATCATCGGGGAGAACGGCAGGGGAAAATCGACGCTGCTTAAGACGCTGATTGGCGAGATTCCGGCATTGGGCGGCGAGTTTAAGTTTGGTCAGAATGTGGAATGGGCATATTTTGACCAGCAGAAGGCGGTATCGGGGCAGGTGGATGCAGAGCAGACGGTGCTTGATAACTTCTGGGAGGAATATCCAAATTACGTGCGGGAGGAAGTGCAGAGTGCGCTCGGCGGCTTTTTGTTTTCCGGTGAGGATGTGTTCAAAAAGATGGGACAGTTGTCCGGTGGGGAAAAAGTGCGTCTGGCATTGTGCAAGATGTTCCAGACCAGACCGAATCTTTTAATTCTCGATGAGCCGACGAACCACATGGATATCATCGGAAAAGAGGCATTGGAAGAAATGTTAAATACCTATGAGGGCACGGTATTATTTGTTTCCCATGACCGCTATTTTATCAGCCGGATTGCCACTGGAATTTTAGAATTTTCAGATGGTACGGTAAAGCAATATGCAGGAAAGTACGAAGATTATCTGGCGGAGGAGGCAAAGGAAGCAGGAAAGCTGCCCGCACAGGAGAGCCGGAGCAGCGCAAATCGGCAGAAGGAAGCCGTAAGCCGGATGGCGGAGGAGAGTCAGCCGACGCTTGACGACGTCTTTGACAAGAAGACCTATTATAATCCGGGAAAAATCCGTTCCAGATTAAAGCGGCAGTTAGAAAAATATGAAACGATGCTTTCCGACAGCGAGAGCCGCCTTGCAGAACTAAAGCTGCAATTTATGGACCCGGCGCTTGCCAGTGATTATCCGAAACTTGTAGAATTGCAGGAGGCAATCGATGCGGAAGAGAAAAATCAGGAGAGCCTCCTAGAGCGCATGCTTGAGACAGAGACCGGGCTTGCGGAGATGGATGTGGAATAACACCGACGGGACTCGCAGCCCCGGCAGAGCTATTTTGCTTTCTGCATATTTTTTAGCTCCGGCAGTATCGTAACTAACATTGTAATGAAACAAAGGCTTCCTCCGATGACATTGGACACCGGTTCTGCAAGAAAGACACCATCCGTTCCCAAGCCAAAAGCATAGGGAAGAAGGTAGGTCAGCGGAACAACGATAAATACTTTCCGGAGGAGAGAGAAAAAAATTGCCTGTTTTTTCTTGTTTAAAGATTTAAAGATGGTCTGGCCGATATACTGCAAATCCATAAAGATGAATGCGGCAAAATAAAGTTTCAATGCCAAAACGCTGTCAGCGAGCAGCGTCTGATCGGAGCTGAAGATTCCAATTAAAAATTCCGGAGCTAAAATAATGACGCTCCACATCACGCCGGTATACAGGAACACGAGAAGTGCCATTGTGATGCCGGCTTTTTTGACGCGCAAAGGACGCAGGGCACCGTAATTGTAGCTGATGATAGGAGAGGAGCCTTCTGTGAGGGCATAAATCGGCGTTTCCACCATCTGGCGGACACTGGTGATAATCGTCATGACGGAAAGGTATAAATCCCCACCGGTCACGGAGAGCACATGGTTGCAGCAGATGGATACCAGGCTGTTGGTAAGCTGCATAATAAAGCCGGAGGTGCCGAGGCTGATAATATTTTTGGCATCTGTAAAGTTAAATTCTGCACGGTGAAGCAGGCGCACCTTATACTCTGCCTTGTTGCGCAGGAAAAACAGCACAAACAGGGCAGAGAGTGTCTGCGAGAGCACGGTGGCAATGGCGGCGCCTTTGATTCCAAGCTGTAATGTAAAAATAAAAAGCGGGTCTAAAAGAAAATTGGCAATGGCTCCGATGGCAACGGAAAGCATACCGGTTGTCGAATAACCCTGTGCGTTAATAAAAGGGTTCATTCCGGTTGCAATCATGGACGGAAGCGTGCCGAGCAGGTAGAGCATCAGGTAAGGGTACGCATAAGCCAGTGCATTTTCGGAGGCTCCGAACAGGATGAGTAACGGTTTTGCAAAAAGCAGTCCCATTGTCATAAGGAGCAGCGAAACAACACATAGCATTGTAAAAGCGGTATTCATAATCTGCGCGGCTTTTGCAGTATCCCCTTTTCCGCGGTTAATGGAAAAAAGTGGGGCACCGCCGCTTCCAAACAGGTTGGAAAAAGCAGTGATAATGATAATAATCGGAAAACAAAGTCCGACTGCGCCGAGTGCCGCAGTGCCAACACCGGGAATACGGGCAATATAGATGCGGTCTACGATATTGTAAAGAAGACTCAAAATCTGCGCAACAAGCATCGGAATTGCCGCATTTAAAATATTTCCGGTAATGGTTCCGTTTTCAAAATCAATCTGTTTCATGGAAATCCTCATTTCTGTGCATATCGGGGTTGAGTCATTTTGATTGAAATTAAGTATACCACGGATTATAATAAATGAAATAAATTATTTTGAGAGGGATGGAAAAATGAGAAAACAAAAAAATAAAGTAATTACAGGAATCCTGCTTGCTGTTATGTCAACCAGTCTGCTGACAGCCTGTGGCAATAAGACGACAGCAACACAGCCGCAGACGGAAGAGAAGAAGGAAACAACAGAGACGCAGGAGACAGAGACGCAGAAGACAGAGGCACAGGCGTCAGAGACGCAGGAGACAGAATCACAGGAAGAGAAGACACAGATACAGGAGACGACGAGTACAGAAAACGATGTGCAGCAGTCCGACAATGAAATTCCGGACGCATATGCAAAGATGCTTGATGAATATAAAACCATGATAGATGAGAAGTGGGATTTAGAAAAAATCAATGAGGAAAATCTGTGCCCGATAGTTGCAGCATTTTATGAGGATAATGCAGCAGAGCAGACCGGATATTTATTGTATGATTTGAACGGGGATAACCAGCCGGAACTTCTGGTTGGGGAGACCGATACACAGGAGGCGGAAAACCGCATAATTTTTGACGCGTACACATTGAAGGATGGCGTTGCACAGCAGCTGTTTGTAAGTTATGAGAGAGACCGTTATTATCTGATTGAGGATGAGGCGGGAGCACGTATGATTGCCAATGAAGGTTCCAATGGTGCTGCAAGTTCAGGATGGACGTATTATACACTTGGAGAGGATGGTTTGCAGGTGGTACAGGCAATCATCTACGATGCCATGGCAGACGAGGAAAACCCGTGGTTTATGGCAAATGATGACGACTGGGATGTCTCAAATGACGAAGGAATCGATGAGCAGACAGCGCAGGATATAATTGATGCAAATACGCAGAATTACGCGAAGCTCGATTGGATTCCATTGGGAGAGTAAGGCAGGTTATTGGTAATATTGCACAAAAAATTTCAGGCATTGTTGCGGAAGCGGCAGTGCCTGTGCTAATCTATAGCAAAGCATATTTCTTGCAGGCGGCTGTCAGGCAGTGCGCGGTGACCAACAGGACGAAGATGTCCTTCTATATTCAAATCAATGATTCAGAAATCTATGCTTTTATCCACATATTACAAAAGCAGGAGGACTGAATGGAACCTCCTGAAAGAGGGGGAAATTGAGTATGAGTACATTGCAGGAAAGGCCAACGGCAAATCGCAAGTATAAGGACACGGTGTTCCGGATGTTGTTTTCAGAAAAAGAACATTTGTTATCGCTTTACAATGCGGTCACGGGGAAACACTATGAGGACGCAGAGGCATTACAGATTGTCACATTAAAAAATGCGATTTACATGGGAATGAAAAATGACCTGGCGTTTCTGTTAGAGACGAATATTTATCTTTATGAGCACCAGTCAACCGTCAATCCCAATATGCCATTGCGGAACTTGCTTTATATCGCAATCGAATATCAGAAGTATGTCAGTGACAAATCGCTGTATTCGTCAAGCCTTGTAAAGATTCCGGCTCCGAAGTTTGTGGTGTTTTATAACGGAACAGATACTTTAGAGGATACCGTGGAACTGAAATTGTCTTCCGCTTATGAACACCTGGATGGAGAACCGGATTTGGAACTGAAAGTCATCCTGTTAAATATCAATGAGGGGCACAATAAAGAGCTGATGGAGCATTGTCAGATTTTAAAAGAGTATGCTATTTATGTGGCGAGAGTCCGTAAGTATGCGGCAGAGATGAAATTAGAGGATGCAGTAAATAAGGCAATCGAAGAATGTATTAAGGAGGGAGTCTTAGCTGATTTCCTCCAGAAAAATCGCTCGGAGGTTAAGATGTGGAGTATATTAGAGTATGACCAGGAAGTAGAAGAAAAGAAGCTCAGGAAAGCAGAATATCAGGCAGGATTAGAGACAGGCAGGATCGAAGGCATTGAAATAGGAAAGAGCGAAGGAATCACAATAGGAAAAGATCAGGGGATTGAAATCGGCAGGAGCGAAGGAATCGAAATAGGAGAGGTTAGAATTCTTCAAAGTATCCAAAAATCCGGGTATCCACTGGAAAAGATAGCCGAGATGACCGGCAGACCGGTGGATGAGGTAAAAAGGATTCTTAAGGTGATGCCATAGCAGGTTTATGAAAGCGCAGGAGCAAAATTTACAACAAATTTGCACAATCACATATAAAAATCACTCAGATGGGGGACCATACGGAGAAGAGACTGCATGAAGAGACCGCAAGTTTTGCAATGAAAACAGCAATTAACTCGAATTGTAAGAAAAAACAGCGTATGCTATAATGTGACCACAATTGGTGAGAAGCCAATGAGACAGTATCAGAAGTTTAAATTTTATTAAGGAGGAAATCTTTATGCCAATGCAGATGGGGTTCCGTTGGTATGGGGAAGGCAATGACAAAATCAGTCTTTCCGATATCAAGCAGATTCCGGGTGTGACAAGCATCGTATGGGCACTGCACCACAAGCTGCCAGGGGAAGTCTGGACAGTTGAAGAAATTGCAGAAGTGCAGAAGCAGCTCGAACCGTACGGATTTAATATGGATGTGGTTGAGTCTGTAAATGTACACGATGACATCAAAATCGGTCTTCCGACCCGTGATAAGTACATCGCAAACTACATTGAAACCATTAAGAACCTTTCCAAGTTCGGAGTGAAAGTTATCTGTTATAACTTTATGCCGATATTTGACTGGACACGTACAGATCTGTTCCATCCGGTAGGAGACGGTTCAACTGCACTCTATTATGAGGCAAGCAAAATTCATGATGACCCGAAGGAGATGGCAGATTATATTTTAAATAATCTGGGCGGTATGACATTCCCAGGCTGGGAGCCGGAGCGTATGGCAAAGCTTGATGAGCTTTTTGAAGCATATAAGCCGGTGACCAAGGAAGTGCTGTGGGATAATTTAAAATATTTCTTAGAGGCACTGATGCCGACCTGCGAGGAATGTGACGTCAGAATGGCAATTCACATGGATGATCCGCCATGGGATATCTTTGGACTTCCGCGTCTTTTAACCTGCGAAGAGAACATCGACCGCTTCTTAAAGATGGTGGACAACCCGTATAACTGTCTGACACTCTGCTCTGGTTCTTTAAATGCAGACCCGAAGAACAATGTGGCAGATATCGTCCGCAAGCATTGTGACCGTATCGCATTTGCGCATATCCGCAATGTAAAACACTTCCCGAACGGGGATTTCTCCGAAGCGTCTCATCGTGACTGTGACGGAGATACCGGTATTCTTGATATTCTGAAAGCATACCATGACTGTGGATTTGAAGGATATATTCGTCCGGACCATGGTCGTCACATCTGGGATGAAAAGCCGGGCAATGTGCGTCCGGGTTATGGCTTATACGACCGTGCACTTGGTATTATGTATATGTTAGGTGTGTGGGATATGTTAGATAAGCTGGAAGGAAAATAAAGTAATCAATAATTGCGGCAGTCGCCAAGGTCTCGTGCAGGCACGGACTTTGGCTTGCTGCCCGCATAAATAAATAAAACGGAGAGCTGCATCAGCGCGGCTTTTGGGTAAAAAGTTCTTTGTATTCTTTGGGTGAAATGCCGTATTCTTTTTTAAATGCCCGAAAAAAACTGGTATAGTCTTTAAAACCAAACATCAGATAAATCTTTGTAATGTTGTCATTGCTGAGAATCGCATCCTTACACATGGAAAGACGTTTCTTGGTAATATACTGATGGATGGAAATTCCAAAATTATCCTTAAAAATATGCGAAATGTGATACTTGCTCACAAAAAATACCTTGGAAAGTTCATCTAAGGACAAGTCTTCTTCCAGATGGTCTTCAATATACTGGATGATGTTGTCATAGAGGGCGTCCGTTTCCTTACAGACGGCAGGATGTTCCGATTCATAGACGGTGCGGTTTAAATGCAGCATCAGGTCATTGACACAGAGTTCAATCTTTGCAGCTTTTCCGAAACGGTCAGCATGAATTTCCTCGATGAGACGGAACACCTTTGCCTGGAGTGCATTGAAGGCAAGAACATCATAGTGATAGATAAAACGTTCCGTATCTTTCACATGATTGATAAGGTAAACATAATCTTCGGAAATTGTTTTCAGTTTTTCACAGTAGTCCTGACTAATCCAGAAGACAAAGCGCTGATAGGGGACGCCGTCTTCTACATTGAAAACATGATGGCGGATGCCCGGTGGAATTAAAATCATGTCACCCGGTTTGAGGTGATAGTGCTTTTGTTCAATGGAGATGGTCACATTTCCTTCCAAAAACAGATAAAACTCATAGTAGTCGTGGGAGTGGTCCGTGACACCATAGAAATGATTATCATTGTAGTAATAAATTTCAAAATCCTTTGACAGCATATACTGTCGCTCATTAAACGGCGATTGTAATAGTTTTCGCATGGCAGTGCCCTCTGAAGAAGAAAAACAAACGGTATCAGTTAAAATTTAACATGGAATCGCAATTTTTGCAATATGAACAACAATTAACTCTATTGGATAATTACAGGAAAATCTTTTATAATAACAGTAACAAGAAAACGTAAAGAATATGGGGAAAGGAAAGAAAAAAGATGGAATTAAGTACACGTGGTTTACAAGACAAGGCACAGTGGGAAGCAAAAGGCTATGCACTCCCGAAATTTGACCGTGAGGCAGTGACAAAGGCAACAAAAGAAAATCCGGTCTGGATTCATTTTGGAGCCGGAAACATTTTCCGTGCATTCCAGGCAAATGTGATGCAGAATATTTTAAATAAAGGCGAGATGGAAACCGGTCTGATTGTTGCAGAGGGATTTGATTACGAAATCATCGAGAAAATGAATCGTCCGCATGACGATTATTCGATTCTTGTGACTTTAAAGGCAGATGGAACAATTGAAAAGACGGTTGTCGGAGCAGTGGTAGAATCCTGTATCCTTGATTCCGAAAATGACAGGGAATACAGCAGATTAAAAGAAATTTTTGGCAAAAAATCCTTGCAGATGGCATCTTTTACCATTACAGAGAAAGGTTACAGTCTGGTAAACGGAAAAGGTGAAATGCTTCCTCCGGTAGTGGCAGACTTTGCAGCAGGACCGGAAAAGCCGGCAAGCTATATCGGAAAAGTGGCTTCCCTTTTGTATACACGTTTTAAAAACGGAGAGCTTCCGATTGCAATGGTATCAATGGATAACTGCTCCCACAACGGAGACAAGCTGTATGCTGCCATCAACGCATTTGCTGAGAAATGGGCAGAAAACGGACTGGTGGAAAAAGAATTTGTAAGCTATATCAATGACAGGGAAAAGGTTTCCTTCCCATGGTCCATGATTGACAAGATTACACCGAGACCGGATGCCTCCGTAGAGGAACTGTTAAATCAGGATGAGATTGACGGACTTGACCCGGTCATCACCTCCAAAAACACTTATGTGGCACCGTTTGTAAATGCTGAGGAGTGTGAGTACCTTGTCATTGAAGACTGGTTCCCGAACGGTCGTCCGGCGCTTGAGAAGGGCGGCATCATGTTTACAGACCGCGAGACAGTAGACAAAGTAGAAAAAATGAAAGTCTGCACCTGCTTAAATCCGCTTCACACAGCGCTTGCTGTATTTGGATGTCTGCTGGGTTACACTAAGATTTCCGATGAGATGAAGGATACAGAGCTTAGAAAATTAGTGGAGAGAATCGGATATGTAGAGGGACTTCCGGTGGTTGTAAATCCGGGCGTGTTAGACCCGAAAGAGTTTATCGACACCGTGCTTAATGTGCGCATTCCGAACCCGTTTATGCCGGATACGCCACAGCGTATTGCAACCGATACTTCACAGAAGCTTGCCATCCGTTTTGGTGAGACGATTAAGAATTATCTGGCATCTGCGGACAAGGATATCAGCAACCTGAAACTGATTCCATTAGTACTTGCAGGCTGGATGCGTTACCTGATGGGCGTGGATGACAACGGTGACAAATTCGAGTTAAGCCCGGATCCGCTGCTTGACTCTGTCTGCCCGCTGGTTGCAGGTATCAAATTCGGTGATACAGATGTAGAGGAGAGCATCAGACCGCTGCTTACCAATAAGGCAATCTTTGGTGTGGATCTTTATGAAGCAGGTCTTGCTGATTTGACGGTAACTTACTTTAAAGAACTGATTGCAGGACCGGGAGCAATCCGCAAAACACTGGAAAAATATGTATAAACACTTTTCTATTTGCAAGAATCCATAAATTCGGTATAATAAACCTTAAGACAGATGGCAGCAAAGTTTGGAGAGGGTTTGTGGATGTATCGGATTGCAGTTGTGGATGATGACCGGGAATTTAGCGCAAAGCTGCGGGAATATTTAGAGCAGTATGCCAAAGAAAATGATGAGACGTTTGAGATAGAAGTGTTTTATGACGGGGCGGAAATTCTAAAGGATTATACGCCCCGTTATGAGCTGATTCTGTTAGATATTGAAATGCCTGCGGTAAACGGGATGGAGGCGGCACAAAAGATTCGTGAAATGGATGAATCAGTGGTGCTAATGTTCATCACGAATATGGCGCAGTATGCGATTCATGGCTACTCGGTGGGAGCACTTGACTTTGTGATGAAGCCAATCAGCTATTATCCGTTTTCCATGAAAATCAAACGTGCGTTAAAGCGTGTCCAGAAGAAGGAGATACCGACCATTCTTCTGACGACGTCTGATGGCGTTAAGCGGCTGAAGGTCAGCCAGATTTATTATGTGGAAATTCAGGGGCATATGCTCCATTACTATACCGAGGAGGGAGAATTTGTGATGCGCGGAACCTTAAGCTCCGTGGAAAAAATGCTTCCGTCCTCTTTGTTTGTAAAATGTAACCATTGGTATTTGGTGAACCTGATGCATGTGACGGAGGTTCGCAAGAACACGACTGTAGTAGGAAACTTTGAGCTGGAAGTCAGCAGACGAAATCGTGCCGGATTTTTAAAGGCACTGGCGGAACACATGGGAGGAAATGCCTGATGGTTACAAGTATGTACTGGTTTTATATTATGATGGCGTTCTGGATTTCCGGGATGATTTTTGCACTTCCTGCGGAGCGGAGAGAGCACTTTGGATGGAGACTGACGGCATGCACAGTTGGGCTGCTTGGATTCAGTCTCCTGCTTTTTTTTCTGCCGTGGGGAAATTATGTCGTAAAAGATGCTATTTTTATGGTCGGCGGCTGTATTTTACTCTGTATTTGTATTCATGGCTGCTGGGAACTTTCATGGTCAGTCTCCTGCTATGATACGGTCTGGGGCGTGTCCGTCTGGCAGATGAATATTGAAGCAATAACGGTTCTGTTACTATGCCGCAGGAATGTACTGGGACGATATAAATGGGAACTCTTTTTGTTTCTGTTGTACTTTGTGGTATCTTATTTTATCTGCAGCCAGACCATTGCAAAATGGATGCCGGAAGGAAGAAAAGCACAGCTTGGACCGCGGCAGATGAGTCTTACCATTCTTTTGTTTTCTGTCATCAACATGGTATCGTTCCACGACTGGATTGGGGTGGGAGCGTCCCTGCCGACCGAATGGGGTTATTTTTTCCTGCTACAGTTAGTCTGCATTGTGGTACTTTATCTCGAGGGAGAACTTTTCAAAAAAAGTCAGATGAAGCAGGAGATGGAAATGTTAAATTTCCTCTATACGACGCAGAAGGAGCAGTACCGGCTGTCAAAGGAAAATATTGCACTTATCAACCACAAATGCCATGATTTGAAACATCAGATTCGTGCGCTGCGGAATGCAAATCAGGAAGAACTTGACCGCTATCTCGGAGAGATTGAGGATTCTATCAAGATTTACGAGGCAATTGTAAAAACCGGGAATGATGTGTTTGACACGATTCTGACAGAGAAAAGTCTTTACTGTAAGGACAGGCAGATACAGGTGTCCTGCGTGGCGGATGCCGGGCAGCTCTTGTTTATGGATCCGATTGATTTGTATGCCCTGTTAGGCAATGCGATGGACAATGCAATCGAGGCGCTTGAGAAGTTTACGGAAACGGAAAAACGCCAGATTGATGTCATGATTTACAGAAAACAGAATTTTATGGTGGTCAATATTTTAAATCCGCTTGCCGAGTCTTTAACTTACCGGGACGGACTTCCGGTGACTACGAAAAAAGATTCGGATTTTCACGGATACGGGCTTCGCAGTATGCGCCAAATCTTGAAAAAATACAACGGATTTTTGAATGTAAGCGAGGAAGACGGCTGTTTTTCCTTAAAAATGCTCATACCAATCGGAATCCGGTGACCACTTAGGACATATTTAAGACCACTTGGGGTAAACCCCTTGTGAAAAATATATCAAACCTATAAAATGAAAGCATCAGAACACGAGAGACAGGCAACAATGCGGGAGGATGCTTTATTTTGTTAAGAAAAATTCAAAAACTGATGAAGGACTGGACCTTCATCTATCATGACAACACGAAAACAGTACTGGATTTACCGCATACGTGGAATGCCATAGACGGGCAGGACGGTGGAAATGATTACTGGAGAGGCACTTGCAGCTACGAAAAGAACTTTAAAAAGCCGGAATTTGATTCCGAAAAAGAACAGGTTTATTTGCAGTTTCATGGGGTGAACGCGAGCGCACGCGTTGTTTTGAACGGAAAAGAAGTCTGCACGCATGACGGCGGATATTCGACGTTCCGCAAGGATGTGACGGAGCTTTTGGAAGCGGAAAATCATCTTCTGGTCTACGTAGACAACAGCGTGAACACAAAAGTTTATCCGCAGAAAGCAGATTTTACCTTTTATGGCGGAATCTATCGGGATGTAGAGCTTTTAACCGTTTCTAAGAATCATTTTGAACTCGACTACTATGGTGGGCAGGGAATTTGTGTTACGCCGGAGGTTATCGGAAGCGATGCAAAAATCCGTGTGCAGACCTGGAACAATGCACCGGAGGGAACGGTAAAGGTGACACTGCTTGATGCAGAGGGCAATGCGGTTGCGGAGGCAGATGGAACAGATACGACGATCGAAGTAAAGAATGTGCATCTTTGGGATGGTGTCAAGGATCCGTATCTTTACACGGTAAAGGCAGAGCTTTTTGTAAACGGTGAGATTGCAGATGGGGTTGTGACAAACTGTGGTGTCCGTTATTTTAAGTTTGACCCGGATACCGGATTTTATTTAAACGGAAGACCGTACAATCTCCACGGAGTATCACGCCATCAGGATTTCAAGGGCATCGGAAATGCGATTACAAAAGAACATCATGAGCGTGATATGGAGCTGATTCGGGAAGTCGGTGCCAATACGATAAGACTGGCACATTATCAGCATGACCAGTATTTTTATGACCTCTGTGATAAATATGGAATGGTGGTATGGGCAGAAATTCCATATATATCCGAGCATTTAGCAGACGGAAATGACAACACGGTTTCCCAGATGAAGGAGTTAGTTGTCCAGAATTACAACCATCCGTGTATCGTGACCTGGGGATTGTCCAATGAGATTACAATTTCGGGAAGACGTTACCGCAGACAGATGTTAAAAAATCATCACGAACTGCAGAAGATGGTAAAAGAGATGGATCCGACCCGTGTGACGACCCTTGCCTGCTATGCGGTATGTCCGCACTGGCAACCGGTTGTACATATTTCAGAGATCGTCGGATGGAATCTTTACCTTGGCTGGTACATTCCGGGCTTTTTCTTAAATGACCTGTGGATAAGTTTATGGAAATTCTTATATCCGAAGCGCTGTCTTGGATTTTCCGAGTATGGGGCAGAAGGGATGCCAAATCTTCACAGTGGAAAACCAAAGCGCGGTGACAACACCGAGGAATATCAGAATAAATATCATGAATATATGCTGGAATGTTTTAAGAGACATCCATATATGTGGGGAAATTATGTCTGGAATATGTTTGATTTTGCGGCAGATGCGAGAAATCAGGGCGGTGAGCCGGGCATGAACCACAAGGGACTTGTGACATTTGACAGAAAGCTGAAAAAAGACTGCTTCTATTTATATAAGGCATACTGGACCGAAGCACCGTTTGTCTATCTGGCAGGAAGAAGATATGAATACCGCACCGAAGCGGTGACAGAAATTACAGTGTACTCCACCTGTGGAGAGGTATCACTTTACAATAATGGAAAACTTGTGGAAACCAAAAAGGGAGAGCGGGTTTTCAAATTTAAAATGAAGATGGAGAATGAAAACCATTTGGAAGTAAAAGCAGGTGACTGCACAGATACCGCTGTAATTTACAAAACAGACAGACCACGTCCGGAATATTCGGCTGCAAGAGTGGACAGTTCCAACTGGATGTAAGCGTTTGATAATGTTTTAAAGAGAGAGTATGGGAGGAAAATGAAATGGACAAAGAGTTAAAAGCTCAGAAGAAGACGCTCAAAAAAGCGTACAAAAAGGCGCGAAGAAAATCGCACGGATTATGGAAATTTTTTACCTGGTTCAGTGCACCGATTGCAATTGTCATAATAATGGTAATGGTGGTATTATCAACATTTGACAATACCGTGGCATTGTTTGTGGGAGGAACCTTCTGGAAATTAGAGAATGAAGACCCGGAAGCAATTTATTATGAAAATGATTTTGAGACAGAAGAAGAGCGCAACGCAGTGGGTTATGAGCTGGTAAAACAAGTCGAGGCAGAGGGTGCAGCACTGCTGATGAATGCAAATGGGGCACTGCCGCTGGCAGAAGGCTCTAAAGTCAGCCTGTTTTCCACCTCTACCGTTAATCTTGTATACGGTGGAACCGGTTCTGCAAACGTAGATGCCTCTAAGGCATTAGATTTGAGAACTGCCTGCGAGATGTCCGGACTTAGTGTTAATACCACACTCTGGGATTTCTACAAGACCGGAGACGGTGCGCAGTATGTGCGTAACAACGGTGGATTCTCCGGTGGTGAGACCATCAATGAGGCACCATGGTCTGCTTACACGGATGAGGTGTTAGCTTCCGTGGAAGAATATAATGATGCGGCAGTTGTAGTGTTATCCCGTGTGGGAGGAGAGGGTGCTGACAGTGAATACCAGACAGCAAATTACCTTGCACTCGATGACACAGAGCGTGAAATGCTTGCAGAGTTAAAGAACTTAAAGGATGCAGGAAAACTGAAAAAGATTATCGTATTGTTAAATACCTCCAATGCACTTCAGCTGGATTTCTTACAGAATGATGCGTATGGTGTGGATGCAGTGCTCTGGATTGGCGGTGTCGGTATCGCCGGTACGGATGCGGTAGCAGATATCCTTGCCGGAAAGACCAATCCATCCGGAAGCCTTGTTGATACCTACTGCTATAACAACTATTCAAGCCTTGCAATGAAAAATTTCACTCCGGTGACTTACGCAGGCTATGAAGAGGGATTGATTCCGGAAAATGCAAGCACCTATATGATTTATCAGGAAGGTATTTATGTAGGTTATAAATATTACGAGACACGTTACGAAGATTATGTTATGGGAACCGGAAATGCCGGAGAGTACGCATACGGAGACGATGTGGCATTTGCATTCGGCCACGGTTTAAGCTATACAGATTTTGAATACAGTGATGTAAGTGTAAGTTATGATGCAGCAGCAGGAACCTATACAATGAACGTCACCGTTACCAATACCGGTGATTTACCGGGAAAAGAGACTGTACAGGCTTATGTGTCAAGCCCGTACACCCAGTATGACATTGATAATAAGGTAGAAAAGGCTTCTGTCAGCCTGGTTGGCTTTGCAAAGACAGAAATCTTAGAACCGGGTACTTCCGAGACACTGGCAATTGAAATTGACGGAGACTATGTGGCAAGCTATGACGCATACGGCGCAAAGACCTATATTCTGGATGAAGGTGATTATCTTTTTGCGGCAGCGACCGATGCACATGATGCGGCAAATAATGTACTGGCTGCAAAAGGTTTCACACCGGAAAACACCGACGGCCGTATGGATGCAGAGGGAAATGCAGACCTGGTTGCTGTATGGAATAACCCGGAATTAGACACCACTACCTATGCAGTCAGCGACAACGGAACTGCAATCACAAACCAGTTAGAAGGTGCTGACCCGAACTTAAATGATGCGGTAGAGGAAGAAGTTGTCTTTACTTCAAGAAATGACTGGATGGGAACCATGCCGTCTGACGAGGCGCTTGTGCTGACTCTGACAGACGCATTAAAGGATGCGCTTCAGGATGTGCAGTATGACCCGGCAGATTATGAGGACGTTGAGATGCCGACATTAGGCGCAAAGAACGGACTTACGCTTTACGATATGATTGGTCTTGACTATGATGATCCGAAGTGGGAGGAACTGTTAGACCAGCTCACATTCGACGAAATGGTAACACTGATTGGAGATTCCTTCCACTGGACGATGCCAGTAAAATCTATAGAGGCACCGGGTACCCGTGATGAAAACGGACCACAGGGATTAACCGTAACATTATTTGGAGCAGGACTGAATGTCCAGACAACTGCGCTGACTTCTGAGGATGTTTTAGCCGCAACTTTCAATACCGATTTAGTTTACAAGATGGGCAACATTGTCGGAAACGACTGTCTTGCAGCAAATGTTCCGGTACTTTACGGACCGGGTGCAAACACACACCGTTCTCCATACGGTGGACGTAACTTCGAGTATTATTCTGAGGACGGCGTTCTTGCTTCTGAGATTGGTGAGGCAGAAGTTCGCGGTATCGAGGAAAAAGGTGTTCATGTTGTAATTAAGCATTTTGCACTCAACGACTGTGAGCAGGACCGTATCGGTCTTGGCGTATGGCTGACAGAGCAGGCAGCACGTGAGATTTACTTAAGAGCATTCCAGGGAGCGCTTGAATCTTCACAGGCAGGCGGAAACGGTGTCATGATGGCGTACACACGCTGGGGTACCCAGTGGTCCGGTGCAAACGCAGGACTTATCAAGGGCATTTTGAATGAAGAGTGGGGCTGCCACGGAAAACAGATTACCGATAACGTATTAACTACTTATGTAAATGGTGTTGACGGTGTGATGGGCGGAACAACTGCTTTCGACTCCATGCTGGCATTCTACATTATCAATAACGGAAACGGACAGGGAAGACTTCCGGAGTACAGAAATGATCCGGTTGTAGTAACCGCAATGCGTGAAGCCGCACACAGTGATTTATATGCAACAGCAAATTCCAGCGGTATGAACGGCGTGGGAGCAGATACGACAATCAGACTGACAAAACCGATTGTAATTACGGTTGTTCAGATTCTTGCGTTTGGTTTCAGTGCATTATTCATCGTGTCAGTTGCACTTTGGATTTTAAAATACCGGAAGTTTAAACAGAATGAAGCAGCGGTCGCTTACCGCGAATTTAAGAAGTCTTTAAAGAAACAGCCATAGTTTTATAGCACGATAAAGGAAAGAAGCATATGGAAAATGAAAAAACTGCAGCGGGCAGCGGTGTAAACCGTGCCAAAACGTACCAGCTTGTGTTATTCCCTTTGAATAACGGTGCGACAAATGTATATTATGTGCTTATTTTGTCCTATATTGCGACCTTTGGAAACAATGTATTAGGAATTGCAACTGTATTTGCCTCCGTAATGGTCACGGGAATGCGTGTATTTGACGCATTCACGGACCCGATTATCGGGGCGTTAATGGACCGTACCAATGGAAAACTGGGCAAGTTCCGGCCTTTTATGCTGATAGGAAATATCATCATGGCATTTGCTGTGTTCATGCTTTACTGCATCTGTCCGGACATTTCGGAAGAGAATATGTGGCTCCGCTATGCGGCGTTTATCGTACTCTACGCAGTCTGGGTTATCGGTTACACGTTTCAGACTTCGGTTACACGTTCCGGTCAGACGGTTTTAACCAACGATCCGAAGCAGAGACCATTATTTACGATTTTTAATACCATCGGCTCTATGGCAGGAATGGGACTGATGCAGTTTATGGCACCGATTATCCGTTCTGTGGTAGCAGATTACAGCAGTGCAGACTTTTACCGGGTGCTCACACCGATTGGAGTTGTGATTTCCTTTTTCTTAACGATTCTGGCAATCATCGGTATCTGGGAAAAGGATAACCCGAAGTATTTCGGAATCGGCGGAGCAAAGCAGGAGAAGACAAAGGCATCCGAGTACATCCAGATTATCAAGGAAAACAACCCGATGAAGCGTCTGATGGTAGCAGGAGCCGGCTGCAAGCTCGCCCTTTCCATTGCGACAAATGTAACGGTACTTTGTATGTTATACGGTTGTATGATGGGCGATTACGATGGATTATACCTGCCGATGATGGTACTCGGTTATGTATTCTCGGTTCCGTTTTTCCTTCTGACGGTGCGTACGTCACAGAAGAAGGGACAGAAGGCATCCCTGATGAAATACGTATCGGTGGCACTGGTTTGCTACATCGGTGTGCTGGTGCTGCTTTTCCTGTGGAGACAGGGAGACCCGGCTTGGAACTTAAGCCTGTTTAGCAATGGAAAAATCACCATTAACTTATACACCGTATTATTTATCTTATTCTTTGGCATTGGCTACGGCGCTTACTATTCAACCGCCGATATGCCGATTCCGATGGTGGCGGACTGTTCCGATTACGAAACCTACCGTTCCGGAAAATATATCCCGGGTATCATGGGAACCCTGTTTTCCCTGGTAGATAAGTTAGTGTCATCTCTTTCTGCCACGGTTGTGGGAATTGCGGTTTCCATTATCGGACTTGAAAATCTGCCGACTGCGGATACGCCGTATACCCCGGGTATGAGCAATGTTGTCATCATTTTATTCTGTATCGTTCCGATGGCAGCATGGGCAATCACACTTTTTGTGATGAGAAAATACGAGCTGACCGGAGAACGGATGAAAGAAATTCAGGCTGTCAACAGCCAGCGAAAAGAAGCAATCGCAAATGGAATGACCATGGAAGAAGCGATGAAGAAATATCAGTAATACCAAAAAGAACTGTGCACGTAAGTGTTGCAGTTCTTTTTTTCTGGAAATACTTGACAAGTGAAATAAAAGTGATATCATGATGATATCAAAACAAAGACAGGGGGACAAACACAATGGAAGAAAAAATTTACACGACAAAAAAGAATGGAATGGCAGGACTGTTTGGAACACTTTTTGTCATAGCGCTTGCAGTTGCTGCAATCGTGGCAGGGGCGTTACAGTTAGAAGTGAACACCGTACCGGGTGTGATTCTTCTGGTGGTGGGCATCGTAATCTGTGCCGTCGGCTGGATTCCGCTTCTGGGATTAAAAGTCATCAAGCCGCAGGAAGCACTGGTGCTGACCTTATTTGGAGACTATAAGGGAACCATCAAGGACCCGGGATTTTATTTTGTAAATCCGTTTTGTACGGCAGTCAATCCGGCGGCTTCCACTAAGCTGGCACAGAGTGGAGATACTGCAAATGTAGGCGGCACACTTACGATTTCGGCTAACGGAACAAGTACATCGGTAGAATCTCTTTCCAAAAAGATTTCGTTGAAGGCAATGACATTGAATAACGGAAGACAGAAGATTAACGATTGTCTTGGGAATCCGGTGGAAATCGGCATTGCAGTTATCTGGAGAGTCACCGATACGGCAAAGGCAGTGTTTAACGTTGACAATTACAAGGAATATCTTTCTCTCCAGTGTGATTCTGCATTGAGAAACATTGTCCGCATTTATCCTTACGACGTGGCAAGCGATGTGGATACGACCGGGGACGGGCAGGCGGATGAGGGAAGCCTTCGTGGTTCTGCGGAAGTGGTTGCAGAGCGGATTAAGGAGGAGATTCAGTCAAAGGTGACAGAGGCAGGCCTTGAAATCTTGGAAGCGCGCATTACCTATCTTGCATATGCGCCAGAGATTGCGTCCGTCATGTTGCAGAGACAGCAGGCTTCTGCGATTATTGATGCAAGAAAAATGATTGTGGATGGAGCCGTTGGAATGGTTGAGATGGCATTGGAGCGGTTAAATGAAAAACAACTGGTGGAACTTGATGAGGAGCGCAAAGCGGCAATGGTTTCCAATCTTCTGGTAGTATTGTGCGGAAACCATGATGCGCAGCCGGTTGTAAACTCAGGAAGCCTTTACTAATGGCAGAGAAAAAACAGGTCCCGCTTCGACTGTCAGAAAAACTGTATGCCGAAATTGCCGCCTGGGCAGAAGATGATTTCCGGTCAGTGAACGGACAAATTGAATATCTGCTGTCGGAGTGTGTCAGACAGCGCAAGAAGAATGGAAAGTACGTCGGGGAAGAGATTGATGTTCCGCCAAAGCTGGACATTCATTAGAAAAAGCAGGTGCGTATCTCATTGTGTGCCTGCTTTTGTAGTTAAACTTTTTTACATGACAGGAAATACACTTTGTAGTATAGTAAAGACAAAAAGGGAGTGAGAGCATTGATTTTATGCGTAGCAACAGATGACCATCTTGGGATGACGTTTCACGAGCGCAGGCAGAGCCAGGACAGAATATTGCGGGAGCGGCTGCTTGCGATAAGCGGCGGCAGCAGGCTCTGGATAAACCACTATACGGCAAAGCAGTTTGGAACACCGCTTCCGGAGAACGTGAAGGTGGACGAGCAGTTTTTGGAAAAAGCAGCAGACGATGATTTTTGTTTTGTGGAAAATCTGTCCCCGGCGGACTATGAAAAACAGATAAAAAAAATATATTTGTTCAAATGGAACCGCGTATACCCGGCGGATACTTATTTTACGATACCACTTGGAGAAGGTGGATGGAAACTGATAGCTGAACGGGAATTTGAAGGACATTCACATAAAAAAATTACCATGGAGGAGTGGAATCATGAAAATCAATGAGAATTTACCGAAAAATAAATTTTTAAGGACCGCGATGCTTGGAATGATGCTACTATTGTCCGGCTGCGGCGCGGCAGGCAACAATGGAAATGTAGCACAGCAGGCGGCGGCAGATAATCAGAAGATGGTTGCGGAATCTACACAGACGGACGTTATCGAAGCCACAGAGGTGGAAGCGGTAGCCACGGAATTTTCAGAAAACACAGAACTTCAAGAAAATACAGAGATAGTAGTAACGCTGTCGACCACAGAGGTGACACTTTCGCTTGCAGACATTCCGGAATATTCGGGCGAACCTTATGTCGCAGTCAACGACAATGTGCCACAGTTTTTAGAAACGGATTTATCGACCGATTCCTATGAATATTACAGCGATTTGGACAGCCTCGGACGCTGTGGCGTCGTGTATGCCTGCATCGGCACGGATTTGATGCCGACAGAAGAGCGCGGCAGCATCGGTTCGGTGATGCCGACCGGCTGGCATACGGTAAAATATGACGTGGTGGACGGCAATTATCTCTACAACCGCTGTCATCTCATCGGATATCAGCTTTCCGGCGAAAATGCCAATACAAAGAACCTGATTACGGGGACGCGCTATCTGAATGTGGATGGGATGCTTCCATTTGAAAATATGGTTGCCGATTATGTCCTTGAAACAGAAAATCACGTCATGTATCGTGTCACCCCCATTTTCGATGGTGACAACCTGCTTGCAAGCGGCGTACAGATAGAAGCCGAGTCCGTGGAGGATAACGGCGAGGGCATCCTTTTTAACGTATATTGCTACAATGTGCAGCCCGGCGTGGAAATTGATTACGCAACCGGAGACAGCCAGTTGGCAGCGGGTGCTGTCTCATCCGAGAGCAGTGCATCGGATGACAGTACAGCGATTTCAGATTCTTCGGGTTCCGGCTCCGTTCTGGTATGGAAATCTGCGACCGGCTCCAAATATCACAGCATCAATAACTGCGGAAATATGAACCCAGATAAGGCAACACAGATTACGGAAGAGCAGGCAATTAATGAAGGGCTTGGGAAGTGCAGTAAGTGCTGGTGAAATTGACAAGGATAAAAATAAGAAATATAATTTAGCAATGGCGGTTAAAGAAGATAAATGACGAATAGGAGATAAAACAGGTGGTTACAGGTGAATTAAAAAATAAAATTGATAGTTTGTGGGACATTTTTGCAGCAGGCGGATTGGTAAATCCGCTTGAAGTAATTGAGCAGATAACATATCTGATGTTTATTCACGATTTGGATGACTCGGATAACCGGAGAGCAAAAGAAAGTGCAATATTAGGTCTCCCCTATCAGAGTATTTTTTCGGAAGAGGTAAAGATTGGAGAAAGGACGATTGATGGCAGTCAGCTTAAATGGTCCGTGTTTCATGATTTTCCGGCAGATAGAATGTATTCTGTAATGCAGGAATGGGTATTTCCATTTATAAAAACATTGCATAGTGATAAAAATAGTGCATATTCCAAATACATGGATGATGCGATTTTTAAATTACCTACCCCATTAGTTTTATCTAAGGTTGTGGATTCGTTGGACGAAATTTATAAAATGATGAGCGAAATTCAGACAGCAGATGTGAGAGGGGATGTATATGAGTATCTGCTTTCAAAGATTGCACAGTCTGGACTGAATGGACAGTTTCGGACGCCAAGACACATCATTCGTATGATGGTGGAAATGATGAACCCATCGAGTGATGAAGTGATTTGTGACCCGGCTTGTGGTACGTCAGGATTTTTAGTGACAGCCGGTGAATATCTGAAAGAAAAGAAGAAAGAAGAAATCTTTTTTGATAAGCAGAAAAAAGACCATTATATGAACCATATGTTTCATGGATACGATATGGACCGCACGATGCTTCGTATCGGTGCCATGAATATGATGACGCATGGAATTGATAATCCGTTTATTGAATATAGAGATAGTTTGTCAGACCAGAACACAGATAGAGACAAATATACACTGGTATTGGCAAATCCTCCTTTTAAGGGAAGTTTAGATGCCGAGTCAGTATCAGGAGATTTGTTAAAAGTATGTAAGACAAAGAAGACAGAACTTTTGTTCTTGGCACTCTTTTTACGGATTCTTAAAGTTGGTGGTCGTTGTGCCTGTATCGTACCGGACGGCGTTCTTTTTGGCTCGTCAACGGCACATAAGTCTATCAGAAAAGAGATTGTGGAAAACCAGAGACTTGAGGCAGTTGTATCAATGCCTTCCGGTGTGTTTAAGCCATATGCGGGAGTTTCCACTGCAATTCTTATATTTACAAAGACAGAGCATGGTGGAACGGATAATGTATGGTTTTATGATATGACCGCAGACGGGCTTAGCTTAGATGATAAGCGTGCACCTGTTGCGGATAATGATATTCCAGATATTATCGAGAGATTTAAGAATTTGGACAAGGAAGTTGACAGAAAACGTACGGATAAGTCGTTTATGGTTCCAAAGAAGGATATCGTGGATAATGACTACGACCTTAGTATTAACAAGTATAAAGAGATTGAATATGTTGCGGTAGAGTATCCACCTACATCTGAAATTATGGCAAATATTCGTGAGATTGAATTAGAGATTGGGAAGGATATGGATGAGCTTGAACAGCTATTGAATTTATAAAAAATAGCCAACCCCAGGAGCAAAGGATTCTAAGCACTTAGAGTGCCTACTCCCATTCGGGAACCCAGCTTTAATCCGTCAAAGTTGACTGATATTAATATAACATGATAGGATTATTTGTCAATGGAATTGATGTTGCGGGTAATAATTAAGTTTGGTGGTTTGATTGCAGAAAAATGAGGAAAGGTTAAACAAATTCGGATTTGTAGGGCTACGAGCAGAGTTCAGACGACCCTAAGCAGGCTC